>Ga0209573_1002155_pt1 | contig 26449 bp, 6 predicted proteins | sample TNRBio252014_DNA_FD_185870 | JGI IMG/M metagenome (GOLD analysis project Ga0209573, IMG submission 185870) | Wastewater treatment Type I Accumulibacter community from EBPR Bioreactor in Madison, WI, USA - TNR Reactor_6/25/2014_ DNA (SPAdes)... | ecosystem: Engineered > Bioreactor > EBPR >... | reverse complement strand
AGGACCCGCGCCGCTGAACTGAAGATCCCGTCCAGATAGGAGAGCGTTTCCTTCCGGTCCTTGCCGCAGATGTGGTGGAGGCAGAGCAGGTACATCACGACGTCCTGTGATGCCGAAGCGATGGGGGCGAGGTCGCGCGCGTCGCCGACGACCTTGAGCGCGCCGGGGGCTTCGATGCGGTCCAGCATCGCCGGGGAGATATCGAGGATCGTGAGCGTCCGGACGTGTTTGGTGTCGTACGGGAAGAACCCGCCGTTGCCGATGTCCAGGACGTCGCGGCCCGCGACGGCGGGCGAAGCCAGTTCACCGATCCGGCGATAGACGCTGGCCCAGGTATCGGAGGCCTTGGAATAATCGGAAGCGATCTTGTCGAAGTGTTCGCGGTGGCCGGAGCTCAAGGGTCAGGCCGGTTCGTCGCGGGGCGCCAGGTCCGGCTTGGAAATGACGTCGAGGATGAGTGCCGTGAGGATGAGCTGGAAGCCGATGATGATCGGCAGGGCGGCGAACATGACCATGCCGGCGGGCGTCGGCTGGGTCGGGTCGGGAGGCCAGAGCCAGAGCCTGAACGCGTAGAGGACGCCGAACCAGAAGAGCGGGAAGCCCGCCAGCGCGCAGAGGGTGAGCGCGCCGAAGTCGCGGAGGATGTAGCGCAGGTAAAAGCGGCGAAGCATGCCTTTGAACAGGAGCACCGGGAACTGCGCCGCGATGTGGTGGACGCGGATGTGGCTTTTTTCGTCGCCGTACACCGAAGGCATGTCCACGTCCACGACCCGTGCCTCGATGATGTTGAGCTCGATCAACATGCTCGTCTCGAAGAAATACTGCTTGGCGATCCCCGACGGGTCCAGCTTGCGGAACGTGCCGGACAGGATCGCCGTGTAGCCGTTGGTCACGTCGAACACGTGCCAGTAGCCCGACGCGAGCTTGGTCAGGATGGAGTGGAGCGCGTTGCCGGCGCGACGCATCGGCGGCATGGACTGGAGCGCGCTGAGATCGCCGAAGCGGTTGCCCTTGGCGTAATGGGCCAGGTCCGACAGGATCGGGTGCAGGAGACGGGGGAGCTGTTCGGGATGCATCTGACCGTCGGCGTCCATTTTGACGAGGATGTCGCATCCCATCTCGGAAGCTTTGCGGTAACCGGTGATGACGGCCCCGCCGACCCCCTGGTTCTTCTCGTGCGTCAGGACCGTGACGCGGGGGTCCTTGCAGGCACGGGCGACCTCGCCGGTGTTGTCAGGCGAACCGTCGTCGACGACGACGATCCGGTCCACGTAGGAGGGAATGCCGGCGATGACGGCGGCCAACGAGGCGGCTGCCTTGTAAGCGGGGATGATGACGGCGATCGAACGGTTTTTAAGCGCCATGAGCCCGTATTTTACACACCCAGGTGCTTTTTTAACAGGAGCTCATTCTGCGCGAGATGGGCTTCGGACGTGGCGCCGATCACCATGTGCCGGACGCCGGGATGAGAACCCAGATAACGGAAGGCCGCTTCGGGGTCGGCGGCCCCTGACACGAGTACGTTCATCGCCAGGAGCGTGTAGCGCCCGCCGGCGAGTGAGGCCTCGCACACTTCCCGCGACGGGTTCATGTGGAACCCGGCCATGTTGAACGGGGCCATGATGAGGGGAGCGGCGAGCCCGGCCGCTTCGAGCGCTTCAGACATTTTGACCTGGTTCAACGTGCCGAAGCCGGGAATGGCGCGGTATTTTCGGCGGATCAGTCGGTCCCAAATATGGAAGACCTCGGTCCAGCCGAGGCCCAGCGCCAGGTCCGCCAGTCCGTTGTGGAGAAAAACCGCGGGCACCGGGTGTTTGCGGTACGGCTCGAGCTCAAGCTCGACGGCGACCTCGATCATTTTGCGAAAATCCTTCCTGAGATAGGCCCATCCGCCCCGCGCCAGCGTCGCGGCCCGGCGATGCCAGGGCCCGGTCGAAAAAATATCGCCCATCATCCCGCCGATGCCGGCCTGCGTGGAGCGTTGGACGTACTTCATCAGGTAGGGGATGTTGGGGTAGATCCGGAAGTCCCGGAGCTCGGGCCGCTCGCGCAAGGCCGCGAGGATCGACGGCGTCCGATGGTGCGATGACAGCATGATGCCGCCCGCGCCGTGATGTTTGGCGGCGGCGCAGACGCGCGCCACCTCGCGCGGGTCCTCGAAACGTTTGGCCAGCGAGTCGCCCTCGGTCCGGGACCTGTGATTGACGCCGAAAAAAGCGTTGTCGCCCAGGATCACGCGGTCGATCATCGCGGGCGGATCCTTTGGCCTTGCGAGCGCCGGATGGCGTCGAGCAGCCGGAGGTCGGCGAGGTTCTCGTCGAGCGAGTTCACGCCTGCGTCCCCGGCGATGGGCGCGTTCCACCAGGCTTCCAGCTGCATCGCGTACACTGTGCCCGCCAGGTCGAACGGCACCGGGCGTTCCAGCGCGGTGATCGACCGGCGGGTCGCGCCGGCCGGAAGGCCCGCGGCCGGCGAGGCGAGCCGGAGTTCGACCGCGTCGTCGGACACGGAGAGTTCCCCGTTGCTTCCCTTGACGCGGATCTGGAGCGAGGCCTTGCGGCAGTCCGGCTTGGACCACGAGGCCTCCAGCCTTCCCGAAAAACCGGCGTAGGACCATTCGGACTCGAACCGGTCCTCGGTGCCGGCTGACACCAGTGATTCTGTGCGCCCGGTGAGCTCTTCCGGCATCCCGAAGAAGAACCGCGTCATGTCGACCAGATGGCTGCCGAGGTCCAGCAGCACCCCGCCGCCCGCGGCGGCGCCTTTGAACCGCCAGCTCTTCGCGGGTTTGAGGACATCCGAAGAGAACATGGTCGCGTCGAAGCGTTCGATCGTGCCGACCGCACCGGCATCAAGGAGGCGCTTGGCTTCGAGGAAGAGCGGTGAGAAGCGGATGCAATGCCCGACACGGACCCCGCCGCGCGCGCCGGACGGCAGGCAGTCCGCGGCGGCCTGCGCGGACGCATGGTCGGCGGCGAAAGGCTTCTCAACGAAGATGCGGGGGACGCGGGCCGCGACGCGGCGGAAGATGGGGGCGTGGGAAGCGGTCGGCGTCGCGATCACCGCGTGGGTGAGGGCGGGGTCGGCGAGCGCTTCCGCGTAATCGGCGATGACTCGGGTGCCCGGGGCGATGGCTGCGATGCCCTGACGGACGAGGGGGGACGTCTCGGCGATAACGATGTCGCCGCCGCCGGGCAGCATCCGCACGGTCGCGGCGTGCAGCATGCCCATTTTTCCAAAACCAACGATCAGGGTTCGCATGGCCAGTATTATAGACAATAACTTTTCTTAAAAATTAAAATTTTGGTCGCCTATTTGAAAATATGGAATTAGCAGGGCATACTTGCCCATAAGTAAGTTGGGTATAGTTGGTTTGGGGGGATCCTTGATTCAAAAAGCGAGTCGAAGGCATGCGCCGCGTGTGCATCGCCTTCCTATATTAGTAAGATTAACGGCCATTGCCGCGCTCGGCGCCTTTGGTCTGCAGGAGATCGCCTGGGCCGCTCCCGCGGCCGCGATCGCCGGCGCGCCTTCGTCCGCGCAGGCCGCCCCTCCCGTCCGCCTGCCCGCATCGGTCGCGCTCATCGACGACTTTTTTTCGGCTGGCCCTGACGCGCCGCTGATCATTTTTCTCCAGGACGCGCACACCAATCCTTCCGCCCAGCTCAACATCGCCCGCGCGCTCGACCACCTGCTTCGCGACGGCTCCGTTTCGACGGTGTACCTCGAGGCCGGGAAAGGCGACGTGTCGCTGACGGACCTGAAGACTTCGATCTCTCCCGAGGCCCGGCGCAGCGTGGGCCTGAGCCATCTCAAGAAGGGACTTCTGCAAGGGGTCGAGTACGCGAACCTCACGTCCGAACAGCCTTTCAGTCTTTGGGGTGTGGAAAACCGCGCGCTTTACGAGCGGTCACTCCGTGTCTACCGGGATGCCGCCGTGGACCGCGAACGGTCGCTGGCCGCGCTGGCCAAAATATCGGCCGCGCATGCGGTGGTCCGCGAAGCGACCTTTGGTCCCGAGCTGCTCGAATGGGACCAGGCTGCCCGGGCATATGCTTCGGGGGAGATGCCGGCGGCCAAATTCGCGGAATTGATCGACCGCCGTCTCTTAAGCCTGGGCCTCTCCGATCATTTTTATCCCAAAATAAAATCTTTAACGAAGCTGAACGCGAACGAGTCCAAGCTCCGGCAGGAACTTGCCCATGAGGGCATGAGGGAATTGGCCCGGACGGCGCTCGAGCCGGGCGGTCTGGAAGATCCGGCGGAACAGATGCTGGTGGAGGAATTTGTGTCGGGCAAAAGCGGTGACGAGGCGCGCGTGGACGCGGTCTGTGATCTCCTGCTCAAGACGTTCGACCTGCGCGGCGAGTCGGCGTTCGCGCCGGAACGCCGCGAAGCGGTCCGAGAGGCCGCGGCGTTCCTCCGCCATCGGGTGAAAGTTCGTGAGCTCGTGACCGCTGAGCTTGTGAACGAGATCGAAGCGGCCGCGGAAGGGATCGCGCGCCGGCTGGCATCCAGCGAGGACGACCGCCGGATGCTCGAAGCCGGAAAGATCATCGGCGTTTGGAAGTCCGCGCTGGAACTCCGCCTCGACTCCAAGGGTTATCAATCGCTCGCGTCCGCGTCGGCGCGTCTGACCCCCGCCGGAGTTCAGGGCTACTTGAACCTGCGTATTTCAGGTCTCGACCGATATTATGAAAAAGCCCTGCTGCGCGACCTGGAATTTGAGCGGGCGCTGGCGTCCGCCAAGTCGTTCTACGAGCTCGCCGCCCGCCGCGACCGGGTCTTCTGGGGATTGATGCGGCGCCGGATGGAGGAGCGCGGCGAACGCCGGGCGGTCCTCGTGGCCGGCGGTTATCACGCGGACCACCTGAAGCACATCTTTCGGTCGGCGGGTGTTTCCTACGCGTCCTTCATCCCGCGCGTGACGCACGAAACGGATTCCCTCAAATACGAAAAGATCCTGCTCAGCCGTGTCCGCCGCGAGACCCCCGCGCCGGGATCGGTCCGGTCCGCCATCGGCACGCTGCAGGTCCGGGCCGCCGGCAACTCCGGCGCGCGTCTCACGCTTGAGAACGATCTCAGGCAGGCCGCGCGGATGTCTTACGAGCCGACCCTCCACGCAGGGACCTCGGTCCGTCCGGTCGAAGCGCGCGGGACGCGTCTTGAGAGAGCGTGGCGCTGGACCGCCGACCGCTTCCACCGAGCGGCGTTCGTGACGCTCGAGTTCCGTCTGTCGAGGCATTGGATGCCTTGGGTCGGCGTGACGCCGGAGGTGGTCGGAATGGTCCTGGAGAACCGGTTGGGCCGCGCCTACGCCGCCGGCCAGGTCCCTTGGCTGGAGCGTCAGCTGAGCCGGTGGCTGGAAAAGCGCGGAAACAAGGCCTACGGCCTTTTCAGACCCAACTACAACGATGACTTCGTGATCGCGGCCGTCCATGCAGTTCGTCATTTGAACATTCGGTCCTTCGTTCCGAGGTTCGAAGCCATGCTCGCCGATCCCACCGTTGTGAAAGAGACCGATCTGTATTACGCGTTAAGGCAGGCGATCCGGAAGCTGGATCCGGAAGCGGCCCTGAAAATGGTCGACGCTCGGCGGGGATCGGAAGCCGTGAAGCCTGCCGGCGCGCGGATGCCGTACGAGGACATGAACGACTCGGATCTGGCGTCCGCGGCCGATCGGGTGCTGAGGGTCAGCGCGGACGACCCGCGGTTCGAGTGGTATGAGACCAAGATCCGGGACATCGTTGATTTTTATCGTCAGCATATCCGCCGCCGTTCGAGCTGGGGATATGCCGATCCTGACATCACGACCCGGATGGTCGGTCGGAGGAACCTGATCGGTCTTTTGAGGAGCTGGGCGGAGCGGTCCGCCGAGCCCGCGACTCGATCCCGGAGACGCGCGGGCGCCGCCCGTCAGATCGAAAAACCGGAGTCTCCCGACGAAAGGGATTACAAGACCGCCCGCAAGAGCTACGTGCTGGCGATCGACCTTGATGAAGCGCTGCCGGGTGACCAGTGGCGGATCATCAGCCCGATCTTCGAGGATATCCGGGAGCATTTGCCCGTCCATGAGGTGTCGCAGCGCAATTTGGTGCGCAAGACCGGAGGCCGGCTCAGGGCCGCGCTCAAGATCTGGGACGAGATGGAATCGAGGGGCGATGATCCTGATGTGAACCGTTCCGTTCAGATCGGGAGGATCTCCAAGTCCCTGAAGGAAGCCGCTCAAGCCGCTGAGGAAGCCATGGGCGAGATCGACGGCACCCGTGACGGTGCGCGCATGGCGGACAGCGCGGTCCGGCTGATCGACATCGATGTGCCGGTGTTCTCGGGCGCTTCGCTCAAGGCACTGAAGGACACGGCGGTGCCTCTGGTGTGGATCCTGGACAACTCCGGGACGATGACGCCGAGCTTCGTGGACCCTTTGACCGATGACATGGTCCGGAAGATCGACGCCCTGCTCGCCTCGTCCCGGGAGTCCTATGTCGTGATCGCGTCCGGTGATCCGCTCGACGCATTGAAAAAACTCTACGCCCGCTGGCTGGACCATCCGCGCTTCATGATCGTCGCCGAAGGCGGGACCGCGGTCCGGACACAGGACGGGCAGGAGCGGCGTCTTGAGGCCTGGCCGCGCGAGACCCGCCGCGCCTACGCGAAAGCTATGGTCGCCGGGCTCGAAGAGATCCTTCCTGAGCTGGCCGCCGTCTCAGCTGAGGCCGCGGACGCCTCGTCCGCCCGCCGGCGCAAGACAGACCCCGAAGAACTTCTCAAGCTTTTCCGTTCACAACTGGCTTCCGCTGCCAAAACGATCGACGATACTTACGCCCGCGGCGAGGACTTCAGTGAGATCCCGCTGATCCAGAGTGCGGGTACGGTCGGGGTCGTCGGGCTCGCGGACCAGCGCGCCAAGGTCACCATCCATAATCATTCACGCGTCATGAATGAGGCGCTTGCGGCCAAGCTTCTCCAGGCGGCCGAACGTCACCTGGCGTCGCAGGAGACCTCGGCCGGAGCTTTGTCCCTGCCGCCTTATCGTGCTTACGGGAGCGGCTACATTGACTGGGTCCAGCGCAGCAAGGCCGCCGGCGCGGAAGCTGCGCTCGAAGAAAAAGTCCTTCCGGATCTGCGTGCGGCCGGAGGGCGCGCACTGGTCATTTCGGCGGGGGACAGTTCCAACGACTACCCTTCATTTGCACTGAGGTTCCGGGACCTGCCCGGCGCCGTGTACCAGCCTATTTTCTTGAACGGCGACTACCGACACACCGCTCATTTGCCCAAGGGAACGGTGATCCCGCTGGCCTTCAGGCAGACCCAGGCATCGGGACCTGATGCGATGCGGGAAGTGCTGGATGCCGCCGCGCATCCGGCCCGCGCGGGCCGGGTGAAGGGCTTTGTGTGGTCCTCGCCGTTCGAAACCCCGTACTTCACCTACCGTCTCAAGGCCCGGAACGGCGCCGGCGTGAATCCTTCGAATCTGATCCGTTCCGCTTCGGCCCGGCTGATCGACCTGAGGACGCGTCTCGAGGGATTGGAGTCTGAACAGTTCGGCGGCGATGATTGGAAGCGGATCGCCAGGGAACTCAGGACACAGGCGGAAGCGATGCGCTCCGAGATCGACTGGGAGCCGGACCATGGGGCTCGTCATCGCCGGGCGGCGGAGGTCCGCGACCGCGTGATGAAGCACCGCCGGACTTCCGAAAATTCCATGGCCCGCAAGGTCCAGGCGGGCGAATGGGGAGAAGCCCGGGCGATCGCGGACCGTTTGGTCCGGCTGAACGCGCTTCTGGCGACCTTGCAGATCCAGGTCGCGCTGATGTTCCTGGACCCTCAGGCCGCGGATGGGATCCCCGCCAACGGCCGGTGGTCCAACCGGCACTACGCGGCCCTTGCGTCACTCCGCGGAGCTTCGACCTCCCTCGACAAGCTGCGTGACGCCGTTCAGGTGACCGCGCTCGCGGATTCGGAGCGCGAGCTCGATCGCGCCTACCCCGTGCTTGATACTGAGGGAAGGGTGACGTGGTTGACGCTGCCGGAAGCCTTCTCGATCAAGCGTGTGGAATCCCAGGACATTGAGGAGGCCTCCGAAAATCTCATCGATGTCAGAAGCCGGACCCAGATCAAGCTCCAAAGCACTCTCGAGCGCCTTTCGGCCGCCGCGGCCGGGTCCGATGCCGCGGCTGTGGAGCGTATCCTGAAGCAGGCGGAGGACGCGCTCGACGTGCGCGGCCCGATGACGCGGCTCACCGCGGCGAACCGGTCCGACGCGCAAGCGGTCGTGAGCGCGATCCGCGCCGCGCTCCTGGACGAGGGGGGCGCATTGCGTGCGGTCTCCGAGGACGATCCCAGGTGGGCGGAGTGGCTGACCCGCCTCAAGGAATTGTTGGGCGCGGGCTATCTTGAGACGTACGTCACCGTCCGGATGGACCCGTGGGCGGTGCTGCGCCGTTACACCTCGCACATGCCCCGCGCGATGCTCACGGAAACCCGCCGTCTGGGCGGTTGGAGCGGTCTCACCGCCCTTTTAAAGTCGATGCTCGGGGAATGGGACGCGCTCACCGTCACGGAGCGGAAATACATTTTGAAAAGCATCGCCTCGATGGGCGAATGGGCCAGCCGGGGACGGGTCGAAGAAAAAAGCCGGATCCGTTCGGAGGCCGCCCGCTTCCTGCTGACCGCGCTCGGCGATAAACTCCCGCCCGCTCCGGGTCCCGATGCGGCCGCGGCCGCCCACTTACAGTGGTTCGAAGGAGCTTGGAAAACCGCCGCGTCCTGGGACGGGCAGTTGTCCCCGGCAGGTTCTCCCGGCGTCACGTTGGGCCGGATGGGTCAGGCGCTTGAGGTCATTCTGGGGCTCACCGCCCGCCGCGCGACGGCACAGCAGCGGATCCGAGGCAGCGTGCGCCGTCAGGCACAGGCCGCTTTTTCCGAACTCCACATCCAGGAAAGTCTGAACCGTTCCACGAAGCTTCTGCGCGCGATGGACAAGCGCTTGTCGTCCACAAAAACCTCCAGCCGGCCCGTCGACCTGGCTGCGTTCCGGGCCGAGCTTCGGCAGGTCCTCACGGCGGCACGAGGGGACCTGGACGGCGTGCAGGCAGACCCTGCCGGCATCCGGGCCATGATGGTCCCGGGCCTGGCCCGCGGCATCACGGTGTTGGAGGAAGCGGACCGGATGCTCGAACAGCACGAGCGGCGCGTCCGCTCCGGCCAGATCACTGCGGGTGAAACGAACACTTTTCTCAAGAACAGGGTCCTGACCCGGCTCGTCACGTTCCAGCAGGACCTGCTGCATCCCTACGCAGCCAGGGTCCGGCTGGATATCCGTGAAGGGGATTCGCGCAAGACCGCGGTCATGTACGCCGACCCCGACGCGGTGGATGGAAAAGTTTCTTTGAAAGATTTTCTCGCGGACCAAGGGTTGGACTCCGCCGCATGGCAGGTCCGCCGGTCCGGGACCGAGCCGGCTGCGGCGATCCAGGCCGATAGCCGTTTCGCTGCCACGGAACCTGTTTTGGATTTCATCGTCACTCCGGCGGGGGCGAGAATGAGCGTTTCGGCCGGGTTTGGACCGGACTTTGTCCATCCCTCGGCGGCGCCCACCCTCAAGCAGGGTTGGCTGGCACGTTTAGGGAACGCGGACTGGCTTCCGGCGGCGGTCGCGGAGCGGGTCAAAGGGAATTTTCATTGGGCGTCGACGGAAGGGCTCATGGATCCCGACGCAAACCGTGGGTTCGTCGAAGCGGCCCAGGAGGCCTTGAGGGGCGTGGGAGACGATGACCTGGTCTATTTTTCATTTTCCCGCTATGGACCGTTGGAAGGGACGCAGTACGCGGTTCGTCACAACCTGATGGTGCTCGCCAAGCGTGATCTCATGGAAATCGGCAGCGTCGAGAGCGCGACGATCTTCGGGCCGGGCCGTCTGTGGGACGAAAAGATCCGTCTGCTCCTGCGTTGGGAAGAGCGCTTGAGTCTCAAGGGCCGCAGGGTGGTGTACGAACCGGCGATCGCCGCGGTCAACGGCGTTCTCAGGCCCCGCGAAGCCGCCGGGATGTTGGATGGATTCATGGAATTTTTCGTCGAAAAATATCACGGCGACATCATGATCATCACCGTGGCCAACCGCGCGGTGGAACGGGCTTTGAAAAAGCGCTTCCCGGATATCGAAAAGCACTTCAAGGCCCGTTCGCCCATCGGCGAAGCGATATCGCGATTGGGCCGAAGCGAACATTCAGGCGACGTTAGCGATGTGGCGGCGCCTGACCGCGCCGTTGAGCGTGTGTTCCGCGCCGCCGGGCCTGGAGGCGAAAGGAACCGACAGTACCGCTTCTATATCCGCCCCGGCGAAGACGTTTCTGCCGCTCGGCTCGCGTCAGGATCCCCGGCGTCGGTTTTTCTCGAACGTAATGCCCATGTGCCCGGCGCGGAGCAGGCCGCCAAGTGGATCGCTCAGTCCGGGCTGAGCCAGGACCAGGTGGACCGGGCGCTCCAGAGGACGCGTGTGATCTCGGATTGGATCCGTATCCGCAGGCAGGATAACGGCGTCGTTGTTCCCGGGTCCGAGACAGACCCTTATTTTGCCAGCCCCATCCGGTATGTCGTTCTTGCCAACCACATCCGGCAGGCCGTTGGAGCATTCGACCGCCTTTCGGCCCGGGAGTACGCGGTCCTCATGGGACTGGTCCCATCCGTCCGCACGGACCCGGACATCATGGATTCTTTTGGGGGCATACGGCTGTTGTTGACGATCATGAATTATTCGTCCGCGTCCTTACTGACCATCGAAGAGGACCCTTCCGATCCGTTGGCCGGAATGACCTGGGAGCAGTTCCATGCGGAACCGGCGCAGGAAGGGCCGCGCCGGTTCCCGGCGCAGATCCTGAAGGACCTTTCGGTCCACGCCGAGAGGCGCCTCAATGGACGTCAACTGCGGGCCCGCCAGCATCTGGCTGAGTGGATGGTCCGCGCGGCCGGTGAGCAAGCGCCCATCCGAACGCTCGGCACCGGCATTTCGGACCTGGCGATCCTGAGCCATCGGGACCCGAGGGCGCTTCAGCAGGCCTTGGACGCTTATCTGGACAACCTGCTCCGCTACGGCCATACGGACGTGGACATCACGGTGCTGGATGACACGCCTGAGGGCGCCGTCGCCGATGAGAACCGCCGCATCACGGAAAGCACGCTGGAGCGCGTCACCGGGTCCGCGAACCATTGGACCCACCGTGGCCAGATCCGGTACGTCGGTCCGCGTGAAAAACAGGAGCACCTGGCCGCGCTGCGTGCCGCGATCGATCCCGCCGCCCAGGACACGGGGCGCGTGACGCGTGACCTGGAGACCGTTTTTGGGCGCAACGCGGGCGGCAACCGGAACTTCGCGATGAGCTATTTTTCGGGGCGCCGTGTCGTGATCCTAGACTCGGACAGCGCGCCGAACGTGCGGGTCGCCAGCAGGGCGCTCACACTCGGAGCGCCGACATCCATCGACCGGCCGCTGTTCGAATTGGAGCGGTCGAACAAGCCGGGCGTTCACTGGCTGGGTATCGAAAGCCCGAGCGTGGCCCTACCGGTCGACTTCGTGTCCGCGATGGACCGTTTGCTCGGCCGTGACGTCTCGCAGCTGCCTGACGCTGCCGTCCTCGGCCGCCGGCTGACAGGTCTGAACCGTCAAGTCGAAGGTCCGGCGCAGGACGGAAGGATCGGAGCCGCGTTCGCCGTGTACACGGGTGATGTGGACACCAGCGCGGAGACGGTCCTTGTGAACACGTTCGGAGAACAGGGGATCTGGCGGACCATCCCCGAAGAACGACTCGAAGCGATCGGCCGGGACATCCTATCAGGACAATTGCCGGTGGAACACTCGCTGACCACGCCGATCCGCGCCGCGGCCGTGGCTCAGGCGCTCACTCCCGGACTTCAAACGGCGGTGGACCTGACCGACGGCCGGTTCATGAGCCCGTCGCCGCCCGGGACCGGCAGCGGCGGAACGGAATGGACGGGCGCGCTCAGGATGGAAGACTTCGTGATGGGTGCGATCGCCGGATGGGTGAATCCGGACCTGCTGGTCGCGCAGTCCGCCGCCGGCGCCTCGCATCGCAGGAGCTCCAGCGAATCCGCGCGTTCCAACCTCACGGCGCAGGCGAAGAACGAAATAACGGCCCGGCAATTTTATGAAGTGCTCAAGCGGACCGCGGAAGCGTGGATCGCCGACGGCGGCAGAAAATCCGGTTCGGACCCGGAGCGGAACATGCTCGACCTCGCGGACCGGATCGAATCTCGGATGGAGGACTTTAAATACCCGTCGGGGCTCTTGGCCGAGCACCTGCTCCCCGTATTGACCGCTGTGCAGCATGCCCAAACCCAGCTCCGCGCTCCGCCCGCCGATGCCCCGGCCTCTGACGCGGAAAAACATCTCAGGGCGCGGACCGCGCTCCAGCCTTTCTTGGACCAGGTCACCGCCGAATTTGGCGCCGAGTTCCTTGAGATCCCGTCAGGGGACGCGGAAGTATTGGCCCGATACGCCGACCGCACCGCCGTCAAAATGGACGAAGCCCTTCAAAAAGCCGCGTCCGACCTGGTCCGGATCCTGCGTGTCTGGCCGCAGGTCACCCGCGCGAGCCGGGAACTGGCGGCGTCCGGCGCACGCACAGCGAAGGCTGAAGGCGCCCGGATGGCCAAGCCGGAGACGCTCGCCGCGCGGCTCAAAGCGCTTTATGACCGCGGCGTTCGCACCACCGAGGACCTGATGCGCACCGCCGCCGGACGCAGGGCTCACGGTGATGTGGCTTCGCTGAATCACGGGGACTTCGCGGTCGGTCTCCAGGTCCTGGTCCAAAGATTGGGCGGGTCGCTCGGTTTTCCGCTGGATGCCTATATCGTGCCGGACAAGACCGCCGATAAGGCGGACCCCGCCGCAGCCGCGCAAGCACCTATCGCAGCACCGCAGGTCCGGATCACCGATGAAGAGCGGGCCGCATCGGACGAGCTCCGAAAGACACTGGCGGGATCTGAGGTCCACCGGCTCGGCTTCACGGGCGGCGCCAAGCCCGCGCTGAACCGGTTCGCGCAGGCAGGGTACCGCCGCGCCGCGGTCTATCGGATGGGATCGACGCTCAAGCTCTTGGGGCTCACATCGGAGCAGGCCGAGGCGTATGTGGTCCGCACCCCCGGTTCGGATGTCCGCGAACTTTGGGTGCTCGGGCCGATGCCGGGTTCGGATGGCGCCGTGACAGCCCTGTTCTTCAAGCTCCCGCTCGATGAGAAAGGCTTTCCTCACGCCTCGACCGCCGCGCTCGGCGTGGATCCCGCCAAACCGTTCTTTGAAATGACGGTCGTGATGAAGAAGTTGGGCGTCATCGATCAGGCGATGCAGGACCTCTTCACCTATGAGGCGCTCAAACTTCCGAAGGAGCGCGCCAAATGGACGCGGCGGGACGTCCTGTGGGCGATGCGCGGGCATAAGGACACGCTGGAGCTGGTGAACCTTCACCGCCGGGATCAGGACGTGCTGGGACTGAACATCGTCGGGTGGGACGCCCTCGCCGAACGCTTACAGCTTGAGGACCGTGAAAAAGGCGCTCTCATGCTGTTCCGGCTGGTCCGCCGCGCCTCGTCGGAAGCCGGCGCTCCGGCCGGATCAGGAACGGTCGAAGTGCTGGCCGTCCGCGTCCAGGCTGACGGCTCGCTGACCGAGACGGTCGTTGCCGAGTTTAAGGTCCGGGCCGATCGGATAGCGGATATCGGAGCTCAAAAAAGGATCACGATCGACAACCTTCTGGCGCTTCAAGCCGGAGAATTGGTCTGGTCCCCCGAAGATCTGCTCAAAGCCAACAGCGAAAAAGCTTTTTCCTACAAGAACCGCCGTTACTACCTCGGACATCTTCTCAGTAAACATACGGACAAGTTGAGCGCGGGCAAGCTTACGGGCGTCAGGGTCATCAGTCAGGGTGAGGATCCCCGGATCATCCTGAGCTTCGAGCATCCGACCCGGAATATCCCGGACCAGGTCATCCAGTTGAGGGCGAGCGGGGTCCCGGCGGTATTGGCCGAGAAAACGAAGATCAAGGGGAACAGCCATGTGGTCTCCCTTTTGAAGCAGCAATCGGAAATGAAAAAAGCGGGCGGCCGGGCGCTTTTTCAAACGACGCTCGACCTGGTCGGAGAACGCGCCGCGACCGAGGCGACCCCGATCCGGACCGAGTCCGGTGCGATCGATATCACGTCGATGAACCGGTTCACGGTGGACCGGATGACGTACGAGATGGACTCGCTCGACCGTTGGGTGGTCGAAAAGGGGCACCCTCAGCCGGTCGTCTGGCAGGTCCGGGCGGAGTTGGACGGCGATGAGCCCCGCATCGTGATCGGCGCCAAAGGGTATGCCGACGGCTTTATCCCGCTTCAAAAAGTGGTCAAGCCCGCGCCCGGAGGAGGAAGGGAGCGGCTCTATTCCATCCCGATGGATCAGCCTGCCGTCGCGCCGTCCAAGCTCAAGAGCACGACCGCCCGCGCCCAGATGGAAAAGAACGGCACGATGCCCCGGCTCCTGCCGGCCGAACCCGGGGTCGAATCGGCCCGGGAACTTACCATCAGCGAAAAGACACGTTCCTTTTATTACAACGATATCAATTACAAGTTCGAATCGCTCGAGCTTGACGAGAACGGGCTCCGGACCGATCGGGCGGTCGTGTATGAAGGAGGGGATCGCCCCCGTATCGAACTCCATCTTTCCATCAAGGACGAAAAAGCGGCAGGAGGGTACCGGACGCTCGAAGAGGTCCAGGTCATCCATCTGGATCCCCGGTTGCGTGTCCCGATCCCGACCGTTCCCGCCGCCGGTAACGCCGTTAAGAAGTATCGAGCGACCCTTTCGGTCCTCAACCTTCTCCTGGACCAGAAGAAACTCGCGGAAGCCGCCGGTCCCGGGTCCGGGATATTCGCCACATCGCTCACGCTGCACAACCCGAACGACCGGGTGCGTCATATCGCGAATGAAGGCGACCACAAACTACGGATCTACCGCACCAATAAAGGTCTGCTCCAGCTCAAATTCGCCTACAGGCTTTATTCGATGACCAATTTCTTCAAGTTCAACGGGTTTGTGGACGGCCGCGATCGGATCGAGATCGAGTTTGAGAACGATGACAAGCCGCGGCTGGTGTTCCGGCTGTTCATGCTGAAATCGGCTGAAGCGGGAGCCGATGCCGGGACTGATGCGCAGGCCGAGGCGTACGACGAACTGCCGGCGCAGATCGTCCATCTGAGTCGGGACGGGAACGATTTCTGGCCCACGGTCATGGACGGGCCCGAAGAACGGGACGCGGATAGCTACACGCTGGCCGAGATTCTGCGGCGTCAGCGGGACCGGGCGGCGGAAGGCTTTTTTGCTTCGGGTCTTCGTCTGGATCCCGTCAAAGCCATGCGTCAGGCCGAACGCGTGCAATTCAAAGCGGGGGCCGACCAGCGGCCGGACCCGCTCGCGCCCGGCGAAGAGCGCCCGGCCGCTCTCAACCTCACCGCAAGGACGATTTTTTTAAGGGATGTCACTTATGATCTGTCCCGTTTTGAGCGGGACGCCGGGGTCCTGGTCGAGTCGGCCCGGGCCGTCCGTGACGACGCGGGATCCTGGCTCGTGATTACCGTGCGCGTCGCGAAACCCGCCGGACCCGAGCCCGTTGATCCTGCCGGGACCGCCGCTGAGGAAGTGCCTCAGACCAGGGAAGTCCGCGTTAATTTGGAACCCGATCATCTGGGGCCTGCTGTTTATCCGGGCAGCGGCCGCAGGATGCTTTCGCTTCAACGCGTGCTGGCCGCTCAAAAGGCCAGGGCGGCCGAAGAAGCAGAGGCGGACTGGTTCGTCACGGACTTGAACCTCAGCGACTCCGCCGCCGGATCCCGCGCGGTCCGCCCCCGTGTCGCTGCCGGCTTGCGGTCGCGTCAGTCCCGGACTCAGGAACCGACCGGAACGCTCACCGCCCGCCGCGCTGACGGCGGATTCGCCTTCCGCGGGGTCACTTACTTCGTCGGCCGCCTGGCGTCCAAGTGGGGTGTGCCGGCGACGAGCATCACAGCCCGTTATGATCTCACCGATCCATCGAACCCCCGCTTGATCTTCACCGCCCCTGATCTTCCCGAGCAGACGGTGAACCTCGTTCAAACGAAGCGAGGCAATAAAACGATCTATTACCCAGCGGTCCGCGCGCAGGAGGAAGGTTCAATGTTCTCGTCCTTCGTTGTTCTGCGGCTCCTGAAGGACCAGAAGGAAGACGCGAGCGGCAAATTTTTTGCGACGGACCTCATGATCACTGACGCCGAAATGGCCGCGGCACCTAGAGCTCTCCGGGCACCTCGTGAGCCCAAAGCCCCTCGCGAACCCCGCGCCCCGCGTCCTCCCAAGGAGCCCAAAGCACCCAAGGTCAAGGCTGTCAGGTCTCCGCGTCCCGCAAAGCCCAAGGTGGTCCGTGTGGCGGCGCCCGCTCCGCTCATGGGCTTCGCGGCTTACACGGCCAGGTTGGAGCGCTACTTCGAGGAAGCGCCCGCGACCCTGCTTGGCGAGAACGAAATTTGGGTCTATGTGGATTCTTCCGCGCTCTATGCCGGATTACGCTCGGCGTTCCGCGCCGCCGTCCGGTCCGCCGGAGCGGAAGGATCGGGCCTGCCGGAGTCGTTGAACAAACAAGGGCTCATCGAAAAAGTGTTCGCCGGACCCAGGCCGGGAGTTTTTCGCGTCCGCATCAACCCGAGCGCCAATTATGGATTCCCCAACCAGAATACCTGGGTCGAGAACGCCGGTCTGATGCGGTGGAACAAGGACCGTCATTGGGGCCGTCTCAAACAAGCGTCGGCCAAGACCGGGTTCTGGATCCCTAACGGGGATTATCCGAACCTTTTATCCAAGATTTCCCATCTGGCGTTCCATGATTCCACGGTGGACCAGTCGCAGTCGGGCGACGAATACCTGGTCCGCCAGTCAGGACATCCCGAAGAGCGGCAGGTCCTGGAGCAGGCCGCGCATTGGATCCTCAATAACGCCGGCGGGGAGGGGATGATCTTTCTGGCCGCGGAGGGTCCCGGGTCCCTGGCGGTGCCGCTCATCGACAGGGGTGTTGACCCGTCCCGCCTGGTCCTCAACGACCGGAGTTCATCGATGCTGTTCCTGGCGCGCGAGAGGCTCGAGGGCGCCGGAGCCGTCATGACGGACGATCAATTCCGGACCGGCAGCGCTCTGGACCCGGCTGTTTGGCCCGAAAAACCCATGAGCCTTATCGCGGACTCATTGTTCATCAACTTTTTGTCCTCCGAAGAGCGGAAGGCTTATTGGGACCTGGCCCGCCAGCGTCTTGCTGAAGGCGGGAAGCTCGTGACCGTGGTCCGCAGCATCGATCTGATGGCCGCCCGAGGGATGTTGGAAGCGCGCGCCGGGAGCGATCCGAGGGATTATGAGAGCGATCACGACCAGGTTATCGGGGACTTTGTCCGCGAGCTTCAAGAAGCGGGTTGGGATGCCCGGCTGGAGCCGGTCACCGTACGCGTTCAGCCCGATGAAGGCGAGCTCTACACCCAAAATATCCTCGCCGTGATCTCCGCCGTCCCGACGCCGGTCTCGGCCGCGCGGATGCCCGCGCCTCCCGACGCCAAGGTCAAATGGGCGATGAATTTTGCGGCCATGACCCACGAAGAGGCTGCGGTGTTGTATGAACGTGACCGGCAGTCGGCCAAGGAGTTGGCCGGCAGCTTGGCTATTGAGATCCTTCGCCGGACCGATGATCTTTTGCCGCGTCTGGCCGAACTTGATGGTCCGGAAGGTGACCCGGAGAAGGCCAGGACCCTTCTGTCCGAGCTTTCTATCGCCGGAAAAACCTTGGCGGAACGTCTCGACGCGTTGAGAAAGGCTCCGGAGAATTTTGGCCAGGCCGTCCTGATCGAGACGCTCACGATCGGCGGCGTCATTCCCGAATGGGACATCAAGAACAAGAGCGGAGCGCTCAAGGGCTGGGCCGACATGGGGAGCATGATGGGAGCGGACGAGGAAACCAAGACCCAGCTTCGGGATGCTTTGACCGCACTCGATTGGATCGGGCGTTCGCTCGGTCTCTATGCCCAGACCGGCCAAGGAGAGCTCGAGTCGTTCCTCTCAGGCGGCAATCCCACCGGCTACCTTACGTTGCCGGCCCCTCCCGACAAGGGTCAACCGTCCGCCGCGCGGATGTCGGAGGAAGCGTTCGAAAAAGATCTGCTCGGCCGGCTGACCGGACTTGGGACATCCCGCGGAGCACTTGAGGAGATCGGTCGGTATCTGGCCGAGTCCTCCGAAAAGGCTGCGGTACGGGAGGAGCGGCTGATCCGCGGTCTCCATCAGGTCCTGATGGGACCCGGCCGTGACGGCATCCGCTCGGTCGAGCAGCTCTCCGGAGACCCGATACCTTTCGACCAGTGGCAACAGTTCGAAAAGATCTTCAATTCCCGGCTCAATCGCGAGGTCCTCAGCTTCCTTGCAGGTGACCCGCTCCCGGGAGTGTACGAGGTCCGGCGCTCCGCCTTGAGACGGGAGATCCTCCGCTCCTTGATCGAGGACTACCGTTTCTATCCTTCCGCCGCCCGCGAAGAACTCCTGGAAAGGCAGCTACTCGAAGCCTACCTGAGACAGTCGGGGGACCGCCGCGTCTGGATCCGCGATTTCCTGTCCTTCGCCGGCGCGGCCGAGGCTTCGGCGCTTCCTCGGATCCCGATCCTCGACGCCGAGCAGGTGGGCGCGTTGGACCATTTTGTGGCGCACAGGAGAGGACATCAGGTGCATGAAGAGTCCCTGGAGATCTCTTCGTTGAGACCCGCGGACCCGGACAAGACGGTGACCGTGGGTGAGCGTTTGCGGGCCATCCGCTGGCCGAACGTGACATCGGCACCTTTTAGATTGGAGCAATTCGTTTCCAGGGGTGCGAACGTGATCGTGACCCCGATGTCGGGCGCTCCGAACGATCACGTGCACAGGTATCTGAAGGGGCAGGAGATATTCGTGGTCCGCGAAGTGCGGGATCCTTCCGAAGTGACCTCGACGGCGATCCTGGGCAGGATCCCGCCGCAAGCGTATTGGGTCCGCGCCGCCGGTCAGGACGCGGAAGCGTATGCGCGGTTATTGGCGAGAGCGGTCCGTGACCGGAACGGATTGGAAGACCCGTCCGGCACGCTGATCCTCGCGGAACCCGAGGCGCTCGAGGCAGCCCGCGCATGGGCTGTTGGGCCTTCGGCGAACCCGGCGCAGGGGATATCTGAGCTTCTAGAGCAAGTCTGCCCCGTACATTGGACCGAAGCGGTGATCGGCGCGCGAATGAGCGTGGATGAGATCCGTGTGGCCGATAGCGTCATCGCCATCCTCCAGGTGCCCGACATGACCCTGCGCCGCAGCATCGCCAACGGATTGGCTTCCGATGGTCGGGGTCCGAGCTCGATCTCCACGATCGTCGCGGCCGTCAATGACGAGATCCGGACCTGGAAGGCATCGTCGGTGGGCGAGCTGATGAGAAAAGCCGAAGCGATGCTCGAGGACCGCGAGAACCGGCCTTATTTGAACGAAGACACCGCCGCCCAGGTCCGTCAGATCATCAGTATCTATGAAGGCCCGCGCCAGCCGGGTGCGCTCGCCCCGGGTTCTTTCAACCACAATAAGCTGATCTCGCTGATGGCCCGGATCGTCGCGTTCCGGTCGGCCGAGCATGCGGTGAACCAAACTTCGGCCAATGCGGACCCCCGCGCCGGCTCGCTCGGCGGATGGCAGAACGCCCAGGCCGCGCTCCAACGGGTGATGACCGAGCTTGAGAACCGGCTGGCGCAGTATCCGGGGAACGCCGTGACGCACAGCATCGTCGCCGGCATCACACAATCTTTTTACGGCAACCCGGCCGACCTCGGCGCGGACGAGGCGATGCTGACCTATGTCTCGAACACCCTCATCCGGCAGATCGAAAAATGGCGCGCGCTGGACGAGACCGATCCCGATCAAAGCCAGGAGCTGATCGAAGCGGCCGAGGCCGTCACCGAGGGCGAGGACCTTTTTTATGTTTCCAAGAATGAGCTCGCCACGATCAACAGGATCCTCACGGCTTACAAGCGGCAGCTCGACCACCATCGGCATCAGCGCTCCCTCCGTTCGGCGACCGAGAGGCAGTTGGACCCCGGTCCCGGCCGGCTGCCTTTGATGGCGCCGCTGATGAAGAAAGAACTCGTCGGGGTCCTCGCGATCGCGTACGCCAACCGGTTCATGCGCCACCGTCTGGACCAGCCGGCCGACCCGCTCGTCTCTAGGGCCTGGATCGGCGCCGAAGACCCCGCCTTGTGGACGCTCGACGGCGGTTCGTTGCGGATGGATACGCTGCAGGACCGTCTGGACCTGATCGCCAACGCGTTCAAGCTGGCGCATGGTCAGGACATCCGGATCTATGCCGTCCAGCCCGGCGGGAGCAGTCTGAGGCCCGACGGCATGGTGGCCGCGCACGACCTCGACCGGATCGAGATCGAAGTGGTCCAGTCCGTCCCGCGCGACCAGAAGTACCGGCTGAACACCTTTCCCGATGACCTTTCGACCAACCCCCTGTTCCTCAAAAAATTATGGGAACTGACGGTGGAAGCGCTGACGGGCGAGGAATACCGCATTCCTTTCCGGAGCCTGGACGCGCTTCGCAAGGACGGCGCGCTCTCGCAGATCGTGGTGCTCTCGCCGACCTTCGCGCGCGTCGTGACCTTGAGACTGCATCAGGTCGTTTTTGAGCCCGAATCACCCTTTGCCGCCGCTCCGGCGTTCCTGGCTTCCGACCTCGCGCCTTTGGAGGAACAGATTCTTCCCTCAAAGGCCGGGGAATACCGTTTGTACGATCGCACCGCGGACCACGAAGGGGACACGGCCGCGACGCTCAGGACCCTGCGCCGTCAGTTCCGCGCGTCCTACGAAAAATTCTTCGCCCATCTCAAGGCCGGCCACCCCGGCGGCGTTTACCGCGGGATCTACCTGGACCCGGCGGTGACGCCCGCGCTGCTTCACGAGTGGGTCTCGTCCGGCTTCGCCGCCGGCAACGGTCAGCCCGGCTCGATCCGCGCTCGGATCACCAACGGCGAAACATTGGATCTTGATCTGATCCCCGCCGGCGCGCGGCTGACGGCGGATGTGTCTGCGGATGAGCGGCCACTTGAAACGAGATGGCGCGGCCGGCTCACGGACTTCGGCGCGCGTCTGGCCAAGGCCCAGCCCGCTTCGGTCGCGTCAGGCGCAACGGCGGAGGCCGCGTTCGAGATCGCCCTGGACCAGGTCACCTGGATCCAGATGCGCCGTGACGAGAACGGCCGGCTTTGGGTGAAGGTTTTTGACGAGGAGCAGGCGGTAGACGCTCAGCCGGCGGTCCAGGATCGGCTCCGGGTCTCGTCCGAGGAATGGGCGGACCTCCAGCGCATCGTCATCGAGTCGGCGCAGAAAAAATTGGACCTCAAGTCCCTGTCGAACGCGGCCGAACGCGGCCTCATCGTCCTGCATCTGGACGGGCTTACGGGTTCTGACGAACTCCGGCAGCCGCGTTTGATGTCGCTGGCCGCCTCGGCCGCGCGGTCCGACAGCGGGACCGGCGTTCTTATCGTCGGCTCGGAAGCGGCCAAGGCGGAATTCATCGAACTTTTTGCCGCCGAGCAGAAAAAACTCTCTGGCGGCCGCGCCCTGGCGCCCCTGTTCCTCGAGGAAAGGGAACTCGCCGGGACCGATTATGGTTCCGCCGACCGCACCCACGTGATGTCCCAGTCCGACCGTCTCGCCGCCGATCAGGCTCCGATGCGCGCGGTCGTGATCGAGAACGCGGGGATCGTGGACGGCCGTCACACGGTCCAGATGTTCGCCCCGGCCCTGCGCGAGGCGGAAGCGATCAGCCGTCTCCGCAAGATCGAAGTTTCGGACTCCAGCCTGCAGGATATTTTTGATTTCCACCGCTCGTTGATCGGTTCCGGTCGCGACGGGCTCACGCTGGACGCTTATGCCGCCTTCCTCAACGAGGGCAGAGCGGAGCTGACGGTCCTGATGACGCTCCCGGCCATCGCCCGCGTCAGCGTCGGCGAAGCCGTCCGGCTTTTTGCCCAAGCCGCCCGCCTTTCCCGCCAGTCCGCCTGATCCCCCGCGACCTTATCGGACTTCTTTAGTCTGTTTTACCTCAAAAAACGGATGTTTTTTGTGGAACGCCGGGCACAATCATGTAGAATGTCACGATATTTTTCTATATACTGATTATTATCTTTTATCAATAAAACATGCCCCAACTTTTTCCTAAACGCATCAACACCATCGCCAAGCTCTCCATCGTCGGAGGGTTGGGCGCCGTCGTCGGCCTGCTCGTGCTGGGCGGCGTGTTGACCCGCTCTCCCTATTACACCCAGGTCGGCATTCCCCGCGAACAGGCCGTCCCTTTCAGCCACAAGCATCACGTCGGCGGCGTCGGCATCGACTGCCGCTTCTGCCACACGAGCGTCGAAAAAGGTGCCTTTGCCGGCATCCCTCCGACCACGACCTGTATGAAGTGCCATTCCCAGATCTTCGCCGACGCGCCGATGCTGGAACCTGTCCGCGAGAGCATGAAGACCGGCAAGCCCCTCGAGTGGGTCAAGGTCCACGACCTTCCCGACTACGTTTATTTCAACCACAGCATCCACGTCGCCAAGGGCGTTTCGTGCACGACCTGCCACGGCCAGGTGGACCAGATGCCGCTCATGATGAAGCAGAACACGCTGCACATGGAATGGTGCCTGTCCTGCCACCGCAACCCCGAGAATTTTGTCATGCCCAAGGAACACGTCTTCGATCCTCACTGGAAGAGCACCGAGGACCAAAAAACGATGGGCGCGCGTCTTGTAAAAGAGTATAAAATTAAAAAATTGACCGATTGTTCCGTATGTCACCGTTAAGCATCATCGTGATGCCGAGGCAAATTTGAGAGAACAAGAACAACCCAATCCAGTCGACATTTCGGCGTTGAATAAAAAGCTCGAAGGCAAGACCGGCCATGAGTACTGGCGCAGCTTCGAGCAGGCGGCCGAGACCCCTGAGTTCAAGGCTTGGGCCAAGCACGAATTTCCGAATGAACCTGAGATCTGGGACCGCGGCACGACGCGCCGCGACTTCCTTCAGCTCATGGGCTCGATGATCGCGCTCGCGGGCCTCGCCGGCTGCACCAAGCAGCCCGTCGAAAAGATCGTCCCGTACGTCAAACAGCCCGAGGACCTCGTCCCGGGCCGTCCGCTTTACTTCGCTTCAGCGGTCACGCTGAACGGCTTCGCCCGCGGCGTGCTCGTCGAGAGCCACATGGGCCGCCCGACCAAGATCGAGGGCAATCCCGCGCATCCCGACGGCGAAGGCGCCGCGGACAGCCGGACCCAGGCCTCGGTCCTCGACCTTTACGACCCCGACCGCTCCCGCGCGGTCCTCGCCAACGGCGAGCTCAGCACCTGGACCGCGTTCGCCGCGGCCGTCGCCAGACGCTTGGATATTCAGCGGATAAAGGAAGGGGAGGGCCTGCGGATCCTGACCAGGACCGTCGTGTCGCCGACCCTGGCCGCCCAGCTTTCGGACGTTCTCAAGCAATTCCCCAAGGCCAAATGGATCCAGTACAGCCCGGTCAACCGTGACAACGCCCGCGAAGGCGCCATCAGGTTCTTCGGTTCCGACTATGCCGTCCGTCTCCACGTCGCCAAGGCCGACGTGATCCTGGCGCTCGACTCCGATTTCCTGAACGACGGTCCCGGCAGCCTGCGCTACGCCAAGGAGTTCGCCTCCCGCCGCCGCGCCCGCGGAGGCAAGGTCCTCGGCGGCAAAATGAACCGTCTTTATTCCGTCGAAAGCAGCGCCACGATCACCGGCGCTTCCGCTGACCACCGCCTCCCGCTGGCCTCCTCGAAGATCGAGGACCTTCTCGTCGCCGTCGCCGCCAAATTGGGCGTCAAGGTCAAGACCGCGCAGAGCTTCTCCGAGGCCGAAAACCGCTGGATCGCCGCGGTCGCCAAGGACTTGAGCGTCAACAAGGGCCGCTCCCTCATCGTCGCCGGTGATCACCAGCCGGCCGCCGTTCACGCGCTCACGCACGCGCTCAACCGCGCGCTCGGCAACAACGGCAAGACCGTCGCCTACACGCAGACGGTCGAACCCGTCTCCCAGGCTCAGACGGCCGCGCTCAAGGAGCTGGCGGCGGACCTGGAAGCGGGCAAAGTGGACGACCTTTATTTCATCGGCACCAACCCTCTCTACGACGCGCCCGCCGATCTGATCTTTTCCGAAAAGATCCTCCGCGCCGGATTCCGCGCCCACCTGGGCTCCCATGAGGACGAAACGGGCCGCCACTGCCATTGGCACGTTCCCGCCGCGCACACGCTCGAAAGTTGGGGCGACGCCCGCGCATTTGACGGCACCGTCACGCTGATCCAGCCGCTCATCCAGCCGCTGCACGGCGGCAAGAGCGCCGTTGAGTTCGCCGCGCTCTTGGAAGGCAAAGCCGGCGTCACGGGCCACGACCGCGTCAAAGAATATTGGAAGACCGTCGGATCCATCGACTGGGACAAGAGCCTCCACGACGGTGTCGTTGCCGGCACCGCGTTCGAGGAGCAGGACCCCGCGCCCGCCGCCCAGCCGGATCTGAAGCGCACCGAAGCGGCGCAGGCACCCGAGGGCATTGAAGTGAATTTCCGTCCGGACCCGACCATCGGTACCGGCGAGTCCGCGAACAACGCCTGGCTGCAGGAGCTCCCGAAGCCCATCACCCGGATCACATGGGAGAACATCATCGCCGTTTCGCCCCGCACCGCCGCCAAGCTCGGCATCAAGCAAGGGGAGTTGGATACGCTCGACGCCGGCGGCCGCTACGCCAAGTCGTCGGTCCTCTGGATCGACTGGTCGGGGCGTCTCCTCGAAGGTCCGGCCTGGATCGTTCCCGGCCACGCCGAAGATTCCATCACGGTCTATCTGGGTTACGGCCGCACCCGCGCGGGCAAGGTCGGGGACGGCACCGGTTACAACGCCTACGCGTTGCGCACAAGCGCTTCGCCGGACTTCATCCGAGGCGCCCAGGTCGGTGTCACTGGCAAGAAGACCGCCGTCGCGTCGACCCAGGACCACGGCAGCATGGAAGGCCGCCACCTCGTCCGCGAAGCGACCGCCGCCGAGTACGTCAAACATCCCGAGTTCGCCCAGCATCTGGTCCACGATCCCAAGCCCAACGAGACGCTGTTCAAGCCTGACGAGCACCTTAAGGCCGAGAACCAGTGGGGCATGGCCATCGACCTCAACACCTGTATCGGCTGCGGCGCCTGCACGGTCGCGTGCCAGTCGGAGAACAACATTCCCGTCGTCGGCAAGAAGAACGTCCTCAACGGACGCGAAATGCACTGGATCCGCATCGACCGTTACTTCGAGGGCGACGCCGACAACCCCCGCATGGTCCACCAGCCCGTGCCCTGCATGCATTGCGAGAACGCGCCCTGCGAACCGGTCTGCCCGGTCGGCGCCACGACGCACAGCCAGGAAGGCTTGAACGACATGGCCTACAACCGCTGCGTCGGCACCCGCTACTGCGCCAACAACTGCGCGTACAAGGTCCGCCGGTTCAACTTCTACAACTTTGTCGACGACGCGCCGAGCCTCAAGCTTCTGCGCAATCCCGACGTCACCGTCCGCACCCGCGGCGTGATGGAAAAGTGCACCTACTGCGTCCAGCGCATCAACCACGCGCGCATCGACGCGAAAAAAGCCGACCGCGAGATCCGGGACGGCGAGATCGTCACCGCCTGTCAGCAGACCTGCCCGACGCAGGCGATCTCGTTCGGCAACATCAAGGACCCGAACGCCGCGGTGACGAAGGACAAGGCCGACAGCCTCAACTACGGCATCCTGACCGACCTCGGCACGCGCCCGCGCACGTCCTACCTGGCGCGCCTGCGCAATCCGAACCCCGAACTCGAACCCGCGGCCGAAGGTTCCCATGCCGGCGGAGGCCATCATGGCTGATAAGCACTCGAAGGACCACGACATGCACGCCCACAGCGCTCACGAGGTCCAGCCGCCCGTGCTCATTGGTCAGCACACGTACGGATCCTTGAGCGACAAGGTCGCGTCGATCCCGTTGGATCCCAAGCACTCCAAGGGCTGGATCTTCGGATTTTTGATCGCGTTCTCGCTCTTCGGCCTGCTGCACACCGTGCTCGGCTGGGTCTTCGCCTGGGGCGTCGGTGTCTGGGGTATCACCAACCCGATCGGCTGGGGCTTCGACATCATCAATTTCGTCTGGTGGGTCGGTATCGGCCACGCCGGAACGTTCATCTCGGCCATCCTTTTCCTTGTGAAGCAGCAGTGGCGCACGTCCATCAACCGCTTCGCCGAAGCGATGACGCTCTTCGCCGTCGCTTGCGCGGGTCTTTTTCCTTTGCTCCACATGGGCCGTCCCTGGCGCGC
>Ga0209573_1002154_pt1 | contig 26454 bp, 24 predicted proteins | sample TNRBio252014_DNA_FD_185870 | JGI IMG/M metagenome (GOLD analysis project Ga0209573, IMG submission 185870) | Wastewater treatment Type I Accumulibacter community from EBPR Bioreactor in Madison, WI, USA - TNR Reactor_6/25/2014_ DNA (SPAdes)... | ecosystem: Engineered > Bioreactor > EBPR >... | reverse complement strand
CATATAGTTGCATAATTAGCGAAATATATACCATATATAGTGATTGAGACCCTTCCAAGCGAAAGTCCTAACACTAAAAGTTTTGGACTAAAGTCCATAGTTTTTACTAGCAAACTGAGACAATAAAAGTCCTGATAGAGCATTCTGGATGCTGACAAAAATAGCGTTGTTTTCCGTTCTCTGTTTTTCCACGTTTTGAGATTTTATCATGACCACAAACGGGGCAAAGGACAGGAATTAAAATCATATTGAAACTCCTTAAAAGAATTAAAAATACCCAAGTGAATTCAAAGTTAAAAATATAGCACATCCAAGTCTAGAACACTACCGTCATCGAGACCCAGTTGCTCCAGCACCACGGCAAACTCGTCGCCACCCAGTCGGGCGACCTCGCCCTCGGCCTCTACCACAGCCTGCAGGGTGCGCGCCGCCTGAATCAGCAGTTCGTCGCCGCCATCGTGGCCGAAGGCGTCATTCACGGCTTTAAAGTGATCAAGGTCCACCAGCAGCAGCGCGCCATGACTGTTCTGGCGGTCAGCGGCGCTAAACGCCTGCTCCAGCCGGTCATGGAACTGGCGACGGTTGGGCAGGCCGGTCAGCGCATCGTGCAGCGCCAGATAACGGATATGCGCCTCGGCGTCCTTGTAAGCCGAAATGTCGGTAAACGACGCCACCACCGCATGAGGCTGTGGGCGGTCGGGCGCAAACAGCGGTTGAACGTTGACCAGCAGCCAGCGCTGGATGTTGTCGCTGCCGCGCACGCTCATGATGACCCCCTGACGCGGCTGACCATCGCGCAGCGCCAGCGCGGCGGGAAATTCCACCGCCGGGAACGGGCTGCCATCTTCCCGCATCGCTCCCCAGTCATGGGTGAACAGGTTATAGCCGCCGGGACGGTTCGCATCCAGGTCGAGAATGCGGCGGGCGCTGTCGTTGCAGGTCGCCAGATTGCCGGCGCGGTCCACCAGCACCACGCCATCGGCCAGCGCCGCGACCAGAGTGCGATAACGGGCCTCGCTTTCGCGCAGCGCCTCGCGCAGGGCGTACTGCGCCGTCACGTTGCGAAACACCAGCACCACCCCTTGCAAAAGGCCATCGTCGTCGCGGATCGGCGCGGCGCTGTCGGCAATCTGGTATTCCTGACCGTTGCGGCCCAGCAAGGTCGTGTGGTTGCCCAGTTCGACCGGCTCGCCGCTTTGCAGGATCCAGGCGACCGGATCGGCGACCGGCTGGCGGGTTCGAGCGTCGATGAGCTGGAAAATCCGGCGGGCGGGTTGCCCGAACGCCTCCCCGTCCGACCAACCGGTGAGGTGCTCCGCCACCGGGTTCATCCGGCGCACCCGACCTTCGGCGTCGGTAGCGATGACCGCGTCGCCCAGTGAGCGCAAGGTAATCGCCAGATCGCGTTCGCGGATTTGTAACTGCGCAATCACCTGCCGCAGGTGCTGGCGCATCTGATGGAAGGCGTGAGCCAGAAGTCCGAATTCACCGTAGCTGGCTGCCGGTGTGGGATCATCGCTCAGATCACCGCTCTCGATACGGCGAGCGGCGGCGATCAGATGATGCAGCGGCTGGATCACCAGGCGTCGCAACAGGAAGACGAGAGCCAGCGCGACCAGCACGATGGCGGCGGCGAACACCAGACTTTCCCGCAGCAACGCCGGCCACAGCGCCGCCCGGTCGCGCCGCAGGTCGTATTCCAGAAAGAGTGCGCCTTGCTCTTGGGGTCGCAGTACGCCGGCCGGCGTCGCCAGAGTCAGCGGATAGTAGGCGTAAATGGATTGGCCCGCGTCATCGATCAGCACCAGCGCCTGACCGCGTTCACGCGCCTGCTGGAACGCGGCGGGGTTGAAATGCGCCAGCAGGGTTGCCGGGCGGCCTTTCCACGCCAGCCGGGTCGCCAGCGCCACCCGCCCCGTGGGGTCAATCGCGGCCAGCGCCGCGACCGGCGAGCGAACCGCCTGCCAGGTCAGGGTTTGCTCAGCGCGATTCCAGTCCCCGCGCGCCAGATCGCGCTCCAGTGCGGCTTGCAACCGGGCCATATCGGTGCGCACCTGTTCCAGACTCTGCCGCAATACCTGTTGGTTCCAGGCGTGGTAGCGATACGCGGACAGGCCGATCCAGAGCAGCGCCAGCACCAGCAGCAGACCTGCCGGCAGTCCGCGACTCATGGGAAAAGCACGCAGGAAGTTCATCAGGATTTTTCGCGAGAAACCACGACCTTTAGGCCGGGGAGGGAGAGCGGACGGTGCGGTAATCCCCCTCGCGGGGACTGTTTAAGCGCCGCTCTTTTCGGTAACATCACCACTGTCTCCTATTCAAGACTACCGCCGGCTCCAGTAGTAACAACACCCGGATGGATAATAGTAATTGGCTCTATGTCACCCATTATAGTCGTCATCGCTGCACAGCGATGCGACGTTTTCGATGGGTCCGGACGCCAGATGGTGAGCGTGGCGGGTGGTTTCCGGCAGGCGGTAGCGGGTGCAGCAGCGCAGCACCCAGGCTATCGCGGTCTCCAGACCGATGCGATGGCCGGGCGAGATGTAGAGCGGCTTGACCCCGACCCGGGTGCGCAGCGCCGCGCCGATAATCTGACCGTCAGCCGTCAGCGGGGTCCAGGCCCCGCGCGGGTTCGGCGGTTCTTCATGCGTTCCGTACAGGCGGGTCTTGGCAACGCCAATGCTGGGAATATCCACCAGCAGGCCGAGATGGCTGGCGATGCCCAGCCGGCGCGGATGGGCGATGCCCTGGCCGTCGCACAGCAGCAGGTCCGGCGGCTCGCGCAGTCGTTCCAGCGCCTCCAGCACTGCCGGCAGTTCGCGGAACGACAGCAGGCCGGGAATATACGGAAAAGTGGTCGGGCGGCGGGCGATAGCGCTTTCCCGCAACTCCAGGCCGGGATAGCCCAGCACCGCCACCGCCGCGCGGGTCACCGCGCCGCCGACCTCAAAGCCGACATCCACGCCGGCTATCCGCTGCACCGGCCCGAGCGAGTCGGTTAGAATCAGATGCGCGCGCAGTTCCCGCTGTACAGCGATGGCCTCGGTGGGACTGAGCGTCCAGGGATGGGAAATGATTGTTTTCACAATGGTAAGTTTATTCCCCGCTCCGGCAGGGTTAAAATGGTATCTTGTTCCGGCCACTTCATCTTCATTCAAGGCATTCTTCATGCAGCAACTCAAACTCGGCATTCCCAAGGGCAGTCTGGAAGCCTCCACCATCGCCCTGTTCGGCCAGGCCGGCTGGACTATCAGCCCCCACAGCCGCAACTATTTCCCCACCATCAACGATCCCGACATTCGCTGCGCGCTGGTGCGTTCGCAGGAAATGGCCCCCTACGTCGCCAATGGCACGCTCGACGCGGGTCTGACCGGGCGGGACTGGATTCTGGAAACCGGGGCTGACGTGGTGGAAATCGCCGAGCTGAGCTACTCGAAAAGCTCCGATCAACCGGCCCGCTGGGTATTGATCGTGAGCAGCGATTCACCGATCCACACGCTGGAAGACCTGGCCGGCAAGCGCATTGCTACCGAGCTGGTTGAGTTCACCCGCCGCACCCTGGCCGAACGGGGCATCGAAGCCCAGGTGGAATTTTCCTGGGGCGCGACCGAAGCCAAGGTGGTCGAGGGTTTGGTGGACGCGGCGGTGGAAATCACCGAAACCGGCAGCACCATCCGCGCTCATGGCCTGCGCATCGTCTGCGACCTGCTGCACACCACCACCCGGCTGATCGCCAGTCGCGCCGCGCTGGCCGATCCGTGGAAACAGGCCAAGATCGAGCAGATCGCCCTGCTCACCCGCGCTGCGCTGGCCGCGCGCAACAAGGTGGCGCTGAAAATGAACGCCCCGGCGGCGCGGCTGGATGAGGTGGTGCGGCTCCTGCCCAGCCTGCACGCGCCCACCGTCAGCCCCCTTTACGACCGCGACTGGCTGGCGCTGGAAACGGTGGTGGACAGCCATTTGGTGCGCGATCTGCTTCCCCGCCTGATCGCCGCTGGCGCTCAGGGTATTCTCGAATACGAATTGAAAAAGATGGTCTAACGGCACTTCGCCCGCGCCCGGCCAGCCCGGCGGTCGCGCGGATAGCCGGAATTTTCGTGATTTTTTGACCCCGTTCCCGTAAAAGTCGGTTGGGCGAGTTCGGGCGGCGCGTTGCCGGCAACGCCGGAATATCGCTAAACTTTCCTCTCAACCTGATTTTGCCTTATGGAGTCCCGCATGGCCCTGGAACACACCCTGTCCATCATCAAGCCCGACGCCGTCGCTCGAAACATCATCGGCAAAATTTATAGCCGGTTCGAGGATCAGGGCCTGCAAATCGTTGCGGCCAAGATGGTGCGCCTGACCCGCGAACAGGCCGAAATCTTCTATGCCGTCCATCGCGACCGCCCCTTTTACCCGGAGCTGATCGACTATATGACCTCCGGTCCGGTGATGGTCCAGGTGCTGGAGGGGAAAGACGCCATCGCCAAAAATCGGGAGATCATGGGCGCCACCGATCCGAAAAAGGCCGCGCCCGGCACGATCCGCGCCGATTTCGCCGAAAGCGTGACGAATAACGCGGTGCATGGCTCCGATGCGCCGGAAACCGCCGCCCATGAAATCGCCTTCTTCTTTGGCCAGTTCGATCTGTGCCCCCACCCGCTGAACCCCACCGCACAACCGCCGCGCCCGTGACCATGACCGCCGCCGGCCAGCGTAACCTGCTCGATCTGGATCGCCGCGATCTGGAGGCGTTTTTCATCGATCTCGGCGAGAAACCCTTCCGCGCGACCCAGGTGATGAAGTGGCTTTATCATGAGCGGGTGACCGACTTCGCTGCGATGACCAATCTGAGCAAGGCGTTACGGGAGCGGCTGGCCGAATGCGCCGAAATCCGTCTGCCCGACGTTGCGCTGGACCAGAAATCGGCGGACGGCTCGCATAAATGGCTGATGCGGCTGGATAGCGGCAATGGCGTCGAAACGGTGTTCATTCCCGAACCGGATCGGGGCACCCTGTGCGTGTCCTCGCAGATCGGCTGCCCGCTGGACTGTTCGTTCTGCGCCACCGCCCAGCAGGGCTTCAACCGCAACCTCACGGTCGCCGAGATCATCGGCCAGGTCTGGCAGGCCAGCCGGCTGCTGGGCGAGCGCCGCAACGGCGACCGCGTCATCACCAACATCGTGCTGATGGGCATGGGCGAGCCGCTGCTGAACTTCGAGGCGGTGGTCAAGGCCATGGATCTGATGCAGGACGACCTGGGCTTTGGCATTTCCAAGCGCCGCGTCACCCTCAGCACCGCCGGGGTGGTTCCGGCGCTCTACCGGTTGCGCGAGGTGTCCGAGGTCAGCCTGGCCGTGTCGCTGCACGCGCCCGACGATGCGCTGCGCAACGAACTGGTGCCGCTGAACCGTAAATACCCCATCGCCGAGCTGCTGGCGGCCTGCAAACATTACATCGCCGACAAGCCGCACCGCCGGATCACTTGGGAATATGTGTTGCTGGAGGGGGTCAACGACTCCGAGTCGCACGCCCGGGCGCTGGCGGCGTTGATCCGGGATATTCCTTCCAAGATCAATCTGATTCCGTTCAACCCCTTTCCGAACACCCGCTACCGCCGTTCCGGCCCGGCCGCCATTGCCCGTTTCCACGCGGTGCTGATGGCTCACGACCTGACGGTGGTGACCCGCAAGACCCGGGGCGATGACATCGCCGCCGCTTGCGGTCAGTTGGCCGGCCAAGTGCAAGCGCGCGGCCGCCGGCTGATCCGGGTCGCCCGGCTGGCGAGCTAGGGAAGATCAGGCCATGCGCCTTTCGGCTGAACTGCTGATCCTGACGCTGGCGTTGCTGCTGGGCGCTTGCGCCGGTTCGCCCGAGCGTGAATTCAAGGACAACGTCGCCGAGGCCAACTTCAAGCTGGGCATCGGCTACATGCAGTCCGGTCACTTTCAGGTCGCCGCCGAGAAACTGCTCAAGACCGTTCAGTTCAAGGACGATTACCCCGAAGCCCACAACGCTCTGGGCGTGCTCTATGAAGAGATGCGCGAATACAATTCCGCCGAGATCCGCTACAAGCGGGCCATTGAACTCAAGCCCGATTACAGCCTGGCCAAGCTGAACTACGCCCGCCTGCTCTGCAGGCATGAACCGGTGCGCACCGCCGAGGGTGAAGCCGAATTGCAGAAACTCGCCGCTGATCCGGTCAACGCCGGGGTCACCGCTGCCGACGCCTACGCGGGCCTGGGCCAGTGCGCCCGCCAGCGCAACGACCCGGTTCAGGCCGAAACCTGGCTGCGCAAGGCGCTGGAACTCAACCCGAATAACACCACGGCCCTGTACGCCCTGGCGGAACTGAGCCAGACCCAGGGTAAAACGCTACAGGGCCGCGCCTTTCTGCAACGTTATCATACCCAGACTCGCCCCACCGCCCAGAGCCTGGGGCTGGGTATCGCCATTGAACAAGCCAGCGATGGCGACCCGCAGCTACGCCGGGAATACAGCGCACTACTATTGTCCCAGTTCCCCAATTCCGAAGAAGCCCGCCGCTTGAAACCGTCGCCATGAGTATGTCCAAAGAAAACATCGCCGTGGTCGGCGCACCGACCGAAACCGCCGATTCCATCGATTCCACCGAATCCCTGGGCGCCTGGCTGGCCCGCACGCGCGCCGCGCAGGGTGCGGAACCGCGCGACATCGCCCGTCATCTGGGGCTGAACCCGACCCTGATTCTGGCGCTTGAAGCCGACGACTTCGCCAAACTCGGGCCAGCGGTGTTCGTGCGCGGCTATCTGAGCCGCTATGCCCGGGTGCTGAATCTGCCGGAAGCCGGGGTGCTGGAGCGCTATAACCGGCAATCTGGCGGCAACCAGGAACCGCCGCCGTTGAAAGTGGTGCATCCGCGCCGCCGGCAGACCCGGATCCGCGACCTGCGCGGCCCGGTCTACCTGCTGCTGGTGATCGGGCTGGGCTGGACCGCAGTGCAGAATCTGGAAAAACTCGACCCGGGTCCGCTGCTGGCCTGGTGGCCGCGCGGCGAAGCGAACAGTGCGCCCCCGCCGGCCAGCAAACCCATGGCGGCGACCACCCAGACCCAGTATCCGTTCCAGGCTGCGCCGGCGGAACCGCCCCGCGAACCCGCGCCGCCCGCGCCCACGGCCAGCGAGCCGCCGTCAACGCCCAATCCCGAACCGGCATCGATTTCCACCGTCGCCCTGTCCGCGCCCCCGGCGCTCAGCACGGAGGCGCTGCCGACGGCCGTGATTCCCAGCATCGCCAATATCGCCGCCCTCCCTGCGCTGGCCGGTTCGGAGGCGGACAGCGACGGTTTAACCCCGGATGCCCGGGGCGGCGCGCGGCTGGCGCTGCAATTCAGCGATGACTGCTGGGTAGAAGTGAAGGACGCCCAGGGCAAGGTGCTGATCAATGGCCTGATGAAGGCCAATACCACGCACACCCTTTCCGGGCCAGCGCCGTTTACCGTAACGCTGGGTAACGCCCCCGCTGCCCGCATCGCCCTCGATGACCAGCCGGTGGACAAAGCCGTTTATGTCCCCCGGCGCGGTACGGTCAGTCGCTTTACCCTCAATACTCAACCCTGAACCTCGCGCGCCGTCCCGGTAATGGCCGGCGCGCGCTTTCCTCGGATATCCGCCTCATGTCCAAGCCGTTTCAAGCCATTCGTGGCATGAACGACATCCTGCCCGGCGAATCCGCCCAGTGGCAGCGCCTTGAAGCCACGGTGCGGGAAGTGCTCGCTGCCTATGGCTATGGTGAAATCCGTCTGCCGCTGGTGGAAAAAACCGAGCTGTTCACCCGTTCGATTGGGGAAGTCACCGATATTGTCGAGAAGGAGATGTATACCTTTGCCGACCGTAATGGCGACAGTCTGACCCTGCGCCCCGAAGGCACCGCTGGCTGCGCCCGCGCCTGCCTCGAACACGGGCTGCTGCACCATCAGACCCAGCGGCTGTGGTACGCCGGACCGATGTTCCGCTATGAAAAGCCGCAAAAGGGCCGCTATCGCCAGTTCCACCAGATTGGCGTTGAGGCGTATGGCATGGCCGGCCCGGATATTGACGCCGAACTGATCGCCCTGACGGCGCGGCTGTGGCGGCGGCTCGGCATTCGCGACGTCACGCTGCAACTCAATTCGCTCGGTTCCAGCGCCGCCCGCGCCGCCTACCGCGAGCGGCTGGTGGCCTACTTTACCGCCCGGCGGACGGAACTGGACGAGGACAGCCAGCGCCGGCTGACCACCAACCCGCTGCGTATTCTGGACAGCAAGAATCCCGCGCTGCGGGGCGTACTGGCGGATGCGCCGGCGCTGCTGGACCATCTCGACCCGGAAGCGCAGACCCATTTTGACGAATTGCGGGCGCTGCTGGACGCCGCCGGCATCGTCTACGAAATCAACCCACGGCTGGTGCGCGGTCTGGATTACTACAGCAAAACCGTATTCGAGTGGGTCACCGATGCGCTGGGCGCGCAAGGCACGATTTGCGCCGGCGGCCGTTACGACGGTTTGCTGGAGCAACTGGGTGGTCCGGCGACGCCGGGAGTCGGCTTCGCCATGGGCCTGGAGCGGCTGGTGGCGCTGCTGGCTACCGCCGATCCATCCGCCGCCGAGAGCGATGCAAACCCGCATGTTTATCTGATCCGGGTCGGTGACGCGGCCCAGCGGGACGGGCTGGCGCTGGCCGAGCGGCTGCGCGATCAACTGCCGGAGCTGCGGCTGCGGATGCATTGCGGCGGCGGTGGCTTCAAGGCCCAGTTTCGCCGTGCGGATCACAGCGGCGCGCACTACGCGCTGATTCTGGGTGATGATGAGATGGCGTCTGACAGGGTGGCCCTCAAGCCCCTGCGCGCCGCCCAGGGCGAACAGATCACCCTGCCGCGCGAGCAGGTCGCCGTTCACCTGCGCGCGGCGCTGGATTTAACTGCCTAACCCTTAACTTCGGAACAGGACGCCAGAGGACCGAACCCGATGGAACAGTACACTGACGACGAGCGCGTCGAAGATCTCAAAAAATGGTGGAAGGAAAACGGCGCCAGCATCCTGATTGGCATCGCGCTCGGCGTGATCGCCATTTTTGCCTGGCAATACTGGACTTCCTACCGCAATGCGCAGGCGGAAACGGCGTCACGGGTCTACGATGCCTTCGTCGCAGCAGCGGACAAGCCTGACGCTGATCCGGCGCGTCAACTCGGTCAAACCGTCATCACCGACTTCCCGAAGTCACCCTACGCCGCGCTGACGGCGTTGCGGCTGGCCAAGCTGGCGCTGGATGGGAACGACCCCGCGACGGCGACCCAGCGGCTGGATTGGGTCATCGCCTACGCGAAACTGGATGAACTGCGGGACATCGCCCGGTTGCGGCTGGCGCAGATCAAGCTGAGCGCCGGTCAAACCGCCGAGGCGAAAAAGCTGCTGGAGGGCATGACGACGGCCACTTTGGCAGCCGAGCGCGAGGAATTGAAAGGGGACCTCTATCTGGCCAGCAACGACCTGGATCAGGCCCGGACGGCGTATGCGGCGTCGCAGGCGGCAGGCAACAACAACCGTCTGCTGCAACTTAAACTGGACAATCTGGCGCTGGCGACCCCGGACACCGTGATTGCCGCGCCGACAGCTCCCCCGCCGCCGCCGGAATCGCCCAAAAAAGAATCAGCCCCACCTGAATCCGCTTCCGCAGTTACTCCCGCTGAAGCGGCGCCCGCCACTGAATCGGCGGCGGAACCCGCCCCCGCTGCTCCAGCGCCCGAACCAGCGGCGGAACCCGCTGCTCCAGCACCCGAACCGGCAGCAGAACCGGCTCCCGCTGCTCCAGCGCCCGAACCGGCAGCAGAACCGGCTCCCGCTGCTCCAGCGTCCGAACCGGCGGCGACTCCTCCCGCCTCTACCTCAGGACAATGACCATGGTTCGCCGCCTGCTTCCGTTGCTATTCCTGGTTCTGAGCGCCGGCTGTAGCTGGTTTGGCGGTTCCGACAATTCGCTTCCACCCGCTGAACTCAAAGCCGTCGCCCAGCCGATAGGGGTCCGCTCGTTATGGGAAGCCCAGATTGGAGCCGGCGCCAAGAGCCAGTTCATCCGCCTGACCCCGGCGCTGGCGGATGGCCGTCTTTACGCCGCCAGCTTCGACGGTACGGTGGTGGCGCTGGATGCGCTCAGCGGGCAGCGGCTGTGGGAAACGCAGACTCAGTTGCCGATCACCGGCGGCGTTGGGGTCAGCGGCAACGGTCTGGTGCTGTTCGGCACCAACAAGGGCGAGGTGGTCGCCCTGCGCCAGGAAAATGGGCAGGAAGCCTGGCGCGCTCAAGTGTCCAGCGAGGTGCTGGCCCCGCCGCGCGCCGCCAGCGGCATCGTGGTGGTGCGCACGGGCGATGGCAAGTTCACCGGCCTCGACGCCCGCACTGGCGAACGCCGCTGGGTCTACGCCCATGTTCTGCCAGCGCTCAGCCTGCGCGGCGATGCGCCGCCGCTGCTGACGCAAAATCTGGTGATCGCCGGGCTGGAGACCGGCAAGCTGCTGGTGTTGTCTTTGGACAAGGGGTTGCCGGTGACTGAGAAAACCATTGCTCCACCGCGTGGCCGTACTGAAATCGAACGGCTGATTGATATTGACGCCGAACCGAAAATCTTTGGCGATACGCTCTATATGGTCGCCTATCGCGGCAGCATCGCCGCAATTGACATGCGCAGTGGCAATCTGCTGTGGAACCGTGAGCTGTCCAGCTACGCCGGGCTGGATGTGGACGCCCGTCAGGTTTACATCAGCGATGAGACCGACGCGGTGCTGGCGCTGGACCGCCGTAACGGCGGGACGCTGTGGAAGCAGGCGGAGATGAGCGGGCGGCGGTTGTCCGCGCCGGTCGCGACCGACCAGCATGTGGTCGTCGGTGATTTCGAAGGCTACCTGCACTGGCTGAGCAAGGACAGCGGTCAGATCGTGGGACGGATTCGCGCCGCCAGCAAGGCCATCGTCGCCCCGCCGCTCGCCGCCGGCAACATCGTTTTCGTTCAGGGCCAGGGTGGTGCGCTCGGCGCGTTCCGGGCGGGCGAATGAAGCCTTCACCTCTTACCGATCCCCGCTCTCCTGCCGGCGAGCGGGAGGAATGAACCCGTCGCTCGCCATGGCAGAGCAACTCATCACGATCTTCGTCACCTTCCTGGTGGTGGTGGATCCGGTGGGGGTCTCGCCGATGTTCGCGGCGCTGACCCGGGGCGGCAACGCGCGCTACCGGCGGCGCATGGCGCTGAAAAGCACCTTTATCGCCACCCTGATTACCCTGTTCTTCGTCTTCACCGGTGATGCCGTGCTGCGGTTTCTCGGCATCAGTCTGGCGGCGTTTCGGGTCAGCGGCGGCCTGCTGCTGCTCCTGCTGGCGATTGACATGATCTTTGCCCGCCCTTCCGGCCTGCGCTCGGCGACCGTGCGGGAGCAGGAAGAAGCGCATTACAAGGACGATATCTCGGTGTTCCCGCTGGCGTTCCCGCTGCTGGCCGGTCCCGGCACCCTGACCACGATTCTGCTTACCACCAGCGGCCTGCGCTTCCAGGACCAGCCGCTGCTCTTTCTCGGTTTGCTGGGCGTACTCCTGGCCGTGATGCTGCTGACCCTGCTCTGCCTGCTGCTGGCTCCACAATTGCTGAAATTGCTGGGAGCAACCGGCGCCAATGTCATCGGCCGGCTGCTGGGCGTGATTCTGGCGGCGCTGGCCACGCAGTTCATGCTGGAAGGCTTGCGCACCGGCCTGCTCGGGGCCTGACGGGCTTCCGCCGTGCCCGGCCTGATTCTGCGGATCGCGGTTCCTTCCCCGCTGTACAAAACCTTCGATTACCTGCCGCCGCCCGATAGCGACCCGGCCAGTCTCCAACCGGGCGTGCGGGTGCGAATTCCCTTCGGGCGGCGGCAACTGGTCGGAATCCTGGTAGCGACCGGTGCGGACAGCGCACTGGATCCGGCCACGCTGCGTCCGGCGCTGGCGGTGTTGGATCGCGCCCCGATTCTGCCCGCCGATGTGCTGACGCTGATCCAATGGGCGCAGCGCTACTATCATCATCCGCCTGGCGAAGCCTTTGCTGCCGCACTGCCGGTGCTGCTGCGCCAAGGGGAAATCGCCGCCATCCCCCGTCCCCCGCCGATCTGGCGCATCACTGCCGCTGGCCAGACCGCGTTGGCCGAATCCATCGCCCTGCGGCGCGCGCCGGTGCAGCGCCGGCTGTTGGAGCATCTGGCCGAATGCCCCGCCGGTCTCGACGCCGAAACGCTACGGCCGGTGGTGCGCGCCAGCAGGACGACCCTGCAAGCCCTGGCGGCCAGGGGCTGGGTGGAATCTGTCGCTGCCGATGCCCCGCTGCCGGTTGCGGCGTCCCCTGTCGCCAGCGCCCCGCCGACCTTGAACACGGCCCAGGCCGACGCGGTTGCAGCGGTGAGCGCGGCGCTGGACCGGTTTCAGGTTTTTCTGCTGGAAGGCGTCACCGGCAGCGGCAAGACCGAGGTCTATCTGCGGTTGATCGAAGCGGTGCTGGCGCGTGGCCGGCAGACGCTGGTGCTGACCCCGGAAATCGGCCTGACCCCGCAACTGCTGGCCCGCTTTCGGGAACGGCTGCCGGGACCGCTGGCCGTGCTCCATTCCGGTCTGAGCGACCGCGAACGGTTGAACGCCTGGCTGCTGGCTCGCGCTGGAACCGCACAGGTAGTGGTCGGCACCCGCTCAGCGGTGTTCGCTCCCTTGCGCGCGCCGGGTCTGCTGATCGTGGACGAGGAGCACGACGCCTCGTTCAAACAGCAGGACGGCTTTCGCTATCACGCCCGCGATCTGGCGGTGATTCGCGGCCAGCACCTGGGCATTCCGGTGGTGCTGGGTTCGGCCACTCCGGCGCTGGAAAGCATTCAGAACGCCCGTACTGACCGCTACCGGTGGCTGTCTCTGCCGGAACGGGTCGGCGGCGGAACCGAGCCGCCGATCTGGATTCTGGACGTGCGCCGTCAGCCGATGACCGAAGGTCTGTCGCAGCCTCTGCTGGAGCAGATGCGGACCCACCTGGCGCGGGGCGAACAGGTGCTGCTGTTCCTCAACCGGCGCGGGTTCGCCCCCCTTCTGCTGTGCCACGAATGCGGCTGGCTCAGTGTGTGCCAGCATTGCGACGCACGGATGACCCTGCACCTGCGGCAGCGCCGCCTGACCTGCCACCATTGCGGCGACAGCCGGGCAGTGGACGCGGTCTGTCCGATCTGCGGCAGCGTGGATTTGCGCGCGGTCGGTCACGGCACCGAGCGGCTTGAAACCGCCCTCCGATCGCTGTTTCCCGACATCGGCATCGCCCGCATCGACCGCGACAGCACCCGGCGCCGGGGCAGTCTGGAAACGCTGCTGACGGATATTCACAACGGCGACCGCCGGATCCTGATCGGCACGCAAATGCTGGCCAAGGGTCACCATTTTCCCGATGTGACCCTGGTGGGAATTGTGGACGCCGATCAGGGACTGTACGGGGTGGATTTCCGCGCCAGCGAACATATGGCGCAACTGATCCTGCAAGTCGCCGGGCGGGCCGGGCGGGCCGAGAAGCCTGGGGTGGTGATCATCCAGACCCACCATCCCGACCATCCCTTGCTGCGGGTGCTGGTTTCCGCCGGTTATCCCGCCTTCGCGGCGGCGGCGCTGGTCGAGCGCGAGACCGTGCATCTGCCCCCTTTCGCGCATCAGGCGCTGCTGCGGGCCGAGGCGGTGGAGCCGGATCGGGCTATCGCCTTTCTGAACGCGGCCCGGGCGCTGGCCGAGCCGCTGGCGGACGGACTGGAACTGCTGGGACCTGCGCCGGCGCCGATGGAACGCCGCGCTGGCCGCTACCGCGCCCATCTGCTGGTGCAGGCGGCGCGACGCCCGGAACTGCACCGCTTTCTCGCCCCGTGGATCGCTCAACTGTGGGGGGAACGTCCCGGCCGGCAGGTGCGCTGGTCGCTGGATATCGATCCAGCGGACCTTTATTGAAACAGTTGTAGCCTAACTGTGGACAGGACAGCGAATCATTTAAATCCATTAGAAAAAACCAGTCCCGACAACCTTTACATGACCGGGGATAAAGCTAGAATTTGAAGGCTTGCCGTGCTTCTCCGCAACCAAGCACTACGAAAGAAGCTATCGGGGGCAGACTGACTCAGGCCGCGGGTTTGCGCCATCCGCTCTGTTCAGTTCCCGATTCCCGCCCTTTAACGCCACCACAGGAAATAACGATGCAACAAGACCTGGTGCATGCCATAAAGAGCAATCCCAAATACCACGAACTGGTGTCTAAAAGGGCCAAGTTCGCCTGGATCCTGGCGATCCTCATGCTGTTGGTCTACTACGGCTTCATCCTGATCATCGCCTTCAACAAGGAATTCCTCTCCCAGCAACTGTGGGAAGGCTCCATTACGACCGTCGGCATTCCCATCGGTTTGGGCGTCATCATCAGCGCTTTTATCCTGACGGGCATCTATGTGTACCGCGCTAATTCCGAGTTCGACCGCCTAACCGCCGAAATCAAGGAGGAGGTGCTATGAGACTATGGCAAAATGCACTGACGGCAATCGTCCTGAGCCTCGTCGCCGGCGCAGCGCTGGCTGCCGGCGATATGGGGGAAGTCAAAAAGCAGGCGGTCAACATTCCCGCCATCGTCATGTTTTTGGCCTTCGTCGCCGGCACCCTGGGCATCACCTACTGGGCGGCGCAGCGCACCAAGACCGCCAAGGACTTCTACTCCGCCGGCGGCGGCATCACCGGTTTTCAGAATGGATTGGCGATTGCGGGCGACTATATGTCCGCCGCATCGTTCCTGGGCATCTCCGGCCTGGTGTTCATCAACGGCTATGACGGCCTGATCTACTCGGTCGGCTGGCTGGTCGGCTGGCCGATCATCATGTTCCTGATGGCTGAACAGCTCCGCAATCTCGGTAAGTACACCTATGCCGATGTGGTGTCCTACCGCTTCCAGCGGGTGCCGATGCGCACCATGGCCGCCACCGGCTCGCTGGTGGTGGTGGTGCTGTACCTGATCGGCCAGATGGTCGGCGCGGGCAAATTGATCCAGGTGTTGTTCGGTCTGGATTACGTCTACGCGGTGACGATTGTCGGTATTTTGATCATCCTGTACGTCACCTTTGGCGGGATGCTGGCGACCACCTGGGTACAGATTATTAAAGCGGTGCTCTTGTTGTCCGGCGCGACCTTCATCGCTTTTGGCGCTTTGCATCTGGCCACCGAAGGCACCTGGAGTCCTGAGGCGCTGTTCCGCAAGGCGACTGAAATCCACGCCAAGAAAGATGCGCTCATGAAGCCCGGCGTCCTGGTGACCAGTCCTATTGAAGCCATCTCGCTGGGTCTGGCGCTGATGTTCGGCACCGCCGGTCTGCCCCATATCCTGATGCGCTTCTTCACCGTCCCCAACGCCACCGAAGCCCGTAAGTCCGTGTTTTACGCCACCGGCTTCATCGGCTACTTCTACATCCTGACCTTCCTGATCGGCTTTGGCGCCATCGTGCTGCTGATGCCGGAGACTTCAGGCTACATGGTCACTGATCCGAAGACCGGCGCGCTGGCGCTCAAGGGCGGCCAGAACATGGCGGCGGTGCAGTTGGCGTCGGCAGTGGGCGGCAATCTGTTGCTTGGCTTCATCTCGGCGGTCGCCTTCGCCACCATTCTGGCGGTGGTCTCCGGTCTGACCCTGGCCGGCGCTTCGGCCATTTCGCATGACCTGTACGCCAACGTGTGGGCGCATGGCAATGTGGACGAGCAGCATGAAGTACGGGTTTCCAAGATGGCGACCGTGGTGCTGGGCGTTATCGCCATCCTGCTGGGCATCGCCTTCGAGCAGCAAAACGTTGCCTACCTGGTCGGCCTGACCTTCGCGGTCGCGGCCAGCGCCAACTTCCCGATCCTGATCATGTCGATCTACTACGGCAAGATGACCACTCGGGGCGCATTGCTGGGCGGCTGGCTGGGCCTGGTCACTTCGACTCTGTTCGTCATACTCGGCCCGACCGTGTGGAAAGACGTGCTGGGCAACGCCGAAGCGATCTTCCCGTTCAAGAACCCGGCGCTGTTCTCGATGATCATTGCCTTCCTGGGCATCTGGATCGGCTCGATCATGGACAATAGTGAGCAGGGTAAGAAGGAATGCGAGTCCTTTGAGGCGCAGGACGTGCGTTGCCAAACCGGCATTGGCGCCGAGGGCGCGGCCAGTCACTAAGCGGTATGCGGTGTTGCGGGATGCGTCCGGTCGTCTGACCCGCCCATCCCGGAATGGCCAAATCCTGCTAACATAACCCTCGCGTGGACTGAGTCACGCGGGGGTTTTCTTTGGCGCAACCGGACGGAACAGCCGTGACTCTCCACCATCCGCTGGATCAAAAAGCCTTCCTGGCCCGCATGCCGCCCTTCAACCGGCTTTCCGAAACAGAACGGGAGTCCATTGCCAGGGAATTGCAGGTCGCCGACTATTCACCCGGCGAGGTACTGGTGAAAGCCGGCGAGACCCCGGCAGGTCTCTACCTGATCATTGAGGGCGCAGTCTACGAACTGGACGGCGACCCGTCATCCGCACCGGGCCAGGGCGACGTCATCCTGCAGGGCAGTTCGCCATTGTGGTGCGTCGTCTCGCTCTACGTTGCTGAAGACAGTTTCGACGCCCGCGCCCTGCTGGAAGGCGCCAGTAAAAACAGTTTCGTCGTCAACGAACCCACCCGCTGTTTTTTATTGCCGCGCGCGGCGTTCCTGCACGCCGTGCAGAATCACCCCTCGCTGGCGGCATTCTACGAACAGAAGATTTCCCAGTGGCTCGCGACGTTGCGCGAGGCAGGTGACAACCACGACTTGTCGTCATTCATCCTGGCCAAAATTCAGGACGCCTATATTCACCCGCCCGTGTTTGTCGATGCTGGAAGCTCCATCCACGAAGCCGCCCTGACGATGAAAACGCATAAAACCAACTCGGTCCTGGTGCAGCACGGCGATGAACTCGGCATCGTCACGGCCACCGATCTGCGCGAAGCCGCGATCATCCAGCGCCGGTCGGTAGACGAACCGGTGGGGCCGCTGGCCACCTATGAATTGATCGACATGGCGCCGGACGATTTTCTGTTCAACGCGCTGCTGCGGATGACCCACTACAACGTCAACCGGCTGGTGATCCGTGAAGGCCGCATCCTGCATGGTGTCCTCGAACAGATCGATTTGCTCAGTTATCTCTCCAACCACTCGCATCTGATCGCCCTGCAAATCGAACGGGCGCGATCCCGGGAAGACCTGAAGTGGGCCAGCCAGGATCTGGTCAATGTGATCCGCGATCTGTACGGCAAGGGCATCAAGATCCGCTACATCATGCAACTGGTGTCGGAATTGAACAAAAAACTGCTGCGCAAGCTCTTCGAGCTGCTCGCGCCGCCGCAACTGCTGGCGGATGCCTGTCTGCTGGTGCTGGGCAGCGAGGGGCGCGAAGAGCAGGTGCTCAAAACCGACCAGGATAACGCGCTAATTCTCCGCGACGGCTTTGCTCACGCCGAGCTGGATCGATTGACCCGCGAGTTCACCGACTGCCTGATCGAATTTGGCTATCCGCACTGCCCCGGCAACATCATGGTGTCGAATCCGTACTGGACCAAGCCGGTTGCCGCGTTCAAGAACGAACTGTTCCAATGGATCGTCCATCCGACTCCGGACTCTTTCCTCCAGTTCGCCATTTTCTTCGATGCCCTGGCGGTTGCGGGCGACGAGAATCTGCTCCGCCATGTAAAGGATCATCTGTACCGCTTGCTGGGCGACCATCGTTCCTTTTACGCCCAGTTCGCCAAGGCCACGGTCGCCTTTGAAACCCCACTCGGCTTTTTCACCAATTTCGTAGTGGAGAAAAATCGCGATGAGCTGGACCTCAAGAAAGGCGGTATCTTTCCCATCGTGCATGGTATTCGCAGCCTGGCGCTGGAATACCGGCTGCCACAGACCAATACGGTCGACCGCATCATGGCGCTGAGTCAGCGTAACCTGTTCAAGGCGTCCTTCGGCACGGAACTGATTGAGGTTTTCGCCTATCTTTCCACCCTGCGGGTTCAGGCCGGCCTGAAAAAAATCGAGCAGGGCTTGCCCCAGGACAACTACCTGAACCCCAAGGAACTGAACAAGCTGGAACGGGAACTGCTGCGCGACTCGTTTAAGATCGTCAATGAGTTCAAGAAATTCATCGGCTACCACTTTAAGCTGAACATGATCAGTTGACCGGAAAACCCCACCGAGAGGCTTTCCCTTGAAAAACGACCTGCAAACACTCATCGCCCAGGCGCTCCAATCCCTGCGCGACCAGGAGCTGTTGCCCGATGGCGGGCCGGTGGACATTCCACTGGACCGTACCCGTGACCGGGCGCACGGCGATTTCGCCAGCGCTATCGCCCTGGTTCTGGCTAAAACCGCCCACCGCAAACCCCGCGAGTTGGCCGAACAGATCGCGGCCGCGCTGCCGACCTCCGCTCAGGTCGCCCGGGTTGAGGTCGCCGGCCCCGGATTCATCAATTTCTTTCTCACCCCTGCCGCCTATCAGGCGGTCGTCGGCGCGATTCTCGACCAGGGCGACGCTTTTGGCCGCAGCGCGCTCGGCGGCGGCCGGCGGGTGCAGGTGGAATTCGTGTCCGCCAATCCCACCGGCCCGTTGCATGTCGGTCACGGGCGCGGCGCAGCCTTCGGCGCGACGGTCGCCAATCTGCTGGAAGCGGTCGGCTACCAGGTTCACCGCGAGTACTACGTCAACGACGCCGGCCGGCAGATGAACATTCTGGCGGTGAGCATCTGGCTGCGCTATCTGGAGCACTGCGGCGAAAAATTCCGCTTTCCCAGCAACGGTTACCGGGGCGCTTATGTGCTCGACATCGCCACCCGGCTCTACGCCGAGCGCGGCGGCGCCTACATGATCTCGGCGACGCAGATTTTCCGCGATGCGCCTCCGGACGAGGTGCGGGACGAAACCGGCGCAGTGGTGATTGCGGGTGACAAGGAAGCACATATTGACGCCTTGGTGGAACGCGCCCAGCACTTGCTGGGCGATCACCATTACCGCTATATCTTCGAACGGGGCCTGAACACCATCCTCGACGACATTCGCGATGATCTGGGCGAATTTGGCGTGGTCTACGACGAGTGGTATTCGGAGCGGACTTTGGCCGAACGCGGCGCGGTCAACAAGGCGATCAACCGCCTGCGCGACGCCGGCCATGTCTACGAGCAGGACGGTGCGTGGTGGTTTCGCTCCACCGCCTTCGGCGACGAAAAGGATCGGGTGGTGGAGCGGGAAAACGGCCAGACCACCTACTTCGCCTCCGATATCGCCTATCACCTGGAAAAATTTGAGCGCGGCTTCGACTGGGTGATCGACGTGTGGGGCGCTGACCATCATGGCTATGTCCCCCGGGTCAAGGGCGCGCTGCGGGCGATGGGCGAGAACCCTGATAAACTGGGCGTGCTGCTGGTGCAGTTCGCCATTCTCTATCGCAATGGCGAACGGATGCAGATGTCCACCCGCTCCGGCGAGTTTGTCACCCTGCGCGAACTGCGTCAGGAGGTCGGCAATGACGCCGCCCGCTTCTTTTATGTGATGCGCAAGAGCGAGCAGCACCTGGATTTCGATCTGGATCTCGCCAAATCGCAATCCCGGGATAATCCGGTTTACTATATTCAGTACGCTCACGCCCGGGTGTGCAGCGTACTTCGGCAGTTGCGCGACAAGGGCCTGTCCCGGGATGAGGAGCGCGGCCGGGCTAACCTGGCGCTGTTGACCGAACCGCACGAGGAAGCACTGCTGGTGACGCTGTCCCGTTACCCCGACATGGTGGAAGCCGCCGCCCTGGCGCATGAACCGCATCAGTTGGCCCATTACCTGCGGGAACTGGCTACGGCGTTCCATACCTACTACAACGAACACCGCGTACTGGTTGCGGATGACGCCCAGCGTGACGCCCGGCTGAATCTGAGTCTGGCGACACGGCAAGTGATTAAAAACGGTCTTATTTTGCTGGGCGTTTCGGCCCCGGAGGTCATGTGAGCAGCCGCTGCGATTACAAGCTGTCCAAGACAGGACAACATCGCCGCCAGCGCGCCCGCCATCAGGGTCTACTGGTTCTCACGCTGATTTTGATCGGTCTGTTTGGCGGTCTGCTGGCCTATATCCGGGGCGACCGGACGCCAGCGCCGGCTACCGCCGCTGCGCCCGCTGCGCCCGTAGCATCCACTTCACCCGCTGCGCCCGTAGCGCCCGTAGCGCCCGTAGCGCCCGTAGCGTCCACCTCACCCGCTGCGTCCGTAGCGTCCACTCCGCCTGCTGGGCCGGCTGTCGTTGCGTCACCCACGCCGCCGCCGGCCGCCGCTGTCCCAGTGGCGGAACCTGAGCCAGTCAAGCCCAAGTATGATTTCTATACCGAACTGCCCAAGCGGCAGATCGACGTTCAATCCGGGGTTGCTCCTCCGGGAGCGTCGCCCTCACGGCCGCCAGCCCGGACGCAACCGGCGGTCAATCAGCTTCAGAAACCGGCGCCGCCGCGCAAGAACGCTACGCCAGCAACCTTGGCTACCGCCAGCAATGGCAAGACCGCCAAGACCCGGCCGATGAACGCCAGGACTGGCGCTGCGGAACCCACCAGCAATGGCAAGACCGCCAAGACCCGGCTGGTGAACGCCAGGACTGCCGCTGCGGAACCAGCTAGCAACGGCAAGATCGCCAAGAACGACAAGATCGCCAAGGCCCGGCCGGTGAGCGCCGGGACTGCCGCTGTGGAATCCGCCCGTTCCAAGCCGGTGAGCGCCAGTTCCGCGACCAAATCGCCAACGCCTCGACCGCTGGCTAACAACGGCTCAAAAATCGCGGTCAAGACGGAATGAATCGATAGCAAGCTTGTGGGTAACAAATAGCGGGCAGGGGCAGCAGACTCCCTGTCTCTCTATCTCCCGCCTACCGCAGCATCAGGAGCAATTCCTCCTGCCCGCGTAGCAGATTCAGGATCAGGGCATCACTCTGGCTGGCGATCTGACGCAACTCGTCGGTGCTGGCGATAGGCTGGCGGTTGACCGCGACAATAACATCGTTGGTCTGCAAACCGAGCCGGGCGGCAGGGCTTTTGGGTGCGAGCCGGGCGACCACCACACCCCGCACCCCGCGCCCACTGAGCGGCGAATTAGGCCCCAGATCCTCAAAGGTGACGCCCGCCAGACGCGGATTGATGGCGGCGCCCTCAGCTTGGGTGGGTACGTACTCACCCACTTTGGTGTTCAGAATCAGTGGCTTGCCATCGCGCATAACCTCCAGTCGCACCGCTTCACCCACCTCCAGCAGACCCATGGCGTTGCGCAGGCCACTGCTGTCGCGGATGGGCCGACCGTTGATGCTCAGCACCACGTCACCCTCTTTCAGGCCCGCGCGGGCAGCGGCGGATCGGGGGCTGACCTGGGCAATCACCGCACCCTGATCCGCAGGGATGTTGAAAGCCCGCGCCAGCTCCGGAGTCAGATCCTGCACCGCCACTCCCAACTGGCCGCGCCGCACCGTACCGTGCTCAATGATCTGCTTCATCAACCGCGCCACCATATTGGATGGAATGGTGAAGCCGATGCCGACATTGCCGCCGCCGGGCGCGATGATGGCGGTGTTGATGCCGACCAGTTCGCCGCGCAGATTGACCAGCGCCCCGCCGGAATTACCGGGATTGATCGAGGCGTCGGTCTGGATGAAATCTTCGTAGCCCTGAATCCCCAGCCCGGAGCGGCCCAGCGCGCTGACGATGCCGGAGGTCACGGTCTGACCCAGGCCAAACGGGTTGCCGATGGCGACGACGAAATCACCGACCCGCAACCGGTCCGAATCCGCCAGGGGCAGAGCGGTCAGATTACCGCTGGCAATCTGGATCACGGCCACGTCGCTTTGCGAATCGGAGCCGATGACTTTGGCATTAAGCTGACGACCATCGCGCAGGGTAATCGTGATTTTATCGGCGCCGTCGATCACATGATGGTTGGTGATCACATAGCCGCGCTGAGCGTCCACCACCACCCCGGAGCCTACACTCTGCGCCTTGCGCTCGCGCGGCTGATCGGGAACATTGAAAAAACGGCGGAAGAACGGATCGTCCAACAGCGGATTACGGCTCGCCGCGCTTCGACTTTCGGTGGCGATATTGACCACCGCTGGGGTCACTTGCTCCAGCATGGGCGCCAGCGTGGGCAGCGGCTGGCCGTCCACCAGGTTAGGCAGGGCCGCCGGGACGGGTGAGGGTACCGCCACGGCGAGACTCAATCCCAGCAGGATCGCGGGCAGGAAGCGTTCGGTCATCATCAGCACAACAAACCTCTCTCAGTCGGGCGGAAGGGCCGGTTCGCGACCCCGTTTCTAATGCCAATGAGCACGTGGATTGAATGGAAGTTCCCGCGCCATCCGCTGAAACAGCTCGCGGGCGGCCTCGGTATCGACAGGTGGATTAACGATGCGCAGCACTGCGAACTGGTCGCCGGGCGGCTGACCGGGCAGACCGCGCCCGCGCAGGCGCAGCGACTGGCCGTTGCGGGCGTTGGCTGGAATGCTGAGCGTAACCGGCCCGCCGAGGGTGGAGACGTCGATTTTGCCACCCAGCGCCGCTTCCCAGGGGGCCAGCGGCACTTCCAGGGTGATGTCGCGCCCTTTGACCTGGTACAGCGGATGCGGCTTGATCGTGATCTCCAGATACAGATCGCCGCTGGGGCCGCCGCCGCTGCCGGGACCGCCCTGACCGCCCAGCCGGATCTTCTGCCCGGTCGTCACCCCGGCGGGAATCTTGACATTCAAGGTGCGGGTTCGTGTGCTCATCCGGCCGCTGGGGTCGCGCTCCGGCAGTTGCAGTTGCAGAGACCGGTTGCCGCCGTGATAGGCTTCCTCCAGCGTGATCTCCAGCGCCACGGTCTGGCTCTGGCCGGGACTGTGGAAACCACGCCCGCCGCCGAAACCGGGACTCCCGCCGGGATGGCTGAACAAGGACTCGAAGAAATCGCTGAATTCGCGGCCGCCGAAACCCCCGCCGAACGGCGACCCACCCGTTCCCTTCACACTGCCCGTCCAGCCGGGCGGCGGACGGAAATCCTGTCCGGCCCGCCAGTTATTGCCCAGTTGATCATAGGCGGCGCGCTTTTCCGGTTCGCGCAGCACCTCGTAGGCCTCGGCGACCTCCTTGAAACGTTCCTCGGCGCGGGCTTCCTTGCTGACATCCGGGTGATACTTGCGCGCCAGCCGGCGGTAGGCTTTCTTAATATCCTCCGCCGAGGCATCGCGGGTCACCCCGAGGATTTGGTAATAGTCCTGGTATTTCATGACGGTTCCGGGCGGTGAGGGAAAAAACGGGCGGGTTCGACCCGCCCACCAAACGGTTTAGCCCTCGACCTTGATGGTCCGCGACAAGGTATGGGTGGCCTTGGGAATGCTGATTTCCAGTACGCCCTGTGCGCCCCGGGCGGCGATGTGCTCCAGATCGGCGGTGTCGGGCAGGCTGAAGCGGCGATAGAAGCTGCCGCAGGGCCGTTCGACCCGGCTGTAACCGGCGCGGTTTTCGCTGGTCTCGCTTGGACGGTTGCCGCGAAGCGTCAAAACGCCGTTTTCGGCGATAATCTCAATAGTCTTGGGATCGACGCCGGGAATGTCGGCGCGCAGCACGTAGCGATCTTTTTCTTCCTTGATATCGACGGGCGGAATCCAGTCGCAGGTAGCGACGCTGGATTGATCGTCGCCGGCGGCGTAGGGTTCGAACAACCGATCCAGCTCTTTGCGCAGATGGCGCATGTGTTGCCAGGGTTCGTAGCGGCTTGGGTTCATGAGGCGCACCTCGCAGGACAGTGGTAGTTGCCTGTTTATGTAGGGCCAAGGTGTGCTATTTCAAGCCGGCTCCGTCCCTAATTTTTCGTCCACAACGGGAGTAGGCAGGATGAGCGATATGAACCGCCACGCTGAATTTCGGCCCCTGGCCCTTGCGGTCCTGACCGTATCCGATACCCGGACGCTGGCGGACGACGCTTCCGGCCAGACTCTGGTGGAGCGCTTGACCGCCGGCGGCCATGGTCTAGCGGAGCGGGCTATCGTCCCCGATGACATTTATCGCATCCGGGCGGTCGTCTCCGCCTGGATTGCCGATCCGGCGGTGCAGGTGGTGCTGATCACCGGCGGCACCGGGATGACCGGCCGCGACAGCACGCCCGAGGCGATTCGGCCCTTGCTGGACAAGGAGATCACCGGGTTTGGCGAGCTGTTTCGGATGTTGTCCTGGGAGGAAATCGGCGCTTCGACCCTGCAATCGCGGGCGCTGGGCGGGCTGGCTAACGCCACTTTCATTTTCTGCCTGCCCGGCTCGACCGGCGCCTGTCGCACCGGCTGGGATCGCATCCTGCAACCCCAGTTGGACGCCCGCACCCGGCCCTGCAATCTGGTGGAACTATTACCGCGCCTGCGGGAACGGTGATCACCGTGCTTCTCAAAGCCATCCTGATCTGGCTACCCTGTCCACCTGCGTAGGTAACGGACGAACGGCAGCTTTCGCGATGGGCCAGGGATTCTTTGGGGCTGCGGATCGCCTGCGCCGCCTCACGCTGCGCCGTGGGAGATCGGCGCGGCGCTGGATGCCTCACGTTGCCCAGTGTGGCGGCAGCGATGAGCACGGAAATTGGCTGTAAATTACGGTTATTGCGTTCTATAGTTACAATCGTTGACGAACTTACCCAAGCGGGGTGCGGCGGTCGTGAACAGGGAGGCGACAGAGCAGAGTTTCTGTCTAGCACTATGAGGGCCTATTTTGCCTATTACAATATTGACCTATTCTGCCTAATCAACTGTTAGGCTCAGCTACTGGAGATCATCATGGCAACCATTGATAACGAATACTCTGATGAAGGATTCTGGGGTAAAGTTGTTTCTTTTGCAAAAGCTGCCGGAAAGGAGGTTATTGAAAAAGCACTTTGGCTTTATTATGCAGCTCAAGATCCAGCTACTCCAGCTTGGGCAAAGGGCATTGTTTATGGTGCGCTTGGCTACTTTACTCTTCCAATTGACGCTATCCCTGATCTAACACCGGTAATTGGATATACTGACGATCTCGGTGTTTTGATGGCGGCAGTTGCAGCTATCGCTACCTACATTACTGAAGATATCAAAGCAAAGGCAGCGCAAAAAATGAAAGATTGGTTCGGTTATTAGGAAAAAAACATGATATCCGCACTATGAAAGTAAAAGAACTCATTACACTCATCGAAACCGATGGTTGGCTACAAGTTCGTCAGAAAGGCAGCCACCATCAGTTTCATCATCCAACGAAACTTGGAACAGTTACAGTTTCAGGAAAACTCAGCGTTGACGTTCCACCTAGCACACTCAACAGCGCCTTGAAACAGGCGGGTCTCAAATAGGAGCTTGGTATGCGTTATATGGTCGTTATTGAACAAGGCCCAAGCAGCTTCGGCGCATACGTTCCGGATCTTCCGGGCTGCGTAGCCGCAGCAGAAACAAAGCAAGAAGTGTTGCAACTCATTCAAGAGGCTATTGAGTTTCATCTTGATGGGCTTAAAGAAGAGGGGGTATCAGTCCCGTTGCCACATTCTTATAGTGAATTCGTGGAAATTCATGCCTAACTGGGGCTTGCACCTGATCCCGCTACGCGGGGCAGGTGAAGCAGGTCGTTAGCTGCTCTACACGTACACAAGTTATGAACGGAAATATGTTAAATGAATAGCGTAAGACAGCAAGCCCTCTTCGAAGGCGAGCATTCCGAATGCTTAAGCATCGAAGATAGTGCAAAGATTCTTGGGGTATCTGGTGCCACTGTAAGAAACTGGATTAAAACCGGTTATCTGGATGCCGTGTCAAAAGGTCAAGTTTCAAGAGATTCCGTAGAAACTTTTCAAAACAACATATCTGGAATAGAGAAGCTCAATCAGAGAGTAAGAGACTGTCAAAAAAAGTAAATCATTGATTTATATAAAAATGGTTCTTCGACGGTTTTTGTGGAGCGGAGCGCGATACGCATCATTTGTGTGACATAATTCTTATAAGGCTGCTTGTAGAGTAAAGTAAGGAGTAAAACACGGGGAGGAATTCTGATGACCGAGACGGAGGTATTCGAGTTGGTAGTGTTCTAGACTTGGATGTGCTATATTTTTAACTTTGAATTCACTTGGGTATTTTTAATTCTTTTAAGGAGTTTCAATATGGTTTTAATTCCTGTCCTTTGCCCCGTTTGTGGTCATGATAAAATCTCAAAACGTGGAAAAACAGAGAACGGAAAACAACGCTATTTTTGTCAGCATCCAGAATGCTCTATCAGGACTTTTATTTTAGACTACGATTATAATGGCTATTTACCTGAAGTCAAAAAGAAGATCATTGATATGGCGATGAATGGCAGTGGGATTCGGGATACTGCGCGAGTTTTAGAAATCAGTCCGACCAC
>Ga0209573_1002153_pt1 | contig 26479 bp, 15 predicted proteins | sample TNRBio252014_DNA_FD_185870 | JGI IMG/M metagenome (GOLD analysis project Ga0209573, IMG submission 185870) | Wastewater treatment Type I Accumulibacter community from EBPR Bioreactor in Madison, WI, USA - TNR Reactor_6/25/2014_ DNA (SPAdes)... | ecosystem: Engineered > Bioreactor > EBPR >... | reverse complement strand
GCAGCCGCCACGGGCGAAAAGAAACGTCCGGGCCGTCCGAAAGTAGAAAAGCCGGCAGCCGCCACAGCAGCAGCTACGGGCGAAAAGAAACGTCCGGGCCGTCCGAAAGTAGAAAAGCCGGCAGCCGCCACAGCAGCAGCTACGGGCGAAAAGAAACGTCCGGGTCGTCCTAAAGTAGAAAAGCCGGCAGCCGCCACAGCAGCAGCTACGGGCGAAAAGAAACGTCCGGGTCGTCCGAAAGTAGAAAAGCCGGCAACCGCCACAGCAGCAACAACGGGCGAAAAGAAACGCCCGGGTCGTCCGAAAGTGGAAAAGCCGGCAGTCGCAGTCACAGAAGCTACGCCGGCAGTAATAGAGAAGAAATCGCCAGGTCGCCCGAAAGCAGAAAAGCCGGCAGTTGAAAATAAAAAATCAGCAGGCCGTAAAAAGCAGGGCGGTAAATCAGAAAATCAGGATAAAGCAGCTAAGCAGGTGCAACAACGTCCGGAAGTATTTCCGATTTATTACCACTTAGAGAAGAAAATATCCAGAATGGAGAAAAAATTGAAAAAAGCGCTGAAAAAACTGGATCGCTTAAAAAAATCTTTCCAGGGATAATTAGTCGTTTTTTTTAGAGAATTTAATTTAAACACGCGATGTTGTCAATATGATGCCATCGCGTGTTTTTTTAATAAGCATCCATTTGGGAGGTATTGCCTTCCATCTGGTAAATGCGACACGCTCATGCTCGACACACCCGTTTGTATCGTAGGCGCCGGGCCAGGAGGTGCTGCCACTGCGCTCAAACTCAGCTACCTCGGAATTCCCTGCATACTCATTGATAAATCTGTATTCCCGCGCGATAAAGTTTGTGGAGATGCCATCAGCGGCAAGGTGACTACTTTACTGAATCGCCTTGATCCGGAGATTATGCAACGATTTCGAGCGTTGCCTACTCAAATTGGCGTATGGGGAATATGCTTCATCGCGCCTGGCCGGCGTGAATTACGGCTGCCTTTTGCCGTAGATTATTCGCAAACGGATGCGCCTCCTCCCGGTTATGTTGCCCGACGTTTGGATTTTGATGATTTTTTGATTCAGGAAGTAAAACGCCGCGATAATATCCAATTCTTTGATAATACGGCTATTGAAGGGTTTGAACGAACAGAAGAACACTGGATTGTGCGGGATAAAAGCGGGGCATTTGTTGTACGCGCGCCGCTGTTGATTGTTGCCAATGGAGCACATTCGGCATTTAGCCGGAAAATTGCGGGCCATGAAAAAGATCCGAAACACCATGCGGGCGCCGTTCGTGCCTATTTTAAAAATGTCCGGAACACGGATACAGATAATTTTATCGAATTACATTTTTTGAAACAATTGGTGCCGGGGTATTTTTGGATATTTCCGCTCCCGGGCGGTTATGCCAATGTGGGGTTAGGGATGCGAAGCGATATTGTAAGTAAAAAACGACTCAATCTCCGTAAAAAACTGCTGGAGGTTATTGAAAGTCACCCTCCTTTTCGGGAGCGATTTCAGGATGCCGAGTTAGTAGGCGAAATCGTTGGTTACGGCCTGCCTTTAGGCTCAAAAAAGCGCTTGTTGTCGGGCGACGGGTTTATGCTGGTTGGCGATGCTGCGCACCTGATAGACCCGCTTACCGGCGAAGGCATTGGCAATGCGTTTTACAGCGGGTTTATTGCGGCTGAACAGGCACAACAATGCCTTGAGCAACAGAATTTTTCGGCGCCTTTCCTTTACGCTTATGACGTGCGTGTGCAGCGGGTATTGGGCGTTGAAATGCAATTGAGTTATCGCCTGCAACGCCTGATGGCTTATCCGTTGCTTGTGAATGTGGTTACTGCGATCATTGGAGGCAACAAACGAGCCATGGATATGCTTTCTCAAATGTATCACGACCTGGAAATTCGCAGGAGTCTCGCCAAACCCTGGTTTTGGCTGAAAATGTTCTTCAGCAGAAAATAAGTGCAAGATCAGGCTTTCAACCTCCCCGGAAACAGGGATACCCCCTCTCTGTTTTTGATGATTTTTAGAGTAAGGCGCTACTTTTTAGCCATTCCCATCATACAAACACTATTTTCATCCGTTCTCGAAAATAAAAGAAGCCTGGCTTGAAAAGGCTTATGAACACTATATTTGAGCAACATGGATGGATTTAGGGTCATATTGATCATTGGTGCGATGCTGTGGGGAAGTTCGGGCAAAGCTTCGGATACCCTGCTATGGAATGAAGCCCGCACTTTTGCGGTGATGGGGCAGGGAACGCTCGTGGCCTGGGCTCCGGAATCCGCCCAATTATCCCCGGGCAATGTTGCAATGGCCCCTGAAAGCGCCTTTCAACCCACCCGGTCCCCATTTGTTTTCAGTAATGTTTATGGTCCCGTCTGGCTAAAATGGACGATCTCTAACGTGTCGGACAGTGTGCGGCGGCTGCTGGTGGAACCGCTAAGTGCTTACATTTACCGCGCAGATATTCAGGTACTCCATTCCATCAACGGTGTCGTCGAAATTCAAAGGGATTCTGCCGCGTTGGAACCTCATTTCAAAAAAAATATTTCCAGAAGCCGGCATTTTAAACTGCGCGTACAAATTGATCCCAATGCCTGCGCTACTGTTTTTTTGCGCTTGCAACCTCGAACAATACCGCTTTATTTTGATTTGCAGGTGTGGGATGAAGACAAACGCAAGGTCTTTGAGCAGCGGGAATACATCATACTGGGTTCCTTTTTAGGTTTCAACCTGATCTTTATTTTCATTCTCGCGCTTGCTTTGATCAATACCAAATTGCGCTACCAGTGGAATTTCCTGTTGTTTACATTTTTTGGTATTTTATTTATTGCCATTGATACGGGCGCCGCGCTTCAGTTTATCTGGCCCCACGCCCCTGATAACCAATACCGCTGGATATTGCTTACTGTTAATCTTTACCTCGTTTTCGGAATGTTTTACATCCGGGGGCATTTTTATACCCGGGAAAAATTCAAAACGATAGATATTCTTTTTAAAGCGATCACAGGCGCTGCCCTGGCGCTTTCTCCATTCAGCTTAGCCTTAGCTGCGCAACCAGGTAACTTTGCTTTCTGGATATTGCGCTTGCATTGTGGTTTGTATATCCTTTGTGCATTTTGTATTATTGTGGTCACTACCTATATTTTTTATCGCACCCGGAAAGCAGAGTACATCTGGTTCATGGGCGGTTTCACCCTGCATGGATTAAGCATGGTGGCTACCAATTTGCAATACTTAGGCATCGGCATTCCGGACACGGTCAATACCCTCCTGGTTCAAGCTGGTTATCCGCCGTTCTCTTTCCACATTCGGGGTGGATTTTTACTGGGTGTTGTGGTGGAAATTGCCGTAATTTTTTTCATTTCCATCAATCGCTACAAAACGGCGCAAGAGGAAAAGGAGCGGGCTTTGCGCGAATTGGCCACACAAAAAGAGGAAAATTTCAATGCTTTAGTCATCAGTATTGAAAATGAACGCCGGAGAATTGCGCAGGATTTACACGATCAGTTTGGCGTGATGCTTTCCGCAATTCAAATGCAATTGACGGTATTGTCGGAGAAAAGCGACAAAGAAGCGGATAAAAAGCAGTTGCTCAAAATTGTGGCGGACGTCAATGAAGCCAACCGCGACTTGCGCAATATTTCGCACAAACTCATGCCGGGTTCTTTGTCTAAATCCGGCCTCAAAGTGGCTGTTGAAGAACTAATTTCCCGGATTCAGGCAGGCAATCCCGGACTAAATATTTATTTCTACACCAATGTTGATGTGGGGCGGTTTAGTGAAAAAGCCCGCCTGCACTTGTTTCGGATCATTCAGGAAGGATTGCACAACATCGTTCGGCACGCCGGAGCCGGTGAAGCCAGCGTGCAATTGCTGCAACACAACGGCGAAGTGCTGCTGACCATTGAAGACAATGGGAAAGGCTTTGACAAGGCTGAAAAGCGAACGGGCATTGGCTTGTCCAATATAAGACGCCGAACGTTAATCCTGAATGGTAAATTGAATATAGACTCCACGCTGGGCAGGGGAACGACGGTTTCGGTTTCGGTGCCTAAGGAGGAGTTGTTTTGACGATTTCACCAATTTTATTTTTTTATTGATGATTGATCATAGATGAATGATGATTTTAGATGTAGAATTCTATATCCTTCAATGTTTTCGGGTTGCCTCCATCATCAATAAACAATCATCAATCATCTATCATCAATAATTTCACCCCAAAAGCTCCTTCACCTTCCCCAGTGCAGCATCCAGTCCCGCGCTATTTTTACCGCCGGCTGTGGCAAAAAAAGCTTGCCCGCCGCCGCCGCCGTCAATTGCTTTGGCCAATTCCCGAACCATATTTCCTGCGTGAAGACTGCGCGATTCCACCAGGTCTTTGCTGATGATGATCGTGAGCAGGGGTTTTTCCTGAACGACGGCGCCCAGCACAATGACAGAATCGCCAAGGTCTTTTTCCAATTGATACGCCAGCGTTTTGATGGCATTGGCATCATTGATGGCGACTTTAGCTACCAGAAGCCGATAACCATTCAGGGTTTCTGCTTTGGTGACCAATTCATCTTTCAAACTGCCGGCTTGTTCCGACTTCAGTTTTTCTACTTCTTTGCGCAGTTGGCGGTTTTCCTCCATGAGCGCAGCCACGCTTTGTGCGGTATTTTTCGGATGTTTGAAAACAGCGCGCACGGCTTCGAGTTCTGCAAGTTCTGCTTTGACAAAATTGGTCGCATTTTCAGCCGTCAACGCTTCGATGCGCCGAATCCCCGCAGCGACAGCGCCTTCGGAGACAATTTTAAACAAACCGATTTTGCCGGTTGCCGGTACGTGCGTGCCGCCGCAAAGCTCAACGGAGTAGTCTTTGCCAAATGTAATCACGCGCACCGTATCGCCATATTTTTCACCAAACAACATCATGGCGCCCGTTGATTTGGCCGCTTCAATAGGCATATTGCGCACCTCTTCCAGTGCGATGTTTTCGCGAATTTTTTCGTTGACCATCGTTTCAATGCGCTCCAGTTCCTCTGCGGTCACTTTCTGGAAATGAGAAAAGTCGAAACGCAGGCGTTCCGGATCCACATCCTGGCCTTTTTGCAGGGCATGTTTGCCCAGCACCTGGTGCAACGCGGCATGCATGAGGTGAACTGCGCTGTGGTTGCCCGAAGTTGCTAAGCGTTTAGCCGCATCCACTTCTGCAAGAACGGGGGCATGAAAATTCCTGGGCAATTTTTTTACAAGGTGGATAGCCAGATCGGTCTCTTTGAGCGTATCGAGCACTTCGATGATCTCATCACCCACGTGCAACCAGCCCGTATCGCCAGCTTGCCCGCCGCTTTGTGCGTAAAAAGGCGTTTGCGACAACACAATCTGATAAGCTTCCTGCCCTTTGGATACTACAGTTCTGTATTTCAATATTTTAGCGCCTTCTACGATCAATTGGTCGTAGCCAATAAAAGTACTGTCGGCTTCATCGGTCACGATGTTCCAGTCGCCGACTGCTTTTTGGGCATCCGCGCGCGAGCGGCTCTTTTGAATCTCCAGCGCTTTTTCAAAAGCCGGTTCATCCACGCGCCAGCCGCGTTCGGCAGCCATCAGGCGGGTGAGGTCAATCGGGAAACCAAAGGTATCGTACAGCTCAAAAGCATCCTGACCCTGGATGAGTCCATCTTTCACTTCCAGTACATCGAAACGGCGCAACCCGTTCTCCAGCGTATTGAGGAAAGCGGTTTCTTCTGCTTCAATGATTTTTGCAATGAGGTTTTGCTGGCTTTTGAGCTCTGGAAAAGCATCGCCCAATACCTCAACAAGAACCGGGAGGAGCGTATGCATAAACGGAGAACGCAGCTCTAAGAAAGAGTAATAATAACGAACGGCGCGGCGCAAAATCCTTCGAATCACGTATCCGGCGCCGCTGTTGTCGGGCAACTGGCCATCCGCAATGGCGAAAGCGACTGCCCGGATATGGTCGGCGATTACGCGCATGGCGATGTCGCTCATCGCATCCGGCGCATAGCTGTACGTATAGGTTTTGCTGCTTGCTTTTTCAATAAACTGAATCAGCGGCGTGAATACATCGGTATCATAAGTGGCCGTTTTGCCTTGCAGCACCATACACAGGCGTTCGAAGCCCATTCCGGTATCCACGTGTTTATCCGGCAATTGATCTAAAGCGCCGTCTGCTTTTCGATTGAACTGGATAAATACGTTGTTCCAGATTTCGATGACGCGGGGATGATCCTGATTCACCAATTTTTCACCGGGCGTTTCAGCGCGTTCGGCGTCGCTGCGCAAATCCACGTGGATTTCAGAGCAGGGGCCGCAGGGGCCGGTTTCGCCCATTTCCCAAAAATTGTCTTTTTTGTTGCCGTCGAGGATATGGTTGTCAGGCAGGAATTGGCGCCATAAATTGCGGGCTTCTTCATCGGATGGCAGGTTCTCTTTGGCATCGCCGCCAAAAACGGTTGCATACAGGCGATCTTTGGGTAGTTTATAAACCTCTGTGAGCAATTCCCAGGACCAGTTGATGGCTTCTTTTTTGAAATAATCGCCAAACGACCAGTTGCCGAGCATTTCAAACATGGTGTGGTGGGTGCCGTCGCGGCCTACATCTTCCAGGTCGTTGTGTTTGCCGGAAACACGCATGCATTTTTGCGTATCTGCGATGCGGGGCGCCGACGGGGTCTGGTTTCCGAGGAAGTAGTCTTTGAACTGTACCATACCTGAATTAGTGAACAGGAGCGTCGGGTCATTTTTGCTGACAATCGGCGCTGAAGGCACAATTTTGTGTTGTTTGGAGGCGAAAAAATCCAGAAAAGTCTGACGGATTTCTTTAGACGTCATCATTATATTAACAATTTTAGCAAAAAACAGGCCGCGAAGATAGAGAAATTATACGTTTCTTAAAGTAGTTGATTCATCTGTCTAATACTTCAACTGCTTCAAATACCGATAACTAATGTCCACGCTTTCCAGCGGCTGGTGGTTGCGGCAAGCGTCCTGTTCTACATAAAAATGCTTCAACCCGGCGGTTTTGCGTTCTTTGAAAAGCGCTTTCCAGTCAATGACGCCTTTGCCAACTTCAGCAAAAAATTGTTCAGGTGTATTTTCCATGTCTTTCACATGCCAGAGCGGGAAGCGACCCGGATGCATTTTAAAATAAGCAACGGCGTCTTTTTTTGCTTTGCGAACCCAATACAAATCCAACTCCATTTTCACCAGATCGGCATCAGTTTCTTTCAGCAGCAGGTCGTAGGGAATTTGTCCTTCCAGGTCTATGAACTCAAAATCGTGATTGTGATAGCCCATCTGGATGCCGTAGCGTTTGCACACTTCACCGCCTTTATTGAGCAATTCGGCCACTTTTTTATAGCCATCCATTGTTTTGCGCTCGAACTCGTGGAGGTAGGCGCAGATGAAATATTTTTGGTTCAAGGCAGCCGCATCGGCAACCGCGCTTTCCCAATCGTTGATCAGTGTACCACGGCGTTTAGGATTGTCAGCGCCGGTTTGGGTGTGTCCGCTTATGGAAGTCAGGCCGTTTTGTTTGAGCTGGTTTTTGAATTCAGTTGGCGTCATTCCGTAAAATTTGCCTTCAGCATATCCGGCTATTTCTACATCCTGGTAACCAATTTCTGCCAACCGCGCCAGGGTTCGTACGGGGTCTTTTCTCATGTCGTCGCGCACGGTATAAAGCTGAATGCCGATGCGACCTACTTTTTTTTGTGTTTCAGAAAGCCACTGCGGGATGCCCAACGTTGTCGCAGCCAATACTGCGGAGGAATTGCGTACAAAATTTCGCCTGTTCATGCTTGACAGAATTTTTACAGGTGTTTTGAAATAGCATCTACTTATTATAGGGTTTTAGTCCGGTGTCTGATCTTTAGAGTTCGAGAGCAAGGCATGTTTCGCCCCAAAAACGGGAGTTTACTCGTGTAAATGACCGATTTTGGGGCGAAACATAACGCAGCTATCGGACTATAAAAACAGACACTATTTAGCTGTTTTCCGGCCTTGAATATACTGAAATATTAATACAACAAGGCACAACAATAAGCCGGAAAATTCCCGCATCAATTCAATATGGGGCGCTTCTGCTTTCATCGAACCGGCAATGGTGGGCATTCCCATGCGCAACCAGGCGATAAAACCAGGAACCAGAAAAATGCCCCAAACCAGGACAATGCCCATACCGGCTAATAAAACAATCCGGTTCCAGCGGCCAAAAGCAGCAAAAGCGCATATACCTGCAACCGCTCCATATAGCAGCATCCAACCGAATGGATCAGGGTCATTGTATTGAACAACGGCAAAAAGCAAAAACAGCAGCGCCAGAAAAAGGTGCAGGATTTTCATCGCAGCGGCGTTAAAGTATACCCCTGTTCGCGCAGCAGATTGATCACCCCTTGTTTTCCGCCTAAGTGACCGGCGCCGACTGCAAAAAAGGTAATGTTTTCGCGCATCATGCCTTCCATAACCGGAATCCAGTTGCGGTTGCGGCGTCCCAGCAGCAGGTCTTCGTATTTACCAAGGCCGTCTTCGCTGTCGTTCATCAGGGACTGCATACCCTGAATGTCCTGGTTTTTGTACATTTCGACCATGCGGTCAAATTCATCATTGCCTGTGGTGTCTTCTGAATTGATGGCATCCACCAGCATCTTAGCCTGTGCTTTATAAGGAATGCTGTCGAACATACTCATTTGATAAGCTGCGGTTTCCAGACCCGCAACCTCCTTTTTTTGCTCCTGCGCCATGGCAAGGAGTTCAAACTCATAAGAAGTGGTTGAAGACGCTTCTTTGCTCTGGCCTTTTCCCATCGAAGCTGCGACGTCTTCAGAAGCCAGCATGGAGAGGAACATCGGTTTGATCCGTTCAAGAAAACCCAACGGCAGGCCAATTTTGTCAAAATGCGCTTTCACTGCTGTGTATTCTTCCTGGGTGAGCAGGTCGCTCAAGGTGGTGTCATTGTTCATGTACATTTTCATCATCATCGGCATCAGGCCGGCGATGTCCATCGTTTCTTCGAGGTCAATTTCAAAAGTAGCCCGGCTCGCTTTTTTGAAAGCCTCCTTTGCTCGGTCTGACAAAAAATAATCCGTCCGGGGAATCAGGTGGATGGTGCCATACAGGTAGGAGGGCTTCGAAAGCTTTTTTCCGCTAATTTCCCAAAGCAAAGCGTTTTCCGGGTTTGACGCCGGCGACTGCACTTCGGACTGGCTTTGAGCGATGCTCGTAATCAAAAGGAGCAGAGCGGGTAAAATCTTAAAAGTGATTTTTTTCATAGCATTAGTGTGTTTGATCGAATACCTCCACGATTTTTAGCAGGAGGGTGATATTTTCAAAAAATTCTTTGACTAACTCAAAACTCATGTTGGAACGGAATATAAACGGCTCCAACTGGTCTTTTGGTTCAGAAACGCCCACGTATATTTCCCGGCCATGCACCGAAAAGTAAATGTCTTTTTTGGAAAGGGCGCAAAATTCGAGAATCGCTTCCTGCATAGGCTCAGGCAGAATGCTGATGACATGGGTGTCTTGGGTAGCATAGACGAGGAAAGTTTCCCGGAATTCTTCGTTCAGAATTTCTTCATCCACATTAAGGCCGCCGTACCAGTTGTAGTTTTTGATAGAGCGGGTCAGGAAACGCCGTTCTTTACGTGGCCACACCACGATGGAGCCTTCGGTTGGTTCGTTAAACAACGCACAAAGGAAAACGCCCTGAAATACCGGCTCTAATTTTGCACTCATGGCCGAATTTTCGCGGACATCCAACTCGCTCATCTCAAAGTCCATTTCGCCCACTTTCCCTTTGATGTAATCTTCGCCGAGGTAGAACTGAGCTTTGGTTGAAAACAGTTTGCTTTCCAAAAAGCGGCTTTTGGGGATAAATTTCTTCGAATCATAAGACAAGGCGCCGTAGTTTACTTCGTTATCAATGAAATCGAGGATCAGCGATACTACATGGGGTTTGAAGGTCCGAAGAAAACGCCGGATGCGGTCAACCAAAAAGCCGGAATAAAGCGCAAACGGAATCATCATGGCTAAGGTCAGCGGAGCAATGCGCAGGTATAGTCCCAGTGCCAGAGAGGCCAGCATAAGGAGGCCGGATAAAACAAGCAGGCGCAACAGGCGTCTGCGGCTCCGTTCCAAACGCATCAACTCCGGGTGGATGGTATGGTTGTAATATATCCTGAATTCGTCTATACGCTTCATAAGAAAAGGCGACTGATGCCGCCTCAAAAATAGACATCGGTTTTGGAAAATTATCTTTACTTTTGAAACGCCGTATAGAACCCTTGTTTTCTGCTGAAAACTTTCAGGATTTTCGGTATCGGGAACATGGATTCAGGCATAGTCGCCACCCGGAATAACAGCAATTTACATTCTACCCTTGCTTTGCTCCTAAATGAATAAATGATCTCATGCATTTACTTTATCATTGTATAGGACGGTCATCAGGGTTTAGGTTGCTAATTGTGGCATTGCTTACCGGTAATGGGCATTTTTTATTGGCTCAATCCAACCCTCAGAGCATTCGAACAGACAATAGCTACGAAACGGATTATTTGGTAAAAAATATTTTTGCTAAAGGCGCTTGTAACAACATTACAAACGTGACCCGAAACGGCTACCCGACAGGGGTTGGATATTTTGAAAACGGCAGCGATATTTTTGGGCTGGATCGGGGAATTATTTTGGCTACGGGTCCGATTCAAAATGCGAGGGGGCCCAATACGGTCTCAAACAAAAGCGGCAATTTTGCAGATGGCACCGGCGACCCCGATCTGAATATCATGACGGGTGCTAATGTGGTAGATGCGGTTTCCATCGAATTTGATTTTATTCCCTTAGATTCCTTTATTACGTTTCGCTATGTTTTTGCATCCGAAGAATACTGCGAATTTGTCGGCAGTATCTTCAATGATGTATTTGGTTTTTTTATCAGCGGGCCGGGGATTTCCGGGCCTTTTTCCAATGGCGCCGCGAATGTAGCGTTAGTGCCGAATACCTCCAGCTATGTGGCGATCAACTCGGTCAACCACAGCTCCAACAACACTTACTACATCCGGAACGAATTGCCTGCCGATGCCGGCGAATGTGGCGGCGCAGCTCCAACACCTCACCTCGGAAAAATTGAATACGATGGGTTCACGCGCCCTTTAACGGCTCTGCTCAAGCTCATTCCGTGTGAAACCTATCACATCCGTTTTGTAGTCGCCGATGCCGGCGATAACTTCTACGATTCTGCTGTTTTTCTGGAAGCCGGGAGCTTCAACCTCGGCGGACGGGTGAGTCTTGGCGTTCAGGGAAGTGCTTCCCAAACTGTTGCTTACGAAGGTTGCAGCGACGCTTTTATCCGGTTTGAGCGAGCCGAAGACGACGACAATGATTTTCCGTTGACCGTGCGATTCCGCGTTTCAGACGCCAGCGAGGCAACCGCCGGACTCGATTATCTGCCTTTACCGGCTTCGGTAACCATACCGCCTGGACAAAACAGCGCAACCGTGCCGGTGCACGTGCTAAACGACAATCAAGCAGAAGGGCAGGAATCCCTGATTGTTATACTGGATATTCCTTGTGCCTGTTATACCGATACAACCACTTTGTACCTGAGTGATCCGCCCCCTTTACTCGTTGATTTGCCTGATCGGGCTGTTTGCCAGAATGCATCGGCGATTTGGAGTCCTGAAGTTTCCGGGGGAATACCCGGCTACACGTATCAGTGGAACAATCAGGCAATTACGCCTTCTATAACCGTTGTTGCAGGCGACCCGGCGCCGTATTCCGTCACGGTAACGGATGCCTGTGGCCATAGCGCATCGGATACGGGGATTATTTTTACGACGCAGCCGCCTTTAGCAGAACTTTCCGGATATAGCCGGATATGTGAAGGAGATACCGCCTGGTTGCGGGTTGATTTTACGGGGCTGCCTCCGTGGCAGTTGATTTACCGCGTGGATGGTGTCGAACAACCTCCCGTCAACGATATTTTGACTTCGCCGTTTGCCTTGCCGGGTACGTTGGGCGGATTATATGGCATCGTAACGTTTAGCGACCAGGGGTGCGAAGGACAATTTTCCGGCACAGCGCAAGTTGACCTTATGCGCATTGACGTACAGACGCTGGCGGATGCCGTAAATTGTTATGGGGACGCCAATGGCGGTATTTCTATACAAATCAGCGAGGGTACGCCGCCTTATGATGTTTTCTGGAACCACGGCATCGAAGATTCCACGGCTTTATCGGGCTTAACCTCCGGCGTTTATACGCTGCATGTTTTTGATGCGGAAGGGTGCGAAAAAGTTGTGGAAATTATGGTGCCGACACCCGACTCTTTGGGGCCTGTAGTTCCCGATTGCCAGACCTTGTCTCAGGGCATGTTGCTGCTGAATGCCACAGGAGGTACGCCACCTTACCTTTATGCCGTGAACGGCGGTGCCCTGGAAGATACCGGATTGTTTGAAGACCTCACCGCCGGATCGCAGTATGACTTGCTGATTCGCGATGCAGCGGGGTGTGAAATGATCCAGGAAGATTTTTTGATGCCTGCGGCTTATGATGACGACATGGTGACCTTGCCGGATGAATTGCGTGCCCAAATTGGTCAATATTACCCTTTGAATCCGGAGTTGCACATTCCGGAATCGCTTTTATCGAGCATCCGCTGGTCGCCTGATTTGCATTTGGACTGCTCTGATTGTTTGATGCCGCAATTGGATGCCAGAGAAAGCGCGGTATACACCATTTACCTGATAGACCGGTTTGGCTGCCAGGGCGAGGCGTCCATTTCTGTATTCGTGGAAGTGGGGGTTCGGGCTTTTGTACCCAATGCGTTTTCGCCGAATAATGATCAGATTAATGATCGCTTCACCATTTATGCCGACCCGCTACAAGTGCGTGAAATTGCCTTGTTTCAGGTTTATGACCGCTGGGGCGGAATGCTGTTTGAGGCAAAAAATTTCCTGCCCAATGATGAAAACATTGGATGGGATGGTTCCAAACTTGGCCAGGCGCTCGATCCGGGCGTTTATACCTGGCAAGCGTTGCTGGTACTTACCGATGACGTTCAGAAAATAATTTCCGGCGATGTCGTGTTGATGCGATAATCTTCACAATAAAAGTATTTTTGACGGTCATAAACCAAGAGCTTGTTGGGGATTTCATGATCGAGCGAGGGTGAGAAAATTTTATTTTAGACGAGGCAAATTTTGCAGACATAGCCGGCAGCTATGTTGAAAAAATTTAACGAAGTATAAAATAAAATTTGCCAGCCGTAGCCGATTGATGAATTCCCCAACAAGCTCCAACACTTTCTTCACCAATCTCCTTTGCTCAAATATGAAAAATTGCCCTTGCTCCTGCATTGCCCTTTGCACCTTTTTTGCTCTTGCCTTCGTTTCCTGTGCCGATAAACCCAGCGAAGCAGCAGCAGATAAGCCCCCTGCGAATGTTGAGGAACATTATGTGCTGGTCGGCACGTATACTAAAAAAGAAGGCCATGTGGATGGGAAAGCCAAAGGGATTTCCATTTTAAAAATGGATGCCACGACAGGCGTTTTAACGCCGCACACCCTGAAAGAGGGTATCATCAATCCTTCCTTCGCCACTTTTTCACCGGATGGCAATTTCGTCTACGCCGTGAGCGAAACCGGCGGGGATGTTGGGCCTTCGGGCACGGTTCACGCTTTTTCGGTGAATCCGCAAACGCAGGAACTGACGAAACTCAACGAGCAGATTTCGCATGGCTTTGCGCCCTGCCATATTAATATTGACAAAAAGGCGCGTTTTGCTTTTGTAGCCAATTATGTGGGGGGAGTAGTTGCGGTTTATCCCATTCAAAAAGACGGCAGTTTAGCGCCCGCGAGCGACGTAATCAAATTAGAAGGAAAAGGCGCGCACCCGGAGCAGGAAGCATCCCACCCGCATTCCGTGATTTTGTCGCCCGATGAACGTTTCGCATTCGTTCCCGACAAGGGCGCCGACAAAATCTGGGCATTTGAAATAGATTATACGCTTGGAAAACTCACCCCGGCAGCGCAGCCGTTTGCAACCGTACACGCCGGAGCCGGGCCACGGCATCTGGTCTTTCATCCAAGCTGGTATTTTGCTTATTCCATCAACGAACTGGATGCAACGGTTACCTGCTTTTCGTACGAAGAGCGTAATGGTATGCTTTCTGAAATACAAAGCATCACTACATTACCTGCGGATTATACAGGCCGAAATGCCTGCGCCGACATCCACTTGACGCCGGATGGGCGCTTCCTCTATGGCTCCAATCGCGGCCACAACAGCATCGTCATCTATTCGGTCCACGGAAAAAATGGGCAATTGCAACTCGTTGGGCATGAGCCTACCCGAGGCGATTTTCCGCGCAACTTTATGATTTTTCCGGGCAGTGTCCCGGGCAGCGATTGGCTATACGTGGCCAATCAAAACTCCGGTAATATTGTTCATTTTAAAATAGACCGCACCACCGGCAAATTGAGCCATTCGGGGGAAACGTTGACGCCGACGCCGGTTTGCCTGAAGGCAAAATGACAATAGCTTATGAATCAAATATACACAATAGACCTGAACTTCCAGGGTCTTTCTCACGCTGTTGCGGCTTTTGTGGTAGAAACCTCTGATGGGCCTGTTCTCATTGAAACCGGCCCGCACAGTACGTTGCCAGCTCTGGAGCAGGGACTCGAAGCAATTGGCTATTCCATGCAACAGGTGCGCCACGTATTGCTTTCGCACATTCACCTCGACCACGCGGGTGCTGCCTGGGCATTTGCGGAAGCAGGGGCGACCATTTACGTTCACCCGCTTGGAAGTGTTCACCTTGGGAGTCCGGAACGCCTGATGCAGTCGGCCAAAATGATTTATCAGGATGCGATGGATCAGCTTTGGGGCGAAATGCGCCCCATTGCGCCCGAGCGCCTGAAAACAGTGGCGCATGGAGAAGAAGTGGTTATTGGAGATGCGATTTTCAAAGCCTGGCACACGCCGGGGCACGCCATTCACCACATTGCCTGGCAACTGGACACGGTTGCGTTTACTGGCGATGTGGGTGGCGTGCGCATAGAAGGCGGCTTGGTGGCGCCGCCTTGTCCGCCGCCCGACATCAACGTGGAAGCCTGGCAAACCTCGCTGAACTTGTTGCGTTCCTTAGATTTATCGGCGATTTACCTGACCCATTTCGGCAGGGTAGGGGCGGTAAAAGCGCATTTGGACGAATTAGAACAGCGCCTGCTCAATTGGGCAGCGTGGATGCAGCCTTATTTTGAACAACAAACAAACCCGGAAACGATCACGCCGTTATTTCAGGCGTTTGTGCACGAAGAGCTGGTCGCTTCGGGCTTGGACGCCGAAGCGCTGGCGCGTTACGAAATTGCCAACCCATCGTGGATGAGTGTGGCTGGGTTGATGCGGTATTGGAAGAAAAGAGGGTAGTACGGAGGAAGCCTGCGCCACGTTCCTAAACCACCTGTCAACCCCTAACAGTGTCAGTAAACTGATTTTACAAAAAATTAATCTGTTAAAAATACCCGAAAATTTTGGGGTGCATTTTGTTTGGCCTATCCTTGCCGTTGCAAACACACCACAATCTTTCGGCTTTGACGGGGTCGCCCTGGCAGCAAACAATTTTCTGCGCTGCGCCGAAAGGAAAAATAACAAACACAAACAAGTGGGTGCTGTCGCGCATTGCGGCGGTAGATTATTTTTATAAACGCAGGGATAAAGCTGGGCTGGTTAGTGAGGGGCATTTAAAGTGTAATGCCGTAAACTTAACGACGTAAACGACCCTGGAAGGGTCAAATGTGAATAGCCCCGAATGCAATTCGGGGAAAAGTGGAAGTGGGTAGGGGAACCAACCCCGAATGGGGTTGAATGTTAAAATGAGGTGTAGCGTATTGACATTCAACCCCATTCGGGGTTGGGCGTTGCTTTTCGATCATCCCTGCCCCCCGATTGCATCGGGGGCTATTTACCTTCAACCACTTCGTGGTTATTAATTGCTAAGTTGACGACATTACATTTCAAATGGCGCCCTCACTTGCCCCGTTTTAATAAAAGAAAAATAAAAGACCTTATGACACCGAATCCTCAAAACAAGACGACCATTCAACCGCTTTTAAAGGCATCCCCATCTTGGATGACGCCCGTAATCGGGGGGAGGGTGTAAAGCATTGAAAATCAACAATTATACAATTAGAGCATTCCTTTTTGCCGGCTTAATCTGGTGCATCATAGCGCCCCGCGCCGGTGCGCAGAATTGGGAAACCGTACGATCAGAAAATTTCAACGGAGCATCCGCCTCTTTCAGCAACGTAGCGGGGTTCTCACAAGTTGGGTTTAGCCCTGTTGCCGGGCAGGCGAGGAGTTTTCTGAGCAATAATTTTATGTATGCCGCCTTTCAGGCCCAGTTGGATCCGGCCTACGAATACCGGTTTAGCTGGAATATCCGGGCGCCTTTTGCGGGGAAAAAGGTCGTGTTCCGGCTTGGCACAGCGAGCGGTACGGCGGGTACCGATGTTAGCGAAGTGTTTTCCCTTGGCCCTGTCAATGCCTTCGTGGTGCGGCAAAGCAACGCCTTTACCGTTCCGCAAAACGGGAACTACTTTTTGATCGCCACGCCTCCGCCTTCGGGCTATTCTCCTTCGATGCTACACGTATATTTCGATGATTTTTTATTGGAACGCCGCGCTTTGACGTTGCCGGTACTCAACTTTGCAGCGACTGAGGTCACGCTTGGGGAAGGCGAAAGCACCCAAATCTGCGTTTCTGTAGCCGATCCTTTGGTGACCTCCTACGCCGATATTGTCCTGAGCAGCACCGCCGACCCGCACCTGAGTAGTTTTACCCCCATAACCCTGGAATTTCCTGCAGGCAGCACCGACCCGCAGTGTTTTGTCGTGCAAACCGAACCAGCCAATGGCCAACCCGACCTGAACCATACCTATACGCTGGAATTGCAAAACCTGACGGGCGGGGCTACGTTGGGCGAAGTAGCTGCCATGACGGTGACGGTGACGGATGATGAGGAATTGCTGCCAGGCTGCCCGTGGGCTGGGGAAGATAAGACGATTTGTGCGGGAGATAGCACAACCATTGGCTGCCCGGAAATAACTGGGACAGAAGGTTACTGCTATCGCTGGCTGCCGGAAACGGGGTTGAGTAGTCCATATAGCGCTATGACCGCAGCTAATCCGATGGAGACGACGACTTATACGCTGTATGTGACGGATAGTGAAGGGAATTTGCTCCAAACGGAAACGGTTGTTGTTACCGTACTGCCCAAGCCTGAAACCAATGATCCGGAGCCAGTGGTGCTTTGTCCGGGAAATTCGCTGACATTGGATGCCGGCGCGAACTATACGACCTACCTCTGGTCAACACAAGAGACAACGCAGACAATAACCGTTTCGTTGCCGGGAGAATATGCTGTAACGGTAAGCAATGCAACGTGTAGTGCGACAATTAATTTCAAGGTAGTCAGCCCTTTGGATGCTGCGGGGATTAAAGATTACTTTACGTCAAGAGGGTTTTTCTCAGTCCCGATTACCATTTTACCCGATCCGCCCGGTTTAATCTCCGGAGGAGGTAGAAATACGACTTCCTTTTGTACGAGTGATGATTGTAGTGCTTCTTCCGGAGTTTGTGTGCAGGATGATGCGGCCCTTACTTTTTCCATGCAGGAAGACGTTGTTTCTGATCTGTGGCAACTTGTACAGACCCATCTGGATTACTTTTTATTGGAATTTGGTTACGACCAGTCTGTTGGGATTATAACAGGAAATGCCAAAATCTGTGATTGCAGCGACTATTTGGATCGGGCAGAAAATCGCTTCAATAGTGCTGAATTGGGCTACTGGATACATTTATGGGATGACCCGGAAACGGATAATGATTTGTTTTTTATCCGGGGTAACGTCCCTTCTGAGCAGGAACATGTCCCTTCTTCCGAACGCAGTACTTTTTTATCAGCCGCATTGGAAGTTATCGCATCAGAAGATAATTCCTATGATTTCAACAGCATGGCGGAGCGCGCAATCTTTGCCATGCAGGATTTGCTTTTGGATAATTTTGTTGAAGGGCTAACTGAAAACAACATTATCCAGAGCGAAGGATTTACAACTCCTCCGGGTAGTAGCGGGTTCACCAGCAATCCACCGATTGATTATCCCTGCCCCACGCAGACACTTCTGGAGCAGGCCAAATGCATCTCATCATCAGGCATTCCCGTCAATATTCCTCAGGCTGCTGTATTGAGGTTTGGCATCAATTCCACTTTTGCTGATGCCATTGACTCCAGAGCCTTGTCGGGGTTCACTGCTTTTAATGTTAATTCCACTAACAATCTACGTCCCGGTTATTATAACGGGCGCATCAGGACAAAGCCTCTGCCTTATTATTTTACGGGATACTACAAAATAGGCCTGAAAGGCGGGTTTTCATTGGGAGAGGAGAATGTTCCCTATTTGTTCAACCCGCTCATTCCTACCGGACAAGCTGCCGAAGTATATCTGGGTAACCGAACCGTGTCCCCGGAAGGGAATGTGACCTATACCATAAACAAGCAGGCGTACAGCGCAACTATCCCAACCAATACAACAGGAGAAGGCAACCTCGCTGCCGATTTTGAAGACACGGGCGATTTCACGGGTGAGAATCTCGGATCAATCATTTATAATACAAACCTTCCACCTATTCCGCTCCAGCCGTTTACAAACGCCGAAGAAACGGCGCGTTACAATGTTTTTGGGAACGGTGAAATACTGATCAAAGTAGAAAGGAGTCCAGGTGTCTACGACTGGGTACTGGGTGTGTATGAAACATCAGACCCCAACCAAATTTCGTATTACCGCTGGAATTGCAATGTAGGACTATGGCAAAGCTATATCCCGCCCACCTTTGCGGAAGAACGGGTTCAAATGTCTTTTCTGGTGGCTTTAGGCCATGCAGCACTGGAATTTCTCAGAGGAGATATTCATATTGAAATCGGTAGCAATGTTTGGCATGGTGCGCTGGATATTATTGGTGTAATCCCAATTGTCGGCGCCGTGGCAGATGTAGTCAATTTCGTTTGGTATGTGGCAGAAGGAGACTTTGGTAACGCTGCCTTATCTTTTGTAGGCATTATCCCTGTAATTGGAGACCTTACTGTTGCATTTACGTCCGGAAAATACGTACTGAAGCGCCTGGTCAATGGGAGCGAGGTAATCATAGAAAACATTAAAGGAATCGGGAGGATTGCCTGCGCACCCGGCCTGAGAAGTGAAGGAGACGGCTGGTCTACTCATTTGTTCATATCATCCCTTGATATGGCGTGCCTTTTCCCGGAAATCATTGAGCAATTTAATCGCAGATACGGCCCGAATGGAATATTAGATAAAGCACTGGAGCAGGACGTTTACGGAACAGACAATGCAGACAAAGTAGAGGGGTTGTTAAAGTGGCTCTTAGAAAGAACTGATGCGGGGTACAAAATAGGTAAGGCTTTTGCGGCTAACCCGGATTTGGTAAAAGTCTGGAAACGGGTAGAGGATGAAACCTTGCTGACGTTTGACGCAGGCGCTAAAGAACGGCTCTTTAAATGGTTGGCCAATACGACAGATGCAACCGCGATCAGTAAGTTTACGACAAACCCTGATCTGGTCAAGGGATGGAAGATGCTCGATGAGGTGTATGCTACAGGAAATAGTGGACGGAAGCGGGATATTGCACTCATGGAAAAATTAACCCAGTACTCAGACGATGCCCCGTTGTTGAACCGCCTTGTTCCGAATGGGACGGATGCTGAAAAAGTTGCTGCGCTAAAGAATATTGTGAAATCAAATAGCTTAGCCCCGTGCAAAGCCTGCGGCCCATCCAATTCTGGCAATATTTATCTGAGAGATATAGATGACTATTTGGATGATATTGCGCATTTTGCAAACAATTGCCTGATTATGGATGCCGTGAAAATTCTGGAAACAGCCCAGGAAGCAAACACAAACTGGCAAGTTGCTGAAATTGCGCAAACCATTCGCCTGTTCCGGTTTAATCCTGATTTTGCAAATATTACTGAAATCAGGCATTACAATGTAGGAGGCGATCAATCTTTTGGTGTTTATGATTTGAGACTTGGTGATGGTATTAATGCAGTATCTGGAGAACTAAAAAGCTATACAAGAACCTTCATGGAAGAAGGAATACCAGGCCCCAATGGAGTATTGCCTTTTGTGCAAAACCCGAAAATTCTTAATCAGTTGAGAAATTACCTTACAATCCCCTCCACTGCTAACTTGACCAATCTCCGTTACAGCTTTGATGCCAGGAAATTGGTAAAAAACTTAGCTGGCGGGGGCGGAGGAACAATGCCAACAAACCCGTTTAATACCGTTGAGGAGGCTGAAAAATGGATTAAAGAACGATTTCAGTTGATTTTCGCAAATAACGCTGAGGATTTATTTGATGCTAAGCCAAGTCTATTTATTGGAATTAATTGGGATGGAGTTACAATAACTTCATGGCAAAGTTTACAATCCCTTGCTTTGACAAATAATACATTTTGGCAAAGCACACTTTTTAACTTCATCAAAGTCGAGTAAAATGTTTTCCAAAATAACACAAGTTCTAATCGCTATTCCTGGCTTAATGTCTTATTTGCCAAAAGGCAACAGTCTTTGGTATTTTTCAGAAAACGAGAATGAGTATTACTTAAATAAAGTATTATCTAACATTCATTCTGTTAAAAAAATATCAGGGAAACACAATCAGATTGCCTATGTGGATGACCAAACATTAGTTGTGATATATGGCGATAATTCCTACTCTGTTTTTGATCCTGAAACGCTTGTGGAAAAAATAAATAAGCCAGGCTCTGGTTTAAAAATAACCTTAAACCACATAAGGAAAAATCATTTGCAGAGTAGGTTTATATGTTACGATGAAAATTCTCCTAATCAAAAAAATGGGTTATTTAATATTCAAACCGAATCTTTAGTTTGTTTGGAGCGCGATTTTTATCCATGGTGTTTTCTGGATGGCTTTATTTTGGGTAAAAAAAATAATAATAGTATTATCCTTAATTATAACAATTGCCATGAGTCTTGGCGCTACGATGTCACTGAAATTGCCCGTTGGCGGCAATACTACAGCGAACCGGAGCGACCGGGCGAAGTGCGCAAGTTCATCGGCGTATGGCAGGATGAATTGTTGGTGGCTCTGACCAACCATACCATTATAGCGTTGGATATTCATACCGGAGAGCTAAAGCGGAAATGGCGGGACGTGCCGGAAGAGAAATGCCAAAATATTGCATTTAAAGGGTATCGGGCTGCTGCCATTCCTTATCCGGAGGGCGCGGTATTGGACAGCGAAGGCGGAAAATTAGTGGGTGCATCGGGCATATTTTACTGGGAGATAGACTTGCATACCGGAGCGCTTTTGTTTGAGGAGTTCTCAGCAGAATTTGGAACACCTTTAGACAAGGTTAGATATTCTTTTGCATCAGGTAGGATACCGGTGCTTTCCGGCGATTACCTGTTTTTGATCGGAGAGCGGTACCATTCTTCGAAAAACGCGAATGACTCTGAGGTCATTGCGTTCAACCGAAAAACGCAAACTATAGACTGGCGATATACTTTCCCGCTGGAAGAAGGGGTGCGATTCGGGCTCCACCTCCAAAGCCCGGTGTTGGAAGGCAGCCGCCTGTATGTTTTGGATACCTCAGGCACCCTGCACATTTTCGAAAGAACCAACTAATTTATTATGAACCATTACCCACAAAACAAACAACTGAATATGATACAGCGCTTACCGGTAGAGGAGGAATACAATAAGCCAGCTTGCAACCTTCGCAAGCCGGTCAGAGACCGGCAGACAGGGCCGCGGCGGGTTAAAAACCCTGGCGAGCCGCACGGTTTTGACGAGGGAGGGGGAAGACTTGGGGCGAGCGGGGTTAATCCTGTCTTTGCAAATATTACTGAAATCAGGCATTACAATGTAGGAGGCAATCAATCTTTTGGTATTTATGATTTGAAACTTGGTGATGGTAATAATGCAGTATCTGTAGAACTAAAAAGCTATACAAGAACCTTTGTGGAAGAAGGGATACCAGGGCCCAACGGAGCATTGCCTTTTGTACAAAACCCCCAAATTATTAATCAGTTGAGAAATTACCTTACAATTTCCTCCACTGCTAACTTGACCAATCTCCGTTATAGCTTTGATGCCAGGAAGTTGGTGAAGGGGCTGGATGGACAGGGAACGATGCAGACCAACCCGTTTAATACCATTTCGGAGGCTGAAAACTGGATAAAAATTCATTTTCAAGAGACAATGCAGAACCAGTCCAATCAAGTTTTTGAAAGCATTTGGAATAATTTGCCTTTAAGGTCAAATCTATGGCCAGATATTGACGACATAATTGTGGCAAGAAGTTTTTTTAATACTTGGACTGAAGATTTAGGCAGTATCTTATTTTCTTTTATTCGCGTGGAATAAGAATTTATGTTTACAGAAATAAAAAATATAGAATCAATAAAATCCTTGAATAAATTCGAGGATAGAGTTTTTTATTGCACTCAAGGCAATAGTTTGATTAACAAAAATTTTGTTGTTCAAAATATTGAAGGCCATTCTTATGTGTTTAAAGAAGGACGACTGTTTTTTTTCGATACATCAGGTAATCTTCATGTGTATGAAGAAAAAACAGGGACAACGAATGCATTATTAGATTACACTTTAAATTTCAGAGCCATTAAGGGCGATAAAGTGCTTTTGCGCTACCGCAGAACAGACAATAATTTGTATTACTCAAGTAAAGAATTGTATCTATATGATTTAAATTCAGGTAAAATCATTCAATGTTTTTACTCTTTAGAAAATATAGTAATTGCTATATGGCATGGTGATGTCTTGATTGGACATAAATTAGATAAAACTAACTACAAAAAAAATATTTACAGCTATTCTACCATAACTGATACCTTCCTTTGGCGTTACGATGTAACCGAGATTGGTCGTTGGCGGGAATGGTATCCCGACGGTCAGGAGTTTCCCGGCGAAATACGCAAGTTCATCGGCGTATGGCAGGAAGAATTGTTGGTGGCCCTGACCAATCATACCATTATAGCCTTGGATATTCATACCGGAGAGTTGAAGCGGAAATGGCGGGACGTGCCGGAAGAAAAATGGCGAAAGATTCCATTCATAGGGTCAAGCAATCAGGCTATTGCCATTCCTTATCCGGAAGGCACGGTATTGGACAGCGAAGGCGGAAAATTAGTGGGCGCATCAGGCATATTTTACTGGGAGATAGACTTGCATACCGGAGCGCTTTTGTTTGAGGAGTTCTCAGCAGAATTTGGCACACCTTTAGACAAGGTTAAATATTCTTTTATGGGAGGAAGGACGCCGGCGCTTTCCGGCGATCACCTGTTTTTGATTGGTGAGCGGTACTACTCTGCCAAAAACGGAAATGATTCAGAAGTCATTGCGTTCAACCGAAAAACGCATACCATAGACTGGCGGCATACCTTCCCGCTGGAAGAAGGGGTACAATTCGGCCTCCAGAGCCCGGTGTTAGAAGGCAACCGCCTGTATGTTTTGGATACCTCAGGCACCCTGCACATTTTCGAAAGAACCAACTAATTTATCATTAACCATTACCCACAAAACAAACAACTGAATATGATACAGCGCTTACCGGTATCGGCTTTTTCTCTGGTGTTTTTTACTTTTCTCTTGTTGTTTGGCAGCAGGGTTACCGCTCAAATTGCTTTTGCAGAAAACGGCGTACGTTGTATCTGTGGTACAGGAGCGACAGGCGCCATTACTTTAATCGCCACTGGCACTGCTGGCCCCTTCACTTTCCAGTGGTCAGGCCCAGATGGCTACGAGTCAACGGTACAAAGCCCGACAGACATAACCATTCCCGGCACTTATGCTGTCGCCGTCACCAACGCCTACGGCTGCGCCGTCACCCTCACCACCGAAGTCGGCGAATGCCCCGTCATAGACCCCCTCATCCTGACCCCCACGCCAGCCTGCATCGGCGCCAGCAACGGTACCATCACCCTGACCCCAATCACGACCGGCGCCGCGCCTTATGCTTATGTATGGAGTACCGGCACAACCACCGAGTCTGTCAACGGCCTCGCCCCCGGCGAATATTGCCTCACTGTCACCGACGCGAACGGCTGCACGGAGGAAGCCTGCGCTACGATCACAAGCGGGCAGGCATTAGACTTAGACGCGCAGATCACGAATGTCTGCGGGGAGGCTCACAATGGGGGAATCATTCTAACTGTCAGTGGAGGAAGCGGGGTGTATAGATACGATTGGCATGATGAAAACCCGGATATCCCGGATATGATGTATGAAGGCACCCGCGATAACCTCGCCCCGGGCATCTACAATGTCACGGTCAACGACGAGGCCGATTGCGCCATTACCGGCAGTTTTGAAATCATCGCCCACACCCCACCCGTCATCGCCTCCGCGCAAGTCACCCTTGCCACCTGCGCCACTGCCGGCGACGGCGCCATTGCCCTCACCGTCAGTGGCGGCGCTGCGCCCTATACCTACGCCTGGAGCCACGGCGCCAGCACCGCCTCCATCCAAAACCTCAACGGCGCGGCGTACTGCGTGACCGTCACGGACGCCAATAATTGCCCCGTTACAGCCTGCTACTCAACCCTGCCCACGACGCCCCAGGACGCTGCGCCTTATGTGAAGCGGGTGCGGATGTTTGCGGTGCCGGTCAACGGCGGCGGTAGCGGAACCCTGATTTACGACGGGGAATGGGTGACTACGGCGGCGGGTTGTGTGTTTTTTACGGGGGGAACGCTGGAGATGAATATTTCTCCGAATTTACTAAGCTCCATTTCGCTCGGACAGCGAAAGTTGGGTATAATTGCAGAGACGAGTGAAGCTATGTTGTCACTGTCAGTTGGGAGTCATTTTTATGCACTTTCAGATATGCAAATTCAGGGAAATGCAAGTACCTGGATAACAATAGTACCTGAAAATATTTTTACTCAAGCTTTTTCCAACAACACCCTATTTGATGAATTTTTCTTCATGGGTCAAGACTTGAATGGCAATCCCTTGTTCGATCTGCGTTTGGCCAGTGAAAATCTGACCAAGTGTGCTGATATTCCACAAAGAATGCCAAACTGTTCCTGGCATCCGGATTATTCAGGATTGGATATGGACGATGTCCATGTTTTATCGAGAAAGTGTTTGCAAGTGAATTTTGAAATGTGGATTGATGATGGCAGGATCAATGCAACCGCAACCGGAGGCACGGGGCCTTATAGTTATGTGTGGACAAACGCAATGACAGGAGCTTTTGTCGGCACAACACAAATGGTAGGCCCTCTGACGCCGGGTCGTTATTGCGTCAAGATTACCGATACAGCCGGCTGTTCGCGTGAAGAATGTGTGACGTTTTGTTCCCCCCTGGAAGAACTATTAGACGACCTTGTTGAAATTGTACAGCCTTGTCCGTCCGGAGCGGGTAGCGGGAGTATTTGCATTGAAACCGGGAATAGTTACCCGCTGGTTTATCAGTGGCAAAACGGCACTTCAGGAGAATGCATCAGCAATTTGACGGCTGGTTCAGCATATTGTCTTACCGTGACAGACCTAGTCTGTCCGCAACAAACTGTGTATTGCACCGATCCCTTACTGGCGGTCAGTGCACCTCTGCTTGTGCAGGGCGTGAGCAACCCGGCCTGTCCGGGAGAATCGAATGGCCGCCTGAGCGTAATTGCATCCGGAGGCCGCCCTCCCTATTCGTTTCTATGGAGTAATGGCGTTTCCGGCCAGATCAACGACAACCTGGCAGCCGGTAATTGTTTCGGCGTAACGGTGACGGATGCCTGCGGACAAACGGCGTCACAATGCTTCAATTTGCCCCCCTATGTACTGCCGGCGATCACCGACGAATATACTCACCCTGCTTGCGGCAGCAACCCGACCGGTTCGGTAAGGTTAACGCTTACCGGAGGCTTTCCACCCTTGTCGTTCAGTTGGAGCGGCCCCGGCGGATTTACAAGACCTACAAATACGCCGGCTCTGAACGGGGTCCTCAGCGGCGATTATTTTGTAACGGTGACCGATGTCTGTGGGGGAATGACGACTGGCGGGCCTTTTGATGTGGGCATGGGTTTTGCAAGCAGTTCCATACAAGTCACGGAAGACATCACACACATTTGCAACGCAGGCGAAACGGGGGCTATTGACCTGACAGTTCAAGCCGTCAATCCCACTTATGTCTGGAGTACCGGGGAAACCACGAAGGATGTAGCGGGGCTTTCAGCCGGCCAGTATTCTGTGAGCATATCAAGCGGAAATTGCACTCTGGTGGACTTCTTTTTCGTGCGCATGGCCAATATCCAGATCGTTACAGGTGAAGTCGCCGAAAGTTGCTACGGCAATCCTCCTGGTTCGATAGACATTAAACCATCCGGCACGTTTCCGCCTTTTCAGTACTCCT
>Ga0209573_1002152_pt1 | contig 26494 bp, 30 predicted proteins | sample TNRBio252014_DNA_FD_185870 | JGI IMG/M metagenome (GOLD analysis project Ga0209573, IMG submission 185870) | Wastewater treatment Type I Accumulibacter community from EBPR Bioreactor in Madison, WI, USA - TNR Reactor_6/25/2014_ DNA (SPAdes)... | ecosystem: Engineered > Bioreactor > EBPR >... | reverse complement strand
GAGTATTTACTAAAAGCCCTTCATCAAACGAGTGGGATCAAGCGCGACGCTGCCCGGATTCTGAGCATTTCCATGCGCTCGATGCGCTATCGTCTCGAAAAATTTAATCTCGACCAAGGAGGAGACGACGATGAGGGCGCTGAGGCTTAGATTCTTCGTACTCGCCGCTTCCCTGCTGTGCGTACTGTGGGGCGCCTCTCTAAGAAACGAAGACCCTCGGGGTCGCGGAGAGGTCGCGCGCCTTGTGAGACTTCGCGAATCGCGGTCGTTCAAAGATCGCCTTCGTCGCGGGATCCGAGAGGACTGGGCGTGGCCAGGGCTTCGCTCTGCGCAGATTTCTTGGACGTGGCTCGATCTTCTCCAGGGAGTCCATATTTCTTCGAGTTATGAGGGTGACTTCAGCTGGATGTTTTCCAAGCTCTACACGGTTGCGCAGTACGCGGACAAAAAAGAGATTCATTTTTTGACGACACTCGCCCCTTACTATTTTGTCATGGGACGAGATCATGCCGGCGCGACGTTGTTCTTCGACGAGCTTGTAAGGCGTGTGCCCGACTCGTTCAATGTTTGGTTCTGGGGAGGCTTCCATGCCGTTGATAACCTTTTCCATCGGTCCATGGCGGCATACTGCTACGAGCAGGCAGCGCTGAAGCCGGGCGCTCCCGACTACGTCGCCACATTGTCGCAGAGGCTGAAATACGGAGATGAGGTTTTTTCGAGCAAGGTGGAGCGTCTACGAGTTCTGGGCTCCAACCTTTCTCCCGACTTGCGCGCGCGAATCGAGCGCGTCCGTCCGGAATGGTTCAAAAACTGAGGGGCCTCGATGTTCGCAGAGAGGGGCTAGCGAATTTCATAATGCATCTCGGGCTGCGGGGATCCCGCTTCGGCGGCGACGACTTCAAATCCGATGCGTCCCACCTCTCGGCCATCGGCGGTTTCAATTGAGACACGCCAGTCTCCAGGTTGGTAGTTTGTTTTCAGTGTGTAGCCTCGGTATCCCTCTTCGCGGCCCCCAGCCACATCCATGGCGATGGCGTCCCAGCTCTGCCAGCCGCGAAGTTTGTCTTTATGCTGCCAGCGCACAAAAAGTTGGTCTTTGAATCGCGTCGGGGAAAACACTTGGACGAAGCAGACGATTTTGTCGCCAGGCCGTGCTTCGAAAACGCGCTCTCCGTTCTGCCAAAATTTCCAAGTCGCTCCATGAAAACCTAAGCGGTAGTTGCCACCATCCCGCGCGATGTCACGGTAGATTCCCATAAACTTTACTGAAAGCGGCACCGGAGGGAGGACTTTGAATGCATAGAGAAGTACGTAGATCGCGGCGATGCCAAGAAACGGCATCTTTATTTCACGAAAAAGCCGAGGGCCGGGAAGTCGCGAGCGAAGCAGGCTCACAAAGCAAGTGTGCACGCCGAACGCAACACCGATGGCGAGAATGAAAACCCATGGTCCCACGGATCCTATCGCAATCGAGACAATGATGTTCATGTAGGAAATTAAGCAGAGTCCAAAAAGCGCGTTGCGGAGCAGGTGCTTTGAGATGCGCGAAGGCCGCGCTTCATTCAGGAAAAGAAGAAGGCCGAGGAATGCAAGAAACGACAACGAGCTCATCATTGAGCCACTTTTGAAATAGAAGATCGTGTAGACGTTCAGCAGAGTCCCAAGCACAAAGTGCAAGATCCCTTCGCGGTAGATCCAGGCTTTATCGAGCCATTTTGGGACGGGAGAGTGGCCCTCCTCGCAGAAGAGATCCCACGCAATGATCAATGCAGCGAGCAAGAGATAAACCGCCTGATGCGTGAGCATCAAGGGGTCGTCGATGCGGTGAAGGAGGAGGGCGTCGAAGCAGAAACCCGCCGTGAAAAAGGCGAGGGGTTCCCACTTTCGGTACTTATGGAGACTCTCCCGAACTTTCGTGAGCATGTGTGCGGCTTTCCTTGAGGTGAAGGGCGACTTCGGAAATGAGCATTGCGAAGGCTGTATCGAGTCCGGGTCCTTCGGGTTTGATTTGGGGAGGAGCTTCGTCGGGCACGCCCGTCGCAGCTAGCCAACGTTTTTCACCGAGGCTATAGGCGAGTCCTGCGGCCGCAACGAGTGCGAGCAGCAGTCCGCCCACAAGACCCGCCGACCAGGTCCACGGATCTCCATTCTCGAAGCCGGCGATCAGGGCGGTGTATCCCATCGAGACACCGCTACAAAAGAGTGTGATCGAGATCGCAGTGACGCTCAAAAGAACAGCCACCTTGCGGGCATTGCCCGCAATATGCCGCGAGAGAGACTGGGTGTTTTCTTGAAACATCGATTTGCCTTGGGTCGCCGCGAAAGAAAGAAGAATTTCTAGAAATTTCACGGGCGTTTCCTCGACGATGAGGTCGCTTTGGCGACGACAAATCCCAGTGCGAAGGCGCCTAGGAGCGCTAGCAAAGGGTTCTCTTTGACAAAGTCTAAGGATTTGTCGACCGAGGCGCGCAGATCTTTATCGAGGCGTTCAGCCTTATTGCGGATGCGGTCTTCGAGTTTTGTGGGACTCTCTTTGGGGGTGCTCATGCTTTCATCTTATCGTCGCTTGCCTGCCTAAACTGCTGCCTGAGGGACACAATTTGCGGGTGTATTTTGTTTTAAGTCAATTTTTCTCAGGAACGAGAACAAGACTTTGACGCTCATTGAGATTAAGTGCCCGACTTCCAAAGCTCGTTTGGACTGTTAAGAACAGATTATTGGCACTTGCGTTGCAAGCTATGTTCTACAGACACGCTAAACTTCTTGATACAAGAGGGCTCATGGAACTCGGAGCCAACATTTTAGGGGGATTTATGAAGCATCAATCACGTTCCGGTTTCTCGCTAGTCGAGCTCATGGTCGTCGTTGCGATCATCGGTATCCTGGCGACCATCGCCGTTCCGAACTTCCAACGCTTCACCGCGCGCGCTAAGCAAGCCAATGCGAAGACCGAGCTCACGGGTATCTTCACGGCACAAAAAGCGTTCTTCACTGAGTACAGCCAGTATCATGGACATCTTCCTGCGATTGGATATGTGCCCGAAGGTGTCGATGGCACGGTCGCGAACTATCCTGTTCTCGCAGGAACGATTCGGATTTACGGCACCTCTTCGGGTGCAGCCAACGAGCCGGCAGCTCTCGATGCTCCACTTCCTTCGGCGCCCGGCGGTCTCGCTTATGCTGGCGCTTTCACCGCAAGTGCGGCGTGTGGAGCCATGTCGACTGCGGCTGCGGTCCTGGGTGCCTTTGGCGTCCAGCCCGAGGCGACTCTACCAGCGAGTCCCGCCATCCCGACATTCCGGGCGGTGGCCAAAGGATGTCCTCGGTCGAGCTCTCAGGCGGCCGCAGCTGGGCAAAATGCCGTGGACGTTTGGAGTATGGACCAGAACCGGGTCATGAGAAACGACGTTTCCGGCATCTAAGCACGCGTCGACTGCAAAACTTTAAAAAGACCTGAGCTCCCTGCGGAGCTCAGGTCTTTTTTTCTTTAGGAGGACGGATACCTGTCGAGACTTGTGACAAATGAGGACTCGCCCTAGACTCTTCATCAGATGGCGGAACACGAGCCCGACTTGATCGAGCTGAAACAACTCAGCAAGGAGTTTCACAAGGGAACTCGCGTACTCGATTCCTTGGACCTCAGGCTGAAATCAGGTGAGTCGGTCGCGCTCGTCGGCGCCAACGGCGCGGGCAAATCCACACTCATTAAAATTATCCTTGGTCTCGTGCGGCCGACGAGCGGCGAGCTCCGCGTCTTCGGGGAAGAACCCGGGGATCCGGCACTCTTGCAAAAGATCGGGTACCTTCCCGAGGTTCCGGGTTTCTGGGGCGAGCTGAGCGCTCAGGAACTTCTGGGTGACATGGGAGCTCTTCGGGGTCTTCCGGAGTCACAAATGATCCGACGTCGAGAACGGCTTCTCGGAATTCTTGGGCTCACGCTGCGAGGATCTCGTCGCATGGGAGGCTACAGCAAGGGGATGCTTCAGCGAACCGGGATCGCGGCAGCTCTTCTACACGATCCTCAGCTCCTGATCCTCGACGAGCCCATGAGTGGACTTGACCCTCGTGCTCAGGAAAAACTCCGAGCCCTGCTCCTAAAACTCAAACAGTCCGGCAAAACGCTTCTGATTTCGTCTCATTCCCTCGAAGACATCCGCAGTCTCTGCGATCGCGTTGTCGTTTTGGAAAAAGCCAAGATCGTGCTCGATGGAGCCACTGAAGAAATCCTCAGCGCGCTCGTTGAACGCTATCGAAGCTCCGAGCCCTGGGACGAGGATCCTCTTGGAGAACTTCCGCAAGAATGGAGTTTGGACGGATGAACGTGAGGCTCGTTTCTTTGCGATTTAAGCTTTTGCTCCGGCAAAAAATCGGTTGGGTGAGTCTGCTCGCAGGCGTCGCGCTGATCTTGATGGGCTATTCGACGGCCAATGTGTCCTTTGTGTCGCCGGCGAAGATTTTTTGGGACTTTTCTTTGGGTCTGAGCTTCGCTCTCGTGCATATTCTGGGGATCTATCTCGCGGGGCAGCTTTTCCACGACGAGAAAGATCGCCGCACGCTGCATCTTGTTTTGGTGGGAGGAGTGTCCCGAGTGCGCTGGCTCATCGGGAACACTCTGGGAATCTGGCTCGGACTGCTGGCCATTGATGGTGTTTGGTTTGTGACCACATGGCTCGTGTCTTGGACGAGTTTTTCGTGGTTGGGATCTCCTCTTTTGATCCAAGTCAAAATCTTGCAAGCGCTCTCGCTGCTGGTGGTGATTTCTTTCACGGCGTTGTTCTCTCTCTTGTTGAGGCCACTCCTGGCCCTCTTTCTGTCCGCCTCTCTCGCAATTTTTCTCTATAGCGTCAGTTCTATCGAAAGAATTTTCTCCGACACGAGCTCCGCTCCCCTTGTCGATGCGAGTTGGGCTCTCTCAGTGCTCAAAGTGGCCAAGTTCCTCCCCCCGCTCGAATGGTTCGATTTGAAAATGTTTGTCGGCTACGAAAGCTCCGTGGCCTGGGGCCCGATGTTTCTCACGTCAATTCTGGGAATCGCGTGGTCGGCGCTGCTTTTAGGGCTGGCGAGTTGGCGATTCTCGAGGCTCGACCTCTGACGAAGCGGAGCGTGTCCTGCGGGGGACTTGTTCCAATCCGAGACACGCCCTAATCTGAGTCGACGCATGGATCCTCTCGAAATTGCCCTTCTTTTGATCCTTTCCGTCGTTGGCCTCATTTTGGGGTCTTTCGGAAACGCCGCGATCTACCGCATTCCGCGTGAAATTCCTTTGGGATTATTCTCGCACACGCGTTCCAAGTGCCCGCACTGTGGGGCTCTTATTCGAGCTCTTCACAACGTCCCGCTTGTCTCGTTTTTTGTTCTTCGAGGGAAATGCGCTTCGTGCCGCGTGAAAATTTCTGCTCGCTACCCTTGGGTTGAGTTTCTATCGATGCTTTTGTTCTTCTCGGCGACGTTGATTTTTATCCGCACGCGCGGGTTTTCCTGGGGATACGACGCCCTCGGCAAAGAACTCGCGTACCTCGCTGTGCAAGTCTATTTTCTTTGGTCTCTCCTCGTCGTGACCTATATCGATATCGATTTCAGAATCATTCCCGACCGCTTCTCTTTGGGGAACTGGGTCGTGGCGCTGGCCGCCTGCTTTATTTTTGACGATCCCGAAGTGTGGCAGGGAATTCTTGGTGGAGCGTTGGGGTTTGGAATGTTCTTTTTGCTCGCCTGGGGTTACGAAAAACTCAAAGGCATCGAGGGTCTTGGTTTTGGCGATGTCAAAATGATGGGCTGGCTGGGCACCTGGTTGGGCCTGGAATGGGTTCCTTTCATTGTTTTCGTCGCTTCGGTGAGCGGACTGGTGGTCGGACTCGTCCAAATGCGAAAATCCGGCGAGGGCATGCAAGCCGCTTTACCCTTCGGGCCCTTTCTCGCCATTGCGGCGCTTGTGGCATGGTGTCTGAAATTCACCGCCTTTTCGATCGACACATTGGTTTTCTAGAAAACCTCGCGTAAACTTAAATTGTCGGATTTATTGGGGGAGGGCCAACGGGCACGCGAACACCGCGTGGTCCGAGTGCAATACGGATGTTGGGATCTTTGTTTGGCTTTAGCGGCAAGCATTTGGTGGGCCTTGATTTTGGCGCCAGTGCTTTGAAGATCGTTTCGGGGAAACTCGTTGGCGGAAAATTTCTGCTCGAGAATCTTACGGTGATTCCGCTGCCTCCGCGCGCGATCGACGACCGAGGAATTCAGGACGCGGGCACCGTGCTCGGAGCTCTCGGCCAAGGCCTCGAAATGTCGCGTGCCTACAAAAAATCCGCCTTCGCTTCTGCAGTGCATGGTCCGGGTGTTTTCACAAAACGCATCACACTTCCACGTATTCCAAAAAAAGAAATTCCCGAACAGGTTCGCTGGGAAGCCGAACAAGTCTTTCCCCAGGATCTCTCGACCATCATTGTCGATCATGTCTTGCTCGGGGAAACCTCCGAGGTTCCGAATTCCCCCAAAGGCACCAAAGGGTGGGATTTGCTTCTTGTTGGAGTTCACCAAGACGACGTGCTCACCATGAAAAGCATCGCCCAAGAGACCTCTCTCGATCTACGTCTGGTGGATATCGACATGTTTGTCGTCGGCGACATGCTGGAATCCATGCTCAAACTTCCTAAGAAAAAGTTCGTCGCTTTGGTCGATGTCGGAGCTTCGGCAACCCGGGTTTCGGTCCGGCATCAAGGCAACACCATTTTCATTCGCGAGTTCCCGATCGGTGGCTTTGCTTTTACCGACGCCATCGCCAGTCAGCTTGGCCTTTCCTTCGAGGATGCCGAATCGCTGAAGATCCAAGGTCAGGACGGGGCCTTCCCACAAGAAGCCCTTGATGCGCTTTCGAACGTGCTGGCTCAGTGGAAAATGGAGCTTCAGCAAACGGAAGATATTTTTGTTTCGCAGGGTTCGGACGCGACGCTCGCCGAATGGCATTTTTTTGGGGGGGCCTCGAAAACCCCGGGTCTCAGCACGATTCTCGCAGATGAACGTTTCCGGGATCGCGTGAAAATGCTGCGGCTCGAGAAACACCTCAAGGCTTCGGGCAAGGGCGTGGACAAGGACCTCTTGGAACTTTGGGCGGATCGCCTTGTTACAGCTGCAGGACTTGGATGTCGGAGTGCATGACGGATGGCTGGCGTTAACCTACTCAAACAGATTCGCAAAGAAGAAGTTTCCGAACAGACCGCGGTGTCGACGGGCGGCGGCGCTTTCTCCGAAGTTTCGAGTTCAGACAAACTGAAGCTCGTACTTTTTCTCGCAGGTTTTGTCGGCTTCTTCCTCATCCGAGGCTATGTTTCGGACACCTATTTGCCTGCCAAGCTCGAAGCTCCAAACGCCGAGCTTTCTGCTCTCGAGGGGCGTCTCTCGGCGACCAATGCCAAAAAGGCGCAGCTCGCAGAGCTCGAAAAAGAGCTGCAAGAAAACGACACCCGCATCGCGGAACTTCGAAACAAGATCACCGTCATCAACCGCATTCAGAATTCCAATCGGGACAAAGTGGTTCGCATGATCGACTACATTGTGAATCAAATGCCTGAGCCCATTTGGATCTCGGAGCTCAAAGTCGAGGCCAAGTCCGGCAGCGAAGTCGATCTCAAAGGATTTTCGATGAATCACCAGACCATCAGCGGCTTCTTTTCGAAACTCGAGAACGGGGTCTTTTTCTCGAAGTGGCAGCTCATCGACTCCGTTCGCCAGAAGGTGAAACGTGCTGATAACAAAGAGTTCGACGCGTCCCGCTTTCAGCTAAAAGCCGAAGTCACGGAGGTCCCATGATCTCAAAAATCGCAAAGTATTTTTGGATTTGGATTCCTGTCGCAGTGGTTTTTGTTGTTATGGATTACCAGGAATGGGATGCTTCGACGTACCAGCCCCTTCTTCAGTCCGTCGAGGTCAAGAGGGCCGAGGTCGAACAGGCCGAGGCGTCCTTGCTTCGAATCGAAGAGTATCGGAAGAAAAAGGATGAGAAGCTGGCCGAATACAATGCTCTGCTGGATGAGTTCGAAAAGGTTCGCAAAGAGTTTCCGGCTTCGCCAGCGCTTCCGGCTTTGCTCAAATCTCTCGCCGATATTTCCGAACGAATCGGCCTCGAATTTTCGGATTTCAGGCCCGCTGGAGAAGTTCCAGTTGAGCTTCTTAAGGCCGCTCAGATTGACGTCAAAATTCGCGGTTCCTATGTTCAGCTGATGAGTTTTCTCGACCAGGTTTCCAATCTGGAGAGAATCGTCAACACCGAGTTTCTTCTGCTCAAGCCCGGGGCGACGCTTGAGAACAACCAATTCCGCAGTATCGAAGCCGAGCTTAAAATCCTGACGTACTACGGAGATCAAAGCGGATGAAGTTTTCTGCGTGCGGATTCAGTGTCGTGGTGTGGGGCGCGCTTGCGCTTTCCACGCTTGTTCGCGCGCAGACTCGTGTCGAGGACTTCACGTTCAACCCCCTCGAGGTGAAACGGGATCCGTTCTCGCCCCCCGAGGTCAAGGCGGTTGATGAGGTCGATGAACTTCGTAACTACGACCTTTTTGAAATGAAACTCGTTGCGATCATGACGGGGCTTGGTGCTGCCAAGGCCATGCTCGTGTTGCCGAACGGAAAGACGCACATCGTTCAAGAAAACGATCGACTCGGACGCAACAGTGGTCACGTAATCAAGATCACTGCCAAAGAATTGACGGTGGTCGAGAGCTTCAAAGACTTCCGGGGGCGTGAAAAGAAAAGCTACGAAAAGCTGACGCTCGAAAAATAGCGGACGCGCCCACTTTGGGCGATACTGAGAAGATGAAACGCACGAGCAAAATCGTCTGGTTGTGGGCGCTGGCCCTGGGTCTGAATGGCGTTGTAGAAAGAATCCCGTCGGCCACGGCGCAGGATCTCAAGGCCGAACTCGATGCGCTCGACGATCTTCCGGAAGATGACCTCTCGGGAGGCACCTCGATGGGAGGTGACACAATGAGCGGCGATGTGATGGGCGATGCCCCCGCTGCAACGAGCCCCTCTGCAGATATCCCGACCACAGGTGTCGCCAGTCCGGCGCGCGAAGTCGGAGTCGGTGATCTCGATCTCCAGGGACTCGAGCAAGAACTTAACTTCGACAGTTTTAAAGATGGAGGAAAGGTCGGACTCGAGCAGCTTCAATCCGCTCAGAACACTTCTGTGAGCGACGGGGCGAAGGGACGTGTGACGAGCCTCGATTTCAAGCAACTCCAGGACCGCGTCCGTTTGGTTGTGAGTGCAGACCGACCCATCGACTGGACCCGCGAACTGCGTTCTAAGCGCCGCCAAGTGATCGTTGAGCTGCGCAACATGGATATTGCGCGTGAAATTCTCAAGCGTGCTTTGGACACCGGAGAGTTCGAGGGCCCCGTGGCGCTCGTCCAGGCTTTTCCCGCAAAAGTCGGCGGACGCGATTCCGTAAAGGTGCTTTTCCAGTTGCGCTCATTCGTAGATCCCACGATCTTGCGCACGGGAAATGATCTCGTGATCGATTTTCCGATCGCAGGCGGCGATACTCTTTTCCGCTCGCGGACCGCAAGTCGGGTCGTTGTTCCCAAAAGCTATCTCTCATCCAATGACCTCAAAGAATTCAAAGGGGCCCCAATCTCGCTCAACGTTAAGGGAGCCGAGCTCGGCGACTTCCTGAACCTCATTTCGCGCTCGGCCGGCAAAAACTTTGTTGTGAGCGGTGGCATTGGCAGTGACAAGAAAATCACAATGAACCTTACGAACGTGCCGTGGGATCAGGCCCTTTCGATCGCCCTGTTTAACAACGGGCTCGGCTACCAAGATTTGGATTCCGTGATCCGCGTGGCCACGGTCGAAGAGCTGCAAAAAGAACTTGATACCGCTCGAGATGTCGCGAGCAAGTCGCGAGACCTGATCCCGCTCGAAACGCGGCTGATCCCGATCAATTACGCAGACGTCACGAATCTGCAGACCAACGTCACACCTTTTCTCACCAAGGATCGCGGAAATGTTACGATCGAAAAGCGAACCAACACGTTGGTGGTCACGGACATTCCCGAAGTTCTCGAAAAAATCGATCGCTACGTGCGTGCTGTCGACAAGCAAACGCCGCAGGTCCAGATTGAGGCACGTATCGTCGAGGCTAAAGAAAATTTCGTTCGTAGCCGCGAGTTCGGTTGGTTCAACGGACAGATCACCGGCGATTCTGGGACTCAATTCAACGTTGGTAACAGCGCCGCGACGGCGAGAGACAACACGCTCAATCTGCGTTTTGCCAATCTGGGGCCGATGTCTCTGGTCGATGTGTTCCTTCGCTTCAGCGAGCAACAGGACCTAACGCGGACGGTGTCGAGTCCCCGCGTGACAGTGCTCGCCAACGAAACCGCCACCATCTCGCAAGGAAACAAAATCATCATCAACCGCGGTGCCGACGCGAACGGTCTTGCGCTCACAACAGAAGTGGATATCCCCACCACTCTCACGGTTACGCCATCGGTTAGCGCCGACGGGTTTGTCTTTATGGATGTTCTCCTGCAGCGAGACTTCCTCGACTCGGGAGGGACGGCGTCGGGTGCGCGCTCCACGCGTTCGGCAAAAACAAAGATGATCGTTGAGAGCGGAAAAACTTCAGTGATCGGCGGCATCTACCAGCAGGACCAAACTGACAGCGAAAAAGGAATTCCTTTCCTTCGCAAAATCCCAATTTTCGGATCTCTGTTTGCCAACGTGAAAACACTGACCAAGAACGCCAACGAGCTTCTTATTTTCATCTCGCCGAGAATCCTCAATCAAGATGTCTCGCGCGTGCAGGCCTCTGCAGATCTCGGCGAGGGTGATTTCTCGGCAAGCTCCGAGGTTGGGACGCGCTGATCGTGAGTTCGTAAGCCTCGTCAAAGGATTGGCTCCCGGCCCTTGGCCGTTGCGTTAGAATGGGGTTCATGGTGCTTTTTTGGGTTTTGCAGGGTCTTTTAGATGTGGCGCTTGTTGCGCTCGCGGTCTCTTATGTGATCCAGCGCCGACGCCTTCTTGCGCTCGAAGGCCAGCTTCGTGCCGCGATCTCTCGACTCGAGGGAGGAAGCTACGGACTTGCTCCTGCGGCGCTCTCGGAAGCGGCACTCAACACGCCTCTCGGTGCAGCACTCTCGACGCTTTCTGAACGACGGGCGAGTTCCTCCGATAGCGAGGCGTCGAGTCTTTCCACATCGGGGCGCTACACTCTCGCTCAAAAAATGCTTTCCGAGGGACATTCTCTCGGTGATGTCGCCAAGCGTACGGGCATTAGCCAAACCGAGCTCGTCCTTCTAAGAAAACTCGCTCAGAGCTCAGCTTCGAAAAATTACGAGGCGCATTAACCCGATCTTCACCGAGCGCGGTCTATCAAAGGAGAGCGAGACGCGGGGTCCCAAGGCCAGCGCTTGACAGCCCTCAGGGGGGATGACTAAGTGCATAAAAATGGAAACTTGGGTGCCTCAGGGAATCGAATGGTGGGTGGTCTCTTTGATCGTTGTGGCCCCCTTTGCCTCTGAGGCCTTGACCAAGTTGTTGAGTTTATACCGGAATCGCTCAGTTGGGCGCTCAGGGGCCTCGAAAAAGGCCTCAGGGAAATAAAGAATCTGCCGGCACAGAGTCTGGCACATTCCGATAAAAGCCCTTGTAATTCCGGATGATTAATGTCTAGAAAGGCTGTTGAAGCGTTGCGAAAGATTTTTGCGGTGCAAGGTAAAGAGTGTTATAGCGGTCAACAGTCTTCGAAAGAGAACAGACCGTGATCGAAGGGGGATATTGAGATGAACGAAGGGAAAAACATGGAAGTGACAGGAGTTCAAAACAACGTGAGCAACAACCTGACAGCCGGATTGATGAACGAAGGCAACGCCGAGCTCAACGCGCGCAACGCGAACGTGAAAGTGATCAAGCGCTACCAGAACCGGAAGCTCTACGACACCCACCAAAGCTGCTACGTGACCCTCGATGAAATCGCCGACATGATCATGCGCGGCGAAGAGGTCGTCGTCGTCGACAACCGTACCAAAAAAGACATCACTTCGAGCACTCTGACTCAGATCATCTTCGAGAAGCAAAAGCGCTCGAAGACCGTGATCCCTGTCAGCACTTTGCGCGACATCATCCAAGTCGGCGGCGGAACCTTCTCGGGTTTCCTCACCAAGACAGCCGAAAGCGGCAACAGCGTTCTGAACAAAGCAAAGGCCGACCTCGAGAAGAGCTTCATCCCTGAAGAAAATCTGCGCGGCGCTTTCCTGATCACTCAGCGCGCTGCTGAAGATCTCCGTCGGGCGATCGACGAAAAAGCTCAGAATTCCGGTCTCAGCCGCGAAGCTCTGAACGCGACGCACATCCAGCTTCAGAACCTCAACAGCCAACTCTCGAACCTCGAGAAGCTGATCGAAGTCTTCGAAGCTCGCGCTAGCAACGTCTAATCGACGCCGCGGTTCTTAGTTAAAAGTCAAAAGCCCTGGATCCACAAGGATCCAGGGCTTTTTTGTTTTGTGTGCATAAAATTTTAGCTGAGATGTTTTTCGATCAGCGCGTTGAGTTCTTCAAGGGCTTCTTTGGGTGACGAGTTGATCAGGTGTTCGCGAGCGCGGCGGGTGCCTTCTTCGACGCCGCTCCGTTGCTCTTCGAGGACTTCGACGGCGCGGTTGTAGCTGCTCTCTAGGGAGCGAAACTCGTCGCCTTGTCTGAACTTGATCTTGCGAAACTTCGTGTCTTTGGAAAGATCTTGAAGCTTGCGGCGCAATGCATAGACGGGGCCTGCAATGCGTTGAGTGCAGATGACGCCCACGAAGAAGATCACACCCACAAAAATGGCCCAGTTCACGAACATCGCCATCGAGAGACTGCGAAATTCCCAACGAAGCTTTGTGACCATTTCGGGCATTTGAATCAAAGCGCTTTGGATGAGCATTTCATAGCTCAGTCGAATGAAGAAGAGTGAGATAGCCGTGAAGACGGCGAAGATCAGTCCCGAGATCAGGCAAAGCCTGAGAGTGAAGCGGTATTGAAAATCCTTTTCGATCAAAAGGCGTTTGCGCCTGCGATGGGGGGCGTGGGTCGTGCTCATCGTTCAACCTCTTTAGACGGGTGGGCACTCCTCAAGTCCAGCCGCGGTGGCGTGGAGCTTGGCTAAGAAGTGATAGAGATATCTTCCCTCGATTTCCTCGCGAGGGCAAAGGCCTCGGATTTTTGGGAAGGGGCGGGGCGAGCAGGGTTCGGCAATGCCTCCCAGGTGTTCGAGCGCCCCTCCGGGCTGATTGAGGTTCTTCCACTGGGCCTCGCGCCCCAGCTTTTCATGCAGACGCAGGAAGCCTCCGATCGGAATTCCGTCGATCATGTAGAGCACCGATTCACCGGCGACCCTTGAATCGGGTTGGGAGGGGTCACGAAGATAGGTGAGAGCGGTCGGGATTGCTTCCTGAAGTATAAAATCCGAGATCGGTACCGACTCTTTGCCTTTGCGCATTTTATTCTTGTCGGAGCGGTCCCAGGCGAGAATTTCTTCGGGGTGACGAATCTGGAGTACGCCCATGCCATAGGTGCCTGCGTCGTTCTTGATAAAGAGCGCAGGCTCCTCGTTGATGCCGCGCGCGCGGTACTGTTCTTTCAGAATCGTGATGAGGCGGGTCGCCTCTGCGGCCAGGCGCTCGCGATCGGCGGAGTCCTCGACGTTGATGCCCTTGAGTGTCGACGAGAGAGTCTCGAAATACCACGGGTCAAAAAAATCGAATTTCTTTTGGAGGATCTGGAGGAGCCCCGAAATGATTTCGAAATGCTGGCTCTTGCGGCGTCGGTACCAACCGAGGGTGGGGCTGGGGAAGATCGGAAGCACGTTACCCTCGAGAAACTTGGGCAGGCCGCCGCTCATGTCATGGTTGAGCAAAATCGCATCGGCACCGTTCAAGGCTTCCTCTGCTGGCAGGTAGCTGAGTTCGCGGCCGCTTGGGGTTTTGAGAATCCAGGCTTTGGGAATCGGAGGTCCTGACCACGCAAGCCGCGGTATAACATCGGCCTTTTCGAGCAGGCTCAGAATGCCGGCGAGGTTGTCGAGGTAGCCCATGTTGTTTGTGTGCGCCTCAGGAACAACGGTCACCTTCCAGGGGCCGGGCTTGAGAAGCTTCGCCGAGAGGAACTGACGCATCCGTGTGGCTCCGCGTTCGCGATCCGCCTCGGAAAGCAAATTGAAACCGGCCGGAAAGATGTTCACGTCAACTGAGCAGATTTTCCAACCCGCATCGCGGATGTCCATCGAAGAGTAGATGGGATAGCCACATGTCGAGGTCAGCTCGCTGAGGGCCTTGAGGACCTCGGGGAGCTTCTCGATCAGTTCTTTGAAAAAGGCGTCTGACCTGTTTGTTCCCATTGGCGAAGGATGTCCTTTCCGATTGAAGTTAGCGTCGTCAGATCAAGCTGGGAGCTCGAATGACGAGGAACGCGAACCCAGTTGCGAGCATAGTCGTGGAGCTGAGCCCCGAGTTGAGCGACGTTCTCATTTTGGGAGGCATGCTGTTTCAGCAACGCTTGAGTCGCCGCCTCTCCGATCGCTGCCGTGAGCGGTTCGGTGTTTGACGGAGCTTCCTCGGGGAGGCAGCGATTGAGGACGACGAGGTCCGCCTTGTGCATTCCGTAGGCGAGGATTTCCTTGCCCAGCAGATGCGCTTCGGCGATGGGATACTGCTCGGGCAAGGTCACGAGCAGGATACGCGTGTTGTCTTGGCGCACCCATTCCTCGGCACCGCGCGCGGTGTCGCGCAATGCCTGATGGACAGGCCGGCTCTCGGCGAGCAGCGACGATAGCTCACCCATGAAACGATTCCCGAGAAACTTTTTGAAGATCTCGATGGCCTGGCCCTTGGTGCTGCGAAAAATTTTTGAGAAAAAGCCACCGCTGCTCTGAGGGCTCTCGTCGTCCTTGAGAAAGATCTTGAGGATGCTGTCGTCGAAGAACTTGAGCAGGTGCCGTGGGCTCTCGATAAAATCGAGCGCGTGGCGCGATGGAGGTGTGTCGAGAACACAGACGTCGTAGTCGCCCGATCCTCCCAGACGCAAAAGACGTTCGACACTCAGGTATTCTTCGATGCCCCCGAGTTGTTCCTGGATAATGTTGAAGAGGCGGTTTTTGAGGACACGGTTCGCGAGTGTTTCGTTTTTCACGTGGCGGCGCACGAGGTCTGTGAAGGCTGTGCGCGAATCCAGCCAAAGAGCGTCGAGATATCCCGCTCCATGTGTGACAACGCGCTGGGGCTCGTTTGAGAGCGATTCAAGGCCCAGTGCCTGCGCGAGGCGTTTTGCAGGGTCGATGGTGATCACTGCTGTGCGCAGTCCGCGTTCAGAAAGCGCGAGGCCCAGGGCCGCAGAGCTGCTTGTTTTGCCGACGCCCCCCGACCCCAGCACGAGCACGAGTTGGGAATCGATTTTCCGAGTTGTGTCGACGTCGCTCATGGCAGCAGCTCCTTCGAACAAACAGAGGCAATCGGTGCAATGTCATCATGAAGCGAGAAGAGCTCAGGAATTCGCGCGCTGAAATCCTTGATGGCGTGAGTTTTCAGAAACTCGCCGAGGAGAGCACTTTCTTCGGAACTGCGTTCGATTTCCAGGCGGGCTTCGCGAGCCCACTCGGGGTTCCAGGCGTCGAGCTCTGCTGCGGAAAGGGCGCCATTCGATTGTTGGGTGGGAGGGCGAACGCGATTCAAAACGAAGCGTGCCGGTGGCAGCCCAATCGATGCGAGGCCGGCTGAGAGATCTGAGGCTTCTTTAAGCGGGAGTTCTTCGGGCGTACTCAAAATGTAGAGACGCGTCGCCAAGGGATCGCGCATGAGCGACATGATTTCGGACGCCTGTTTGAAAACGATTCCTGATCCGAAGACCTCCACGAGCGCCTGTGTGCTGCGAAACAGCATCAGGCAGTGTCCCGTTGAGGGCGCGTCCATGACGACGTGTCGCCAAGGGCGCTTTGTCTCGGGAGCCATTCCCTCAGTCGCTTCCCAATGAACCTTTCCGAGGAGTGCTGCCGGCTCAAGGCCCGGACAAACGTCTACAAAAGCCGAGACGACTTTGTTTTCGAGCACCGTATCCACAAGTCTTTCTCGCAAGCTGGACGTGAGTTGCGCGAACGTCGAGTCTTGCTGGCCCATCGCCAGAAGCAGGCTGAAATATTGTCTAAAGGCGGGATTGGGCAGGATGCGGCTGGCCCAGACGTTGTCGAGATTTGAAACGGCTTGCGCTTCGTAGCGAAAGTGGTCCTCAAGTCCCAAAAGTTCCAGCGAGCGTCCGGAGCCCTGAACTTCGATCAGTAAAATAGGGCCTTCGCCTCGTTCAGCCAGCGCGCGCGCCAGACTTGCGGAGACAGTCGATTTCCCGACACCGCCCTTGCCGGTCACGATGTGCACTTGGGTTCTGGGCCTCGAATTCACGAGCTTTCTTTTACTCCGTCCATATCGATGTCGTATAGCGGTGTTTCCAGAATTGCGAGTATGGCCTGCAGGACGCGTGCAGCAGAAAGCAGTCCCGCGTGGCCGATTCCTTCGAAATACAGGTTGGGAACGTGGGGGAGGATCGTGTCCGCAGCGGGAGTCACGATATCAAGAGTGCCGCGCAGGTTCCAGTATTGGATACCTCCGGGCAACGGGAGCTCTTTAAGGGCATTCATCAGATCGGAGTGGGGTGAAAGATCCTTAACGCAGCGTGGATACCTCAGGCGATAGAAGAGTTTGTTGCCCTGGTGGGGGACACCCAGGAAAATCACCTTGTCGATCCGATGTGCGAAGTCCAGGTCCTGCAAGGCCGTTCGGACGACGATGCCACCCAGTGAGTGCGCCACGAGACGCACTTTGCCTTTGTGGCCCATTCGGGAATGTTCTTCGGCGAGGATCTGCACGCGCTCTTTGAGTTCGTCTGCCATGCGCTCGATGCTTCGGACGCTGGTCCAAAGTTCGAGCGAGGAGAGTTTTGCGAAACCGTTTTTTTTGAGCATACGCTCGATCGCATAGAACGCTGTGGAATTGTGAAAAATTCCATGCACCAGCAGCACGGGGCAGTTGTGTTCGATGCGCAGCTCTTCTTCGCTGAGGGCCTGATGACGGAGGCGATTGTGCAACCAGCCCAGGCTCCAGCCCAGAGGATGATAGGTCGTCACGCTCAGAGTTCTAAGGCTTTCTTTCACGAGTCTTAAAATCATCCGGCGCCCCCGTGGGTGACCTTACTCAATTCCTGTGCTGTTCGTGAAGAAATATCGAAGAAGCTTTTGCTAATGACGTGTTCGGGCTCCGCGACAACGAGAGGGACTCCTCGATCACCTCTTGTCACGATGAGAGGGTGCAAGGGGATGCGTCCGAGAAAATTCAGACCTTTTTCGATGGCTTTTTTCTCCGCCCCTCCTGAACCAAAAATATCTGTCACGGTGCTGCATTTTGGGCAGACAAAACCGCTCATGTTCTCGACAAGTCCCAGGACAGGAATTTTCAAACGCTCGAACATCGAGAGTCCTTTGAAGGTGTCGATCAGCGAAATGTCCTGAGGGGTGGAGACAAGAAGTGCGCCTGTGATTGGGGCCGTGTGCGCAATGCTCAAATGGACATCGCCCGTCCCCGGGGGCAAATCGATCACGAGATAGTCGATGTACAGACGTTCAGGGTTGGACGCGGTCTCCAGCCAATCCACGTCCCGCATCATTTGTTGAACCGCTTTGCCGATCTGAGGCCCGCGCCAAATGACCGCTTCGCCGATGGGAGCAAAAAACGCAAAGCTCATCACGGGAATTCCAAAAGCTTCGACGGGGAGAATTTTGCCGTCTTTGACTCGAGGGCTTTCAGAGAGTCCCAGCATCTGAGCCAGACTGGGGCCATAGATGTCTGCGTCGAGCAGGGCAACGCGTGCGCCCTGAGCCTTGAGGGCATAGGCAAGATTCACGGCCAGAGTGGACTTTCCGACTCCGCCCTTTCCAGAACCAACGGCAAGAATATTGCGAATCCCGGGGATGCCCACGACGTCCCGCCGGTTTTTGACCTGTGCCGTCATTTTGACGTCGACGCGGTCAACACCTTCGATCTCTTTCAGGTAACGTTCAGCGTCCTTTTGGAATTGGTCTTTCACTGGACACGCAGGGGTGGTGAGCTCGATCTCGAGGCTCAGGTCGCGACGCCCGAGCAGGTGTTTTTTGACGACGATATTTTTTACGAAGCCGAGCGAGACGATATCGCGTCCGAGATCTGGATCGATGATCTTGGACAGCGCAGCGTCGACGCGGGCCTTGAATTCTTCGTCGTTCAGCGTGGGCATGCTGAACCTAAGATGCCCCGAAGAGCGCCGTCTGTCCATTTCACGTCATGTCCACGAGGAATGTCGAAGACGGGGAGAGAACAGCACGATTTGTGCGGCCTTAGGCGGCCTCATCTTGCTCTCGGCCTGGACTACGCCTAAGATTTTCGTTTTAGGAGGAATCATCTTGCTTCAAATTTCGCAAATTCGGGTCCCGAGGCTCCTCGCGTTCGTATTCGCCCTCTCGGGAATTGTTTCCTGCAGCCAAAGACAGTTCACCCAAGGTGAGTACGACGACGTCGAAGAAGCGCGCCTTTTGGATGACAAGTTTAACGAGAGCGACGCGAAGCTTCTTATCGAAGACATGATCGGTTCCATGGCAACGCATCCGGTCTTCGTCGATGCCCAAGTCCCCCCAGTCGTTCAAGTCGAAGGTGTGCGCAACAAGACAGCCGAACATGTGGACACCAAGGCGCTCACGGATTCGCTGCGCACCTCCCTCATCAAATCCGGCAAGGTCCGTTTCTCTAACAAAGAAGATCGCGCGACGGTCGACGGCGAGATCGAGTACCAGCATGATTCAGGTCGCGTCCGCAGCGACACGCGCAAAGATCGCACGGGCGCTATCGGTGCCGACTACATCTTGACTGGTGACCTCATCTCGAACGTTCAGCAGGTTGGAAATCGCAAACTTATTTACTATCGCTTGACTCTGAACCTTACGAACCTATCGACAGGCCTTATCGAATGGTCCGACGAGAAGCCGATTCGCAAACGCTTCAAGAAGCGCGGCGTAGGACTCTGAGTCTTTCCAGACTTGGGATTCTGCTGCTCATCCTGAGTGGATGCGCATCGGATCGTTATTGGCGAGCGAGCGGGCATGACGCCTTCGGGCGTCGTGACTGGGAGGCTGCGGCCGAGGCCTATGCGCGCGACGCAAAGGAGCCCGGCACGAACCAGCTTTTGTTGATGCTCGATCAGGCCACCTCGCTCTTTAACGCGCGCAAGTACAAAGAAGCGATTCCAATTTTTCTTGCTGCCGAAGATCTCGCAGAGATCAAGGACTACACGAGTATCGGCGAAGAGGTCGGCGTGCTCGCGACCGGTCAGAACACACGCGGCTACAAGGGCGAAGATTTCGAAAAGGTTCTCATCAACGTTTATCTCGCTCTTTCTTTTGCAGCGCTTGGTGATGTTGAGGAGGCTCAGGTTGAGTGCCGCAAAATCAATCAACTTCTCAATCGCATGATCACAGAGGGCAAGCGCAACTACGAGGAGTCTCCTTTTGCTCGCTATCTCTCGGGCATCCTTTGGGAGGCAAGCGGCGAATGGAACTCGGCTTATCTCGACTACAAATTTGCCTACGAACTCGACCCGACGCTGCCAGGACTCGTTTCGGATCTCATTTTTGCTGCAAAAAAAATGGGGTTCTCCGACGAGGAGTCTAAGTGGCGTCAGGCGCACCCCGAAGCGCCCCTTCGAAAAGAGACGAAGGGCTGGGGTGAGCTCGTGGTGATCTATCAACAGGGACTCAGCCCTCGAAAGACTCCTCGTCTCGAGGACCGCACGCTCCCTCGTTTTGTACACAGGTCGAGTTCTGATTTTGGGGCCCGTGTCGTGGTGAATGGCGAGCCTCAGGGAGAAGCGCGCAGCGCGCTCGATATTTCGGGCACCTCGATCCGCTACCTCGAAGATCGCGTGGGCCGTCTCAAGGCCGCCCAACTCGCAGGGCTTGCGGTCAAGGGCGCGATCGGTGTTGGTGTCGCGCGCGCCACCAAAAACGACGATCTTGGCGTGCTCGCGTTCTATGCTTTGATGGCGGCCGAGCAGGCGGATTTGCGTTCATGGTCGACGCTTCCAGCGTCGCTGCAGATCTTGCGTGTGCCTCTCCCCGAGGGATCGCACGATGTGACGTTGGAAGTGCTGGGCCCGTCGGATGATGTCATCCGTCGCATTGAGCACGCGGATGTGTCTGTGGCTGCAAGGTCCAAGAGCTTTATTGTGGAAAGGTGATCGGATGTACGGACCCATTAAAAATGTGGTTTTTGATCTCGACGGGACCCTTGTCGACACGATGTCGAGCGTGATCGCCGGGCTCGGTGCGGCTGTAAAACATGCCACGGGTCGCGAGATCGGTCGTGAAGAACTTGTGGCGAGCTTCGGCCCTGCGCCACAGGCCGTACTGGAGAAGTGGATGTCCGCGAACAAGGTTCCAGTGGCGCTCGAGTTCTGGCTTGCCTTTGAGACCACGCAGGGTCCCGACACGATGAAGCCGTTTGCAGGCGCGGGCGAAATGCTTCGCGTGTTGAAAGACGTGGGTTGTGGCATGGGTGTTTTCACGGGGCGAGATCGTGCGGGAACTCTTCGCATCCTCCGCGAACACGGATGGTTGAATACCTATTTTACAGAGAGTCAGCTCGCATGTGGCGACGATGGGCACGCGTCCAAGCCTTCGCCCGAGGGACTCTCCAATCTCATGGAAGCGCACGGCTTCGAGCCGCACGAGACTCTCATGGTGGGAGATCATCCTCATGACATGATGTCCGGCAAGGCTGCGGGATGCTTGACCGGAGCGGCGCTCTGGGACCTGGCGCAGATCCCCGCAAAGACGGAGCGCGCCCGCTTCAAGGCCGCTTGGGAAAAGTGGGAAGAAAAACTTTGCGATGTTCGCTTGTCGAGTCCCGAGAGTCTTGTTGCTTGGTTGAGGCTTCCTCCGGGCGAGGGTCGCACTCCCGGGGCTTAGAGGCACCTGTGTAAGGCGCTTTACGTAGGAAAACCCACTGCAACTCGGTTGTGTTGTTATTTTGCTATGAGAGGAACTGTTCGTCGATTCGGAGTCTCGCGTTCTGAAGGGGCTTGATGGAACACGCCAGCCGCCGTGTCCCCCACGCGCACAAGGCGTGCGTGAAGGCCTTCGGCGCCCCGTTTTAGACGCCGATCTGTCGCGGCTTAAATCTAAAATGAGCGCATGCGTCTCACAGTTTTTATTCCACTCCTCCTCGTTCTCGTGTGTGGCGGCAATGCGTGGGCTGAGCGTAAACCACCGCTCCCGCAGACAGGCCTTAAGATCGCCAAGGCCGCCCGCTCTCAAGTTGGCGTGACCACGCACTACGATCCCGCCTACGTGGCGCTCTCTTACCCTGGAGGAGATGTCCCTCGTACACGCGGCGTTTGCACCGACGTCGTGATCCGTGCGCTCCGCAGTCTTGGTATCGATCTGCAATCGCTCATCCACGAAGATATGGCGCGCGCTTTTCGCCTCTATCCCTCTTTGTGGGGACATCGGGGTCCAGACAAAAACATTGACCACCGCCGCGTGCCCAACATTGCACGTTTCATGGAACGAAAAGGAAAAGCTGTGCCACTGTCGAGCTCGCCTGAAGGTTTCCATGCCGGAGATTTTGTGGTCACACGCTTGGACAGCGGCCTCATCCACATCATGGTCGTCAGCGAGCGCAAAACTCGCAGCGGTGTTCCTCTTGTGATTCACAATGTCGGTGCGGGGACCCGCGAGGAAGATGCCCTTTTTGCGTATAAAAATGAGGGGCTCTATCGCTGGTTCCCGATCGCGTCGCCCTCACAACCCTAGGCACGCTGGCAAGCCATATCCCAAGATAGCAAAGGGGCCTTGTCTCTTGGCCTGTGAGTCCCTATATTTTCGTCACAATGAGAAAACTTTCTACCGCAGGTTTGATGTTTCTGGTGGCTTTTGGCGTCAGCGTGACGCTGGGGCTGATTGTCGAGTTCGCGGGGCTCGGGGCTTATTTTCAGTCGCATGGACTCAACTATCAAGGGCTCATGCTCATGTGTTTGGTGTTCGGGTTCACGGGTTCGGCGGTCTCGCTTTTTCTTTCGAAGTGGATGGTGAAGCGCTCCCTGCGCATCGAAGTTATTGACCCGTCTCGCGCACAGGGAGAGATGCGTTGGCTTTACGACACGGTGAAGCGGCTCTCGGATCAGGCGGGGTTGCCGCGCACGCCGGAGGTGGGCATTTACTCGTCTCCCGAGATGAACGCTTTTGCAACGGGCCCCACTCGAGCGGATGCGCTGGTGGCTGTTTCAACGGGTCTTCTCGCTTCGATGAACCGTGATGAATTGGAGGGTGTGCTTGGACACGAGGTGGCTCACATCGCCAATGGCGACATGGTTCGCATGGCGTTGATGCAGGGAGTGATCAACACGCTTGTGCTTTTTGCGGCGCGTGTGATTGCTTCGGTCGTTGCCGCGCGCCTCGATGAACGCGATCGCGGAGGCACGCGCTTCATGCTTGTTTTTGCACTCGAGATGTTGCTGGGATTTTTCGGGGCAATGGTTGTTAATTGGTACAGTCGCGTTCGTGAGTTCCGGGCCGATCGTGGAGGCGCCACGATCGCGGGTCGACATAAGATGATCGCCGCTCTTGAGGCCCTGCGCGACCGCATGCGAGTGATCGACAAAAGCCAACCTCAGCTTGCGGCGCTTAAGATCGCTTCAGCGCCGGGTGGTCTTGCGAGACTTTTCATGACACACCCCCCGTTGGACGAGCGCATCGATGCGCTTCGTCGCGGAGTCTAGGGCTCGGCGACGAAGCGTAATCATTTTTTTTAGGCTTACTTGGAGCAGTTGAGGCTGCGTAGCTTCAGGCTCAGTTTCTCGGTCTTCGAACATTTCTCGGAGGCGCCGTCGCTTTTTAGGTAGGTCAGAACAAGCGCGTCACCCGATTTGTCGAAAGACTTCACACCGCAAGCTTCGAGGTCTTCGATGATAATTTTAGATTTCGCGTCCATGCCACAGCGAAACTCTAAAGAGACTCGCAGAGGCAGTGAGACAGGAGCCCCGTAGGTGTCGATACGCAGTTTGTAAGCGCCGACGCCGTCGATAATGCCGGTTCTGAGTTCTGAGACGATGGTTTCACTGGATTCGTCGCCGGCATCTTCTTGGGCATGCACGGAAGAGCAGGCTAAAGCGCCGAGAAGGAGAGTTGTGAAAAGTCCGATTTTGAAATTTTTCATAAGCTGATAATCCTCAAATAAGTCTTATTGTCTGTAGAAACCTTTGTTGATCAGAGCTTGGGTCGGCACTGAAATATGAATGTGTCCCTGGTGCTTGGCATTTTCGAAGCCGATGGTGCCTCCGCCGTTTGCCTTGACACACGTCGCGAGATCTTTAAAGAATTTGAGCTGTTCGGCTTCGGCGGCACTCAGAGTTTGACCCATCTTCGATTTGTAGTTCGCGTAGGCTCCCATCGAGTGGTTGAAAACTCGAGGGCTGGCTTCAGTCGCAACCTTAACGGAAAACCCTGTGACATCGATCGCGCGGTTAATATTGTGATAGCTGCCGCGGGAGCTAGAGCGGTGACGATCATCACCACGAACGCCCACGTGCGCGATGTTCAGGCTTTCGATTTCTTCTTCTGTGATTCCTGTTGCCTGGGCAACACACTTTGGAAGCTTCTCATCCATGAAATTAAAGAGCGCTGCTGAGACAGGTCGATTGGTGCAGTCGGGGGCGGGCATTTTTACGTCCGAGGCTTTTTTCCAGGACGTGTGAGCCGGATACTTTGATTTGAAACTGTGTTGGGTGGTGTAGTCCCCGTTGTAGCCGCCTTTGATACGGCCATTGCACTCGTCCCATGTCACGAGGGCTTCGGTGTGGCCATTCCATTTAGTGGATCCTGCGGATTTTCCTCCTGAGATCCAGCGAGCGCGAGGGCCGCTTGCGGTGCTCGTCGAAGTTCCTGCGGTGGTGGAGTGCTGGGCTTTCGCCTGTGCTGAAAGTAGAAGTGTCAAAGTGCAAAACGCGAACAACGTTGGCTTGCCTAAAAACATATCGATCCCCCCCGAGATTTCGACTTCAATATTAAGGTCGCTCTTAAAAAAGAGCAAATTAAGATTCTGTTAAGGGACGCGCAAGGCGCGACTAGTCCACAACGTTTTCGCCGCCATCGATGCGGATCGTGTTGCCTGTCATAAAGTCGAAATGGGGCAATGAAAAAGCCGCGATCGCATCGGCGACGTCTTCGGGTCGAGTGAGGCGCCCGAAGGGATTGCGTGCGGTGGCGGCCTCGATCATCTCAACGTTGCCGGGGATTTTTCGCAGAGCGGGGGTGTCTGTCACTCCTGCAAGCAGCGCATTTGCGGTGATACCGTGGGGTGCAAGTTCAACACCAAGCTGGCGGCAGTAGGATTCGAGAGCGGCCTTGGCGGCACTCACGGCTCCGTAGCTTTTCCAAACGGTCGAGGAGCCCGCCGAGGTCATCGCAAAAATACGACCTCCTTTGCAGAGCAGACCCGCCTTGAAGAGATCTTGAACCCAATAGACAAGACTATTGGCCATCACATCAAGGGTCATTTCAAACTGCGCTTTGGTGAGGGCTCCCTCTGTCGCGTCGCTTTGGATGAAGGGTTTGAGTGCCCCAAACGCGAGGGAGTGCAAAACGACGTGGATTTTGCCGCGCGCTTTTTCGAGCATGACACCGATGGCTTCCTGCCGTTTTTCCTCGTCGGCAGCGTTCATATTAAAGAAAACGACCTGTCGACCGAGAGCTTTGATTTTTGTCTGGATATCGTCGGCATGTGCCTGGCCTGCTTTGCGGTCCATGTGGACCCCGAAAATATGAAAGCCCGCCTCTGCAAGTTTAAGGGCGGTCGCTTCTCCGAAGCCCGATGAGGCTCCCAAAACCAGGGCCCATTTTCCGTCGTAGAACTGATTGAATGCTTTGGACATCGTCCTTTGCGTTTAGACCGCGCCAAGAGGGGCGTCAAAATTTTGCTCTCCCTGAGAGACTCATGAAATCCCCGAGGGCCTGACGCCTGGCAGCACTCGTGGGAGCGCGCGAGCCTCGGTCAAAGCATTGGCTGGAAAGAGGCGACGCGAAACACGATCATAGAGAGAGGAGGATTCTCGATTGCCGTTAGAAGTTCCTGAGCTTGGGACAAGCAATATGCAGCTCGCGAAGGCCTTCGACAAGATCGGCCGTCTCGAGCAGAAGTCGCTTGCCAAGTTCGACGAGAAATCTCAGAAAATCGACAATCAATTGAAGCTTGTGGGCGACCTCAAATCACGCTTCTCAAAAATCAAAGAATCCCTCACTCCCTTTAGGACTCCCGGTGATTTTCGCGAACTCAAGGGGGTTTCCTCGGATCCTTCCATCGTTGAAGTGGGCGCGATTGATAAGACCAAAGCCGAAGTTGGCACTTACGAGTTCGAGGTTTTGAACCTGGCCAACACAAACTCGATCATGACCTACGGTTTTGAGGACCGCGACAAAAGCGAAGTCGGCGTTGGATACATTAGCTTCAAAACTCCCGCCGGCGAAACGCGTGAAGTCTATATTGGTTCTGACAACAACACCCTTGATGGGGTGGCGGGTGCGATCAATAAAGCGGGTTTGGGCGTCCGCGCTCACGTGGTCAACGACGGGACCGATTCCGATGAGCCTTGGCGCCTTGTGATTACGGGTGAGGGCACGGGTTGGCGCGAGAATTTCGAGTGGCCCGAGTTCTATTTGCTCGATGGAGATATGGAGTTCGACCGCGAGCGTCTGCGTGAGGCCAAGAGCGCGATCATTCGTTTCAATGGAATGCCGATCATGGCTGACGAAAACACGCTTAAGGATTTGCTTCCGGGTGTGAACATCAACCTTAAAGACGCCAAGCCAGGCACCTCAATCAAACTCGATATCACTCCTGACATCGAAATCATCAAGGAGCGCGCTCAAGGTTTCGTAAATGGAATGAACGAAGTCCTTGGCTTCATCCAGCAGCAGAACTCGCTCGTTGCAGACAGCCACAAGGATCCCACAAAGGCTCTTGGTGGCGACGTAGGTCTCAAGGCGATCGAGAGTCGCATGCGCAATATTATTCAGCTCACAACCAATGAGCGACCCTCGACAGTAACACGTCTGCGCGACGTTGGGATTGTCTTCAACCGCAACGGAACCTTGGATTTCGACGCTGAAAAGTTTCAGAAAGCTCTCGAAGATGATTTCGATGGCTGTGCATCTTTCTTTGCAGGTTCAAGTCCACTTACGGGCTTTGCCAACGAAATGATCGGACTCGTGGACGGAGCGATCCGCACAGGTGACGGACTCGTGAGCATCAAAGAGTCCGCGCTCAAAACTCGGCTCGACAAGGTTGAGAGAGACCGGGATAGCGCGACAGAGCGTGCCCAAAAGAGGCTCGAGAAAATCAAGACACAGTTTGTGCGTGCGGATGCAGCCATGGCAAATATGCAAGCGGCCGGGTCGGGA
>Ga0209573_1002151_pt1 | contig 26510 bp, 22 predicted proteins | sample TNRBio252014_DNA_FD_185870 | JGI IMG/M metagenome (GOLD analysis project Ga0209573, IMG submission 185870) | Wastewater treatment Type I Accumulibacter community from EBPR Bioreactor in Madison, WI, USA - TNR Reactor_6/25/2014_ DNA (SPAdes)... | ecosystem: Engineered > Bioreactor > EBPR >... | reverse complement strand
GGGTATCTAGCCCGCCTGCCGGAACGGCCCGCGCCGTTTTCGCCCTGATGGGCCGCCTTAGCTCAGCCGGTAGAGCGGCGCATTCGTAATGCGTAGGTCAGGTGTTCGAGTCACCTAGGCGGCACCACCCTTCCAAAGCAGCGTTAGCGTGGAAACCGGCTAGGGATGGGCTGGGTGGTGCTTCCGCGTGGGAGTTCCGTGGGTATGCGATGGAAGTCGCATTCGCGCGCTCCAGCAACCCAGCGTCCACGCCGTTAAACGCGGGTAACGCGCAGGCCATCAATGGACAGGCAAAACGGGTAGGCCAAGCGCCTTTAGAAACTCGTTGTGCTTGACCGCCGCGTCCGAAGCGGTCCTCTCGATCGAGACCAACTCCGCGTGCGTCGCCTCCAGGTCGATCTCTTCCTCCCCCACGGCCGTGCTGATGTACCGTGAGATGTTGAGGTTGAAGCCCTCGTCAGCGATCCGCTCCATGCTGACGCGCTTGGAGTAACGATCCTCCTCGGTGCGGAACTGGTAGGTGGAGACGATCTTGCCGATGTGATCCGGCGTCCCATTCTTGCCGTCTCCGAGCTTGTTTTGGCGCTTGTCCTTCACAAAGTGCTCGGCGGCATTGATGAAGAGCACATCATCGAATTTCTTGCACTTCTTCAGCACGAGGATGCAGACCGGGATGCCCGTCGAATAGAACAAGTTGGCAGGCAGGCCGATCACCGTGTCGATGTGACCATCCTTCAGCAACTTTGTCCGGATACGCTCTTCCGCTCCGCCCCTAAACAGCACCCCGTGAGGAAGGATTATGGCCATCACCCCTTCGTCCTTCAGGTAATGGAAACCGTGCAGAAGGAACGCAAAGTCGGCGGCCGATTTGGGGGCCAGCCCGTAGTTCTTGAACCGCACATCGTCACCCATCGCCTCGGTCGGTTCCCAACGGAGGCTGAAGGGCGGGTTGGCCACGATGGCATCGAAGGCAGGCTTCTTGGCGGGGTTCAACTCGCGCAGGATGTCCCAGTCATTGGCCAGCGTGTCGCCGTGGTAGATTTCGAACTCGGTGTCCTTCACGCCGTGCAAAAGCATGTTCATGCGGGCAAGGTTGTAGGTGGTGATGTTCTTTTCCTGCCCGAAGATTTTGCCGATGCCGTGCGGCCCCATGCGCTTGCGCACATTCAACAGCAGCGAACCGGAGCCGCACGCAAAGTCGAGCACGCTTGCGAGCCTTTCCTTCTTTCCGGTCGCGGGCTCTTGGCTGTCGAGCGTCACGATCGCGGAAAGGATGTCTGACACCTGTTGCGGGGTATAGAACTCGCCGGCCTTCTTGCCCGATCCGGCGGCAAACTGGCCAATCAGATACTCGTAGGCGTCGCCCAGCGCATCCACATCCGAGGAGAAGTCGGCGAGCCCTTTCGCAATCTCGGTGATAATGGCGCAGAGTTTGCCGTTGCGATCAGCGTAGGACCGGCCGAGCTTTTCAGAAGCGAGATTGATTTCGGAAAACAGCCCGCCGAACGTGCTCTGGAACGACTCCTCTTCGATGTATTTGAAGCCTGCCTGCAGAGTGTTCAGAAGCTCGTGATCCTGCGTGCGCGCCATATGGGCGATGCTGGTCCAGAGGTGTTCCGGCTTGATGACGTAATGCGCCTTGAGGCGCATCTGCTTTTCGAAGGCCGCGACATCATCGGGATTCTCCGCGTACCAAACCGAGAGGGGCGAGCGGCCGCCATTGCCGATCCCCTTTGGATCGGGGTAGTCGCGCCCGAGCTCCTTCTTCGCGGCAATCTCATAGTTGTCAGAGAGGTAGCGCAGGAAGAGGAACGACAGCATGTAGTCGCGAAAATCGTCCGCGTTCATCGCCCCGCGCAGTGTGTCGGCGATGTTCCAGAGCGTCTTGCCCAGCTGTTTTTGGTTGCGTTCGTTCATTGTGCGGGTGCTTCTTCTGCGGCGGACGCCGGCGGCGGAGCTGCGGGTTGGGCGGCGAAAACGCCTGGCAACGCGAAATCAAACCGCGCGATGAATTCGCGCAGAATGCGGCGGAAAAGTTCCTTATTGTCCTCGCCCATTTCTGTGGGCTCCTGGATCGCATAAGCGCCGTGGCTCAGCAGATTCAGGGCGCGGTTGAACAGCGCCCGATCTTCCTCGTTATTGAGCGCCTTCAGGCAGAATGCCATGCTCGGATGCCCGAAGAAGGAGGCTGTCTTCTCCATCACACTTCGCAGTGCATTGAAATGGAAGGTGTAGAGCTTGCCACTCGCGGGATCGGCCGCGCGCTGCAATTCGGCGAGCGTGGCCACATGGTGGAAGAAGGGCGTGTCGTCAGTGGCCTGAAGCATGTAGGCGCCGTCGCCGCCCGGGCGATGCAGGAAATATCGCTTGTGGGTGATCTTCGCTTCGCCGTCGATCCGGCGCCCAACTTCGTTGCACATCACGTTGAAGAACAGCGAATGGTGAGAAGAGAAGATCACCTTGATCGGCGTGGGCGTGCCATTGCCATCTTTCCGCGTAACCGCTCGGCGGAGGAGCTTCGCCAGATCGCAGGCGACGGAGACCGCGTTGTTGTCATCCAGCGACGAGATCGGATCGTCGATATAGAGGTACTTCTTGCCCTGATAGGACTGATGCCCGTCCAGCATGCGTTCGCAGATCGCCATGAACACGCACCAGATGAAGATGTTCTGCTCACCGCGCGACACCTTGATGTTGGTCTCCGCGCCTTTGCTGAAGCTCACATAGTCGGGCTTGAAAACGGTCTCCTTGCCTTGTTGAACATCCTTGTAGGTGAAGTCGAAATCGAAGTCGGCGTACCGGGAAAGGTAGCCTGCGATGGTTTCGTCTAGCGCGAGTTCGGTCATCGCGTTGAAGAACGATGACTTTTCATTCAATTGGAGCCGGCGCACGCTGTCGCCTTCGAGGTCGTTTTCCCAGACGAACAGATCCTCGGTGAAGGCGTTAAAATAGAGCGTGTCGGGAGTGCCGGCCGGGTTCTTCGTCCTATGCGTGCGCTTGCCAACGTCCTTGAACTCCATCGAGAGGCGCGTCTTGCCGGTGCGGTTGTAGGCGTAAAGTAGGACGAGATCGGCGTCGTTCAGATCATCCCGCAGCCGGGTCACCAGCTTGCCTAAGCTCTGATAGGCGCGGATGCCGCTCATGCGTCATCCTCTCCGACCTCAGGGAAAAGCTGCTGCATCAGCCCCTTCTTGTGGGTCTTGAGCGTGTCGAGTTTTCGGGTCTCGGCGGCGATGAGGCCGTTGAGAGAGGTGAGGCAGTCGGCGATGCGGTGTTGTTCTTCGATCTCAGGCGGAAGCGGGATCAAGAATGATCGAATCTGCGCAAAGTTTAGGCCTTGACGATTACCCCCCGCTTGAAAGCTATCAATCTGCTTCTGACCTCTATCCGAGATAAGGAATTGATTCAGATACGCCTTGTCTAGTTCTCTCTGCTTTACTCGGATGATGCAAACGTGTTGGTTGACGTTCCCACCGACTACACGCACGTCTGCAACAGCACTTCGTCCGATGGATGCACCGGTAATGTTGAGAAGGACATCGCTCAGCCTGATTTCCGTAGACGCGAACGAGTTATGCGTCTCATCGTCAAGGAACGCTACGTCGTCCAAGAGCAACTCCCCCCAACCAACGTTCTGGCTTCGAACGAACGGCCTTCCCGACAGCTTGTAGTTCTTGTCACCACCGCTAGGGGTGATCCCACTTCCTACCTTTTCGGTCTTTTGGCCAAGCTCGCCATTGGCCCACTCACCCGTCCCCTCGAACTCGGGGAAGCGGAGGCGGGGTTGGGTTTCGCCTTCCTGGGGGAAGAGCTGTTGCATCAGGCCCTTCTTGTGGGCCCTCAACGCCTCCACCTTTCGCCCCTGCGCGGCAATCAGCGCGCCTGCCGAGTCCAGACAGTCGGCGATCTTTTGTTGTTCCCTCAGCGAGTTCGGGCCCGCCGGCACCGGTACGGGCAAAGCTAATAGATCACGATCATTGATGCTAAGAGACCCGTGGGCGCGCGCACCGACTTCAATGAACTTCCGCAACCACCGCCCGTGCAGATTTCCAAGAAACAGGTAGTTCAAGTAGCTCGGCGATATCGCATCTTCCTTGACACGGAAGCACGTGAATATGCTGTTGGGGACAGCGGCAAGCTCCTCACCAGCGTAGAGCGCAATAAATCCCTCGGGAAATTCCTTTGTCGCGCTCTTGTTGTAGGCGAAGTCATTCTTCTGCAGGAGCAAATAGTTCTTGTAGGACTCACCAGCGATGATCCGCCCGAATTTCTCCATCTGGCTCACGAGGCCAACACCAGATGTGATGCTCATCGGGATACATGTCTTGTCCCCAACCTTCTTGGTGCTGATCGACGCGACAGAACCCAAGGAAACACTCTCCCAAGCCCCTGCGTGATGAAATTCAGGAAAGCGCCTTTCAGGCACGGACACTGCCCCGCCGCCGATCGCGACCGATGACGTCCCCTTACTGCTCATAAGCGCTGAGCCCCGAAATTTCGCGCCCACCGGCCCGCTTCAGCAGCAACGGCATCAGGTCGGCCATCAGGTTTAGTTCGTTGACCCGCCGCGCTTTCCAGTTCAGGCCAAGGGGTTCCATCAGATCGGTCAGCGCCTCGCCGTCAAAGATCATGCGTTGCAGGATGGTGTCGACAAAGCCTTGCAACGCCTCGTTCCCCAGCCCGTGCTTACCAGCAATCGCCGCCAGTTCCGCCGCGTTCTTCTCCGCCTTGAAGCGGCTGTAGCCATCGCGGATCGCCTTTTCGCTGAGCCCCTCGCCCGCCTTCAAGGTGTTGATATAGGCGGCGATATCCTCGCGCTCGTCCATGAACTTGGAGTCGGACTGGATCAGGCCGATCAGCTCCTGGCGGCTCATCTTTTGCTTGCCAGGCGTCGCCTCGGAGTAGCGGGCGATCAGACCCATGATGTAGTCATAGTCGATGACGGCCGAGGCGAAGAGAACGAACTCGAAATCCAACTGGTCGGCATCCTGGCTTGGCTTGCCGTCGCCCTGATCCTGGCCCTTGCCCTGCTGCGCCCGAAGGCGTTGGGCGGTTTCAAGATAGGCACCGCGGAATCCAAGCAGGTTGTCGCGCGGTAGGACCTGTTCGATGGCGGTGCGGTTTGCGTCCGTCAGATCGGTATACTGGTCAAGCTGGGTCTTAAGCCGCTGGACCTCTTTAAAGTGTTCGATGAAGGCTGCGCGTGCGGCGTCGCCCTTGAGGTTGGGCACCGCTTCCGGCGCGCAATCGAGGCCCTGAGACTTCATGAAGTCGTCGAGCTTCTGGACGGCAGTTTCCAGCTTCTGGATGACCACCGGAGCCTTGTCGACGAGCCAAATTTCACGGGCCTTTTCGGCAGCGGCCTCGCCCGAGAAGAGAGCAATCGCGGCATCGACCGCGCCCTGCTGCTGGCGGAAGTCGAGGATGTTGCCATAGGGCTTAGTGGCGTTCAGCACGCGGTTGGTGCGCGAAAAGGCCTGGATGAGGCCGTGATGCTTCAGGTTCTTGTCGACGTAGAGGGTGTTCAGAAACTTGGAGTCGAAGCCGGTCAGCAGCATGTCGACAACAATCGTGATGTCGACCTTGTGGTGTGGCTGGTTGGGATAAGCCTTTTTGAGATCGACATCCGGCCATTGCTGGTCTTTGATGCGCTTCTGGACGTCCTGGTAGTAGAGATCGAATTCACCGATCTTGTGGTTAGTGCCGTACCGGACGTTGTAATCGGCGATGATGGCCTTCAGCGCCTCCTTCTTTTTCTCTGGCTCCTCCTCGTTGTCCTTCCTTTCTTGCTGAAGGTCCTCCGAAAGCTGCTCGATGTCCTTCTTCGCCTCTGCAGTTTCAGCTAGCTGGGCGGGAGGAGAGAAAACGCAGCCGATGTTCAACGGCCGGAAGCCAGGATCGGCAGCCAGCCTATCCGCCTGCATGGCCTTGAAAAGATCGTAGTACTCAATCGCGTCATTGATCGAAGACGTGGCGAGCAGGGCGTTAAACCGGCGCTGCCCGGTAGCCGCGTCGTGTTTGGCGAGTATCGCCTCGATCGCCGCGCGTTTGGCAATAGGTTCGCCCGGCTTGGGCACGGTGTTGCCCTGCGGCTTGTAGTAGTCGACGTGGAACCGAAGGACATTGCCGTCATCGATAGCGTGGGTGATCGTGTAGGTGTGAAGCCGCTTCTGGAAGAGGTCTTCCGTCGTCTTCATGCTGGCCTGTGTGTCTTCGATCTTCTGTTGGGCCGCGTTCTGATCGAAGATGGGGGTTCCCGTGAAGCCAAAGAGTTGCGCGCGCGGGAAAAATTCCTTGATGGCCTTGTGATTCTCGCCGAACTGCGACCGATGACATTCATCGAAAATGAAGGCGATGCGCTTGTCGCGCAGAGGTTCCAGCTGCTCCTTAAAGCTCTTCTTGCCGTCTCTCTTTTGTTGCTTGTTGCGCTTGCTGTTTTCGTCCAGCGCGAGGCCCAGCTTCTGGATCGTGCAGACAATGACCTTGTCGGCGTAGTCGTCTGAAAGCAGACGGCGGACGAGGGACGCGGTGTTGGTGTTCTCTTCGACGCAGCCTTCCTGAAACTTGTTGAACTCCTCGCGCGTCTGCCGATCCAGATCCTTTCGGTCCACGACAAAGAGGCACTTCTCGATATCGGGATTATCCTTCAGCAACGTGGACGCCTTGAAGGAAGTCAGCGTCTTGCCGCTGCCCGTCGTATGCCAGATGTAGCCGTTGCCGCAGTCCTGAGCGATAGAGTCGACAATCGCCTTCACTGCATAAACCTGATACGGCCGCATCATCAGGAGCTTTTGCTCGCTGGCGACCAACACCATGTATCGGCTGATTGTCTGACCGAGATTGCACTTGACGAGGAAGGTCTCGGCAAAGGCGTCGAGGTGGGAAATCTTCTTGTTATCGGCGTCCGCGAACTCGTAGATCGGCAGGAAGCGCTCTTCGGCATTGAACGCGAAGTGGCGGGTGTTGTTATTGGCGAAATAGAACGTCCGGTCGCGGTTGCTTACTATAAAAAGCTGCAGGAAGCACAGCAACGTCTTTGAATACCCGTTCCCGACGTCATTCTTATACTCGACTATCTGCTCCATGGCCCGTCGCGGGTTGATGCCGAGTGTCTTCAGTTCGACCTGAACGACCGGCACCCCGTTGATAAGGAGAATGACGTCGTAGCGATGATGGCTGTTGTCCGTATTGATGCGGAGCTGGTTGACCACCTCGAAGGAATTTTTGCACCAATCCCGGATGTTAACGAGCGTGTAGTTGAGCGGCGTACCGTCGTCCCGGACGAAACTGTTGCGCTCGCGCAGGATCTTCGCTGCCGTGAAAACGTCAGGCGTAACGATTTCCTCCAGGAGGCGCTGAAACTCGCTGTCTGTCAGTGTGACGCGGTTCAGCGCTTCAAACTTAGTTCTGAAATTGGCCTCAAGCGCGTTGCGGTCGCGGATGTCGGCTCGGACCTCGTATTTTAGGTCACGCAGCTTCGAGAGGAGGGCATCTTCAAGCTGTCGTTCCGAGGTAATCATCGCCATCCAGAGGGTCTCGTCTTGAATTGGGCATGCCCTGACTAACGGACGCTCACGGCGAACGCGAGCCCTACCGGTCTGTCCGATCTGATCCAGGACGGGACGTCACGATCGGTGTCGACGGGGAGGTCTCAGGTCGATTGACCAATAAACTCCTGTAGGAGTTGCGCCGGCTTTCGTCCTAGCGCCTCGGCAACCTGGCAAAACTCGATCACGTCCAAACGGCGTTCGCCCCGTTCCACCTTGGATACAAAGCTCTGAGGCTTCCCAAGACGATCCGCCAACTCGACCTGAGTAAGGCTGGCGGCTCTCCGCGCCGAAGCGATGAAGGCGATGAACTCTTGATGCCGCTGCGTGAAGATCGATGACGGCAACGAGCGCCCCTGACAGGTGAGGCGCTTTGGCTAAATCCCACTTCGGGATATCCCAGAATCGGTTACTCGTTGGGGGTGGGGGCAATCGCAGCCCCGCGCGCAAATCCAGCCATCTTATATGATGTGACAATAGTGGCGCATCGAAACCCTTGTTTCGGATCCAACAAACGCATGAACAGGAACACAACTCGTCTGGCGCTAGCAGCAGTAGCGTCCTTCTACGTCGTGGTCGGTGGCCTATGGGCCGTGGACTACTTCCCCCTCCAGAAGTTTTACGCCCAGTCTGAGATCAGAGACGCCCTGATTGAGGAGCATGGCTATTCGGCCGCTTACGAACTTGAAGAATACCGAGAGACGCGAGCCTACGAGCAAGTGTACGCGCTAAGCCATCCCGACATCTTGGCCACCGAAGCCAAGCTGGCTCTGCTGCAGTCGCTCCTGCTCTGGGCAACGGTTGCCTTGGCGGTGGCGGGGGGCGTGCTTCTCCTGACGCGCCGCAAGGCGAGAGGGCCGACGTCCTCCTCCGCCCCGGACTAGCGGACGCCCGATCGACGGGAGGGCGCGGATGTCTTCACCGATGCCGCCCTCTCGATCGCAATCAACGGCTTAGCGCTCTTCACTGGCGCAGCCCTCCCAACTTCACGCCCTCGCGATCCCGTCGCGGGGGCCTTTTCGTATGCACTGAAAGGAACTCCCATGCTGTCGCTCACCGACAGGGACGCGGTCACGGCCGCGCTGAACGACCCTGAGCTGGACCCCCTCCTGCGCGCCCTGATCGGCCTAAGGGTCTGGCAGGTCGATACTGACCGCCGGCGCGACCTCGGGGACGTCCTGCAGGTTGTCGTCATAGAACCGGGCGACACCGCCGAGGTCGTTCACCCCGCCGTAGGGTTCCCCATCTTCTGGGAGCAGGCCGACCAGCCCGGCTACGAGTGGATGAACGACCACGGCGCATGGTTCGAGTTGGCCTACGTGCTGACCGACGACTTCGGGATGCTGGTCTTCGTGGCCGACCATCCTGACACCAACCCTACCCTAAGATTCAATCTGCTCGGGGTCGCCGGTCGGGACGCCTCCACCACCAAGCCGTAACGCTTCTCGCCGCCCCCTAAGGCGTCATCGCAACCCCAACCGTCATCGGCTCTCCGGCTCCCGCCGCGAGGGCTTTTTTCATGCCCGAAAGGAGCCTGCCCCATGCTTACCCTGACCGATATCGGCTCGGTGTCGGCCGCCCTTGGCGACCAATCCCTGGACGTCGATCTTCGCGCCCTGATCGGCTTTCGTGTCTGGCACATGTGCGTCGAGCACGAGTGCGCATTCGGAACCGAAGTTCATATCTTCGTCGTCCAGGGCGGTGACACGCCCGAAGTCATCAACGCGGCCCTCGGCTTTCCAATCACCGGAGACGCGCCCGAAGATCCGTCCTTCGTCAGCATCGAGGCTCACGGCCTCTGGTTCGAGCTGGCCTACGCCCGTGACCATAATCCCCACACCCGCGTCTTTGTGGAGAACGGTCCCGGCACCGAGCTCGGCATCCATGCCATGTGCCTCTCCCAGTTCTGGCCGGACTGCGAGGGCGACCAGTGAGGTGGGCGCTCGCGCTGCTCGCCCTATGCATCCTCTTGGCGATCGTCCGAGCGGTGCTGATCGTCCTGGGGGTCGTGGCCGTAGTGGCCTTGCTCTACGCCTTCGTCCGGAAACCACGCGAGACGCTGATTTTCATCGGTGTGATGACCCTCTCTACGATGGCCAGCGCGCAACCACTTGCAGCTATTATCGCCATCGGCATGGTCGGCGTGGTGGCCGCGTTGTCCGGCCGAAGGCGTAGCCTTGATATCTGATGGGGCTTGGGGGCGGTATCAATGCCGCCTCCACCTCATTGGCGCGACCAAATGTTGGACCGCCTAAGGCTGGAGCAAAGCGCGACGAGCATCGCTTAAGAGCCGCAAGACCTCCTGCGCCACCGGCAGAAATGCCTTTCCGTCCGGCAACAACTCAACCGGTGATGACCCATCGACAATCAGGCACATGTGAAGCCAGCCCTCCAGCTTCTGGATGTGCTTGGTCAAGGCTCCTTGCGTGATGCCCATTTCCTTGGCTGCAGCGGTCCTCTTCCTGCTCTCGGCAGCTCGAACAAATGCCTCCAGCCAGATGACTCGCAAACCATCGAATTGCGACATTTGAACCTCTCCCATCGGTCTTGGGCGACATCGAGCACGTCTAATTCAGCCCAGAAATCGCATCCCAGGCAGGTGTAGCGACTATTCCATTTTGGAAAAGTCCTAGCTAACGCGCCTTCAGAGGAGGTTTCCAAAACCGCAACTAAAACAACGATCTGGCGGCTTCACAGCTTCGGGCTCCGGTGTCTAACTCGGGTGGCTCGGCTCATCGAGCTAACCGCAAACCACTGGAGCACAACCATGGAAAACGACGACGAACAGTCCCGAAACCCGCTGCGGAAGATGACGCTGAAGGGGCAGGCGGACGCGATCGAAGCGCAGACCGCCGCGATCACGCCCTTTCTCGGCGACTTCGTGATGAGAGGCCAGGCGACGATGATCTACGCCCCGCCGAACAGCGGCAAGACGTTGTTGATGACGGCACTTTGCCTAGAAGCGATCACGGAAGGGCGGTGTGACCCCGACAACCTTTACTATGTGAACGCCGATGACAGCGCGGCTGGCATGGTAACAAAGTTGCGGCTTCTTCAGGACGCTGGCGCACACATGCTGGTACCAGGGTTCCGAGCCTTCAAGACCTCTCGACTAGCTGATCTGCTGCACCAGGCTGCCGAGAACGGTTCGGCTCGGAACACCTTCGTGTTTATCGACACGTTGAAGAAGTTCACTGACCTCATGGACAAGAGGCGCTCCAGCGAGTTCGCCCAAGTGTGCCGAGAGTACGTCATGGCCGGCGGCACCATCATCGCCCTCGGTCACACGACGAAGACACCACACGCTAACGGCACACCTAGGTATCAGGGGACGACCGACGTGCTGGAGGACTTCGATGCGGTCTATGTCGGAGAGGTCATGGTGCCTGTTCGCGGAGCAGGTGATCGGGTGTTCAAGCTCAGCGCGCTGAAGCGACGAGCCGATAGCCCCGAAGAGATTGCCTACGCCTACTCGGCCGCTAGTGGCCAGAGCTACGAGTCCAAGGTCGCTTCGGTCCGAAGGGTCGATATTGACGATCTTGAAGACTACACGCCTGAGCAGGGCTTCGACTCTGATCCCGTGGCCATGGACACAATCGTCGGCCTCCTGAGGGAAGGCTTCGAGGGTGGGAAGATGCAGTTGGCCAAGGAGGCCGCTAGGCGGCTCAGAATCAGCCATCGCACGGCCGTCCAAGTGGTCGAGCGATACACCGGCACCAACCCTAGACAACACCTATGGGACTATCAGACAGGCGCGCACGGAAAACGGCACTATACGCTGCTTCCTCCTCCCGTATCGTCGGGGCACAGTTCCGCAGAATCCCAGAATTTCAGCATGGCAGAAGTTCCGGACCCCGATCAGCCCGAAACCTGAAATCCTGAAAAGCTGACAAGCTGATTTGGGGTCGCCTGCACGGTTTCGACCGATAATGCGGCCCGAGTAAGCCCGCCGGACCCGCCCAAAGGCCCCCGGCATCGCCGCCCCCAACGCGCCCCCTCAGCGGCCACCTCTGGGCCGCCTGAAGGCCCCCGACACCCAACGCACCTGACCCCGCCGCGCCCGTCGCGGCTCCCCGGCGCTCGCGCCGATCACACCCTCACGATTGGAGACTACCCATGCCTAAAGTGAACCTGGACTACGCCTTCGCCGCCACCGCTGAATGCCAGCCCGGCAAGAACAAGACCGACTGGTGGGACACCAATGTCACTGGCTTTGTCTTGGAGGTACGCTGCACCGGCGGCCGGACGTACTATCTTCGTTACCTCAACGCCGCCGGCCAACAACGTCAGCACAAGATCGGCCGGTACGAGGACATCTCATTCGCCACGGCCAAGAAGACGGCCCAGAAGCTACGTTCTGAGGTCGTACTTGGTGGCGATCCTGTCGCGAAGAAGGCGGAGATCAAAGCCGTCCCGCTGTATCGGGACTTGGCCGAACTTCACCTCGCCCACGCAAAGCTGCACCAACGCGCCTACACCGCGACCGAGATGTACATTCGCCGCCATATCCTGCCGAGGTGGGGGAAGGTCCGGCTGACGGACATCGAGCCTCGCTCCATCTCCCAGTGGCTGGCCGACAAGCTGGCCGAAGGTCTGGCCCCAGCGACCGTCGAAAAGATCCGGGTCATCATGGGCCGCTCGTTCGTCCTGGGCGCGGAAGCCGAAATGGCGGGCACCGAGAAGAACCCGATCCGGAGGGTGCCGAGGATCAAGTTCAACAATGCCCGCGAACGGTTCCTGACAACCGAAGAGGCAATCCGCCTCCGCGCCGCTGTCGCCGAATCGCAGAACCCGCAGCTGAAGCACATCGTTGGCCTGTTGCTTCTGACGGGCGCGCGCATCCGGGAGCTGCTCGACGCAAAATGGGAGAATGTCGATGCGGCGCGGCGGGTCTGGTACATCCCGGACAGCAAGACCGGGAAGCCTCGCCACGTCCCTCTGTCATCGGCGGCGGTGGCGATCGTCGAGGACTTGCCTCAGTTTCCTGGCTGTCCTTGGCTGGTGCCGAACCCCGAAACCAAAAAGCCCTATGTGTCTATCCAGCACAGCTTTGAGCGGGCGACACGAGTGGCCGGCGTGAAGGGTCTGAGGATCCATGACCTCCGCCACTCGGCAGCGTCCTTCATGGTCAACAGCGGTGTCGATCTATTCGCGGTCGGCAAGGTGCTGGGTCACGCCAGCTACCAGTCAACCCAGAGGTATTCGCACCTCGCGAATGACACCCTGATGGCAGCCGTGGAGGCCGGCGCGGCCAAACAACAGCTACCCTAAACCTGTCGGCGTCCCCTCTCGTATGCTGCTCATAGCGGTGTGCGGGAGGGGGCGTCGGCCGATTTTTTGCGCCGCGTCAACGGGTATGGCGTGGGACAAATTTTGGGGCGTTCCCACGTTAACGCGCGCAAACTAGGACGCGACTGAGCCAGAAGACCGGTCCTCTTTGGGAAGTATGTGGGGGCCTTGGAGCGGCTGGACCTGAAGCGCCCGCCAAGCCTTACGCCATAAGGCTCTGCGCCAAACCTTCTGGGAATTTCGTAATGCGTAGGTCAGGTGTTCGAGTCACCTAGGCGGCACCATTCCTTTCTCTCCAGACGTCCCCGCGCGGCCGAGGTCCGGCGGGCCAAGCCCGCCGGCGCCCGGCGACCGCGCGTCTATGGCATGTCCGGCCGGCCCTCTGCCTCTTGCCGATCTGGTGCGCCCGACCGCCTCGGCAACAGCGATGCCAATACCGGCAGCACGATCAGGGTCAGCAGGGTGGCCATCGTCAGGCCGCCGATGACGACGGTGGCCAGCGGCTTTTGCACCTCGGAGCCTGGTCCGTAGGCAAAGGCCATCGGCACGAAACCCAGCACCGCGACCAGCGCGGTCGTGAGGACCGCGCGCAGGCGGCTGACGGCACCGTCCAGCGCCGCTGCGGCCGGCACCTGGCCTGCGTCCAGGTGCTGGCGGATGGCCTGCATCAGGACCAGACCGTTCAGGGTGGCGACGCCCGAGACGGCGATGAAGCCGACCGCCGCGCTGATCGACAGCGGCATCCCGCGCAGGGCCAGGGTCAGGGCCCCGCCGATCAGGGCCAGCGGCACCCCGGCGAACACCAGGGCCGCATCCTTCCAGCTTCGCAGCGCCATCCACAGCAGGCCGCCGATGGTCAGAAAGACGATCGGCACGATCAGGGCCAGGCGCTGCGACGCGCGCTCGAGGTTTTCGAACTGGCCGCCCCAGTCGATCCAGCCGGCGCGCGGCGGCTCGACCTCGGCGGCGATGCGGCTCTGCGCCTCGGTGACGAAGCTGCCGAGATCGCGGCCCCGAACATTGACCTGCACGATCATGCGACGCTTGCCGTTGGAGCGGCTGATCTGGTTGGGCCCTTCCGCCACATCGAAACGGGCGACCGAGGACAGGGGCACGGTCGGGGTCCCGGCCTCGGACTCCTCGGGCATGACCGGCAACTGGGTCATCACCACCGGGTCGTTTCTGAGGCTGTCGTCCAGACGCACCACAACGTCGAAGCGGCGGTCGCCCTCATTGACCTGTCCGGCCGACTGGCCCGCCAGGCCGATGGCCAGGGCGTCGGCGGCGTCCGAGGCATGGACGCCCAGCGCCGCCGCTGCGGTGCGGTCGACCGAAGCCGTCAGGGTCGGCTGGCCCGAGACCTGTTCGACCCGGACATCGGCGGCCCCCTCGATCTGGCCGAGAATCTCGGCGACCTCCTGGGCCGTGCGGGTCATGGCGTCGAAATCGTCGCCATAGACCATGACGGCGACGTCCGACCGGACCCCGGCGATCAGTTCGTTGAAGCGCATCTGGATCGGCTGGGTGAACTCGTAGTTCTGGCCGATCAGGCCCGCCAGCTCCGCCTCCATGCGGGCGACCAGCTCGGCCTTGGGCAGGCGCGGGTCGGGCCATTCAGAGCGGTCGCGCAGGATGACGAAGGTGTCCGAGATCGACGGCGGCATCGGGTCGGACGCCACCTCGGCGGTGCCGGTGCGGGTGAAAACGTGGGCGACCTCGGGCTGGGCCATCAGGGCGCGTTCGACCTGAAACTGCATCGCCTGGGACTGTTCCAGCGAGGTCGAAGGCACGCGAATGGCCTGGACCAGCAGGTCGCCCTCGTCGAGCTGGGGCACGAACTCCTGGCCGAGGCTGGCGAAGGCGATGCCCCCCGCCACCAAGGCAGCAACCGCCCCGAGAATGACCGCACGCGGGCGGGCGATGGCCTGTTCCAGCAGGGGCCGATAGCGGGCCGTGGCGACGCGGGTCAGGCGCGTTTCCTCATGGTCGGCCTTCGGCTCGCGCACCACGAGCGCCGCCATGGCGGGCACGAAGGTGAACGACAGGATGAAGGCCCCCAGCAGGGCGAACATCACCGTCCCGGCCATCGGGCCGAACATCTTGCCCTCGACGCCCTCGAACATGAGCAGCGGCGCATAGACCAGCAGGATGATGGCCTGGCCGAAGGCGGCGGGGCGGACCATTTCACGCGCCGAGGCGGCCGCGACCGACAGGCGCTCCGAGGCCGTCAGGGCGCGGCCCGTCTCCTCACGCTTGAGGCCAAGGCGTCGGAGCGTATTTTCGATCACCACCACGGCCCCATCGACGATCAGGCCGAAGTCGAGCGCACCCAGGCTGAGCAGATTGGCGCTGATGTTGAAGCGGTTCATGGCCGCCGCCGCGAACAGGAAGCTGAGCGGGATGACCAGGGCGGTGATGATGGCCGCGCGCACATTGCCCAGCGCAAAGAACAGCACCGCAATGACCAGCAGGGCCCCCAGCGCCAGATTATGCTCGACGGTGCGGATGGTAGCCTCGACCAGCTCGGTGCGGTCCAGCACCGGTCGGATGGCGACGCCTTCAGGCAGGCTGGTTGAGATCGCCTCGATGCGCTCGCCGACGCGGTGGGCGACCTCGCGCGAGTTCTCACCCTGGAGCATCAGGGCGGTGCCGATGACGGTCTCGCGTCCATTGGCGCTGGCCGAGCCGAGACGCGGTGCGCGACCGATCTGGACGGTGGCGACGTCGGAGACGCGGATCACCTGGCCGCCCCGGTTCAGGATCGGGGTGGCGGCCAGTTCCTCCAGCGTGCGGATCCGGGCGTCGGCGCGCACGATAAAGGCCTCGCCCGCCCGGTTGACATAGCCGGCCCCGGCGATGCGGTTGGCGTGTTCGAGCGCCTCGACCAGCTGAACCAGGCCGACACCATAGGCGGCCAGCCGGGCCGGATCGGGATGGACCGCATATTCCTTGACGTAGCCGCCCAGCACATCGACGCCGGCCACGCCGGGAACGGTCAGCAGCTGGGGCCGCACGATCCAGTCCTGGACGGTACGCAGATAGGTCGCCTTCTCCGCGTCGGTGACCAGGCGTTCGGCCTCGGGCGTCACATAGGGTACGCCGGGCCGGGCCGCCTCGCCTTCCAGCTCCAGCGTCCAGATGAAGACCTCGCCCAGCCCCGTGACCACCGGGCCCATCGACGGCGTGAGCCCTTCGGGCAGGTCCTCGCGCGCGGACTGGATGCGCTCATTGACCAGGCTGCGGGCGAAATAGATGTCCGTGTCGTCGGTGAAGACGGCGGTGATCTGGGAGAAGCCGTGGCGCGACAGGGAGCGCGTCTCGGTCAGGCCCGGCAGGCCCGCCAGCGCCGTCTCCATCGGGAAGGTGACCTGACGCTCGACCTCCTCAGGCCCCAGCGCCGGGGCGACAGTGGTGATCTGGACCTGCCGGTTGGTGATGTCCGGCACGGCGTCGATCGGCAGGCGCAACAGTTCGCGTACGCCGAAGACGGTGAAGACGACCGCCAGCACGACGATCAGCCAGCGGAAACGCACCGAGGCGTCGATGATTTTCCCGAGCATCAGTGCGCGTGCTCCGCCTCGCCCCGGCCCAGTTCGGCCTTGAGCAGGAAGGCATTGGCCCCGGCGATGCGCTCATCGCCGTCGAGGCCGGACACGATTTCGATCGCGCCGCCCGAGGTGGCACCGGTCACAACCGGGGTGGCACGAAAGCCCTCGCCGGTGAAGACGAAGACCGACGGCACGCCCTCGACCGACTGCACGGCGTCCAGCGGCACGGTCAGGGCACCCGATCCGCTGCTGGAGGCCAGCCGGGCCGACACGACCGTGCCGACCGCCGGCAGCGCGCCCGAGGCGCGGGCGCGCACGACCACCACCCCCGCCTCATTGACCGGGGCGATGGCGGTGATCACCGCCGAGATCGGCTCGGTGCCCGGGGCGATGGCGGTCAGGCTGTTGCCGACGCGCAGCTGTCCGGCCGCCTGTGGCGGGGCCTCAAACGCCAGCTCGACCCGGCGCGCATCGGAAACCGAGGCGACCTGCTGGGCCTCTTCGTGGAGGAACTGGCCGGGGGTGACGCTGACGGCGGTGACGATGCCGCCGATGGGGGTCCGCACGGCGACCCGGCCATCGGCACCGGGCGAGCCCCAGGTCGCGACCCGGGCGCGGGCGGCGCGCAGGTCGGCCTCGGCCTGGCGGGCCTGGGCGACGGTGACGTCGAGGCGAGACTCGGCGATCCAGCCCTGATCGAATAGGGAGCGGTCCCGGCGCTCGGCGGCCAGGGCGGCATCCACCGTAGCGGAGGCCGCATCGACGTCGGCGCGCGAGGCGGCACCGTCGGGGCTACGGATGGTGGCGAGCACGGCACCCGGCGCGACCCGGTCACCGGGGCCGACATGGACGGCGATAACCACGCCCGCCAGCGGCGAATCGACCGAGGCCTCGGCCCCGGGGATCAGCGACACCCGGCCCGGCAGCGTCAGTTCACCGCCCCCCCCGCGACCGACCGCGACAATGCCGATCTCAAGCCGCTCGGCCGCTTCGGCCGACAGGGGCACAAAGCCCTCCGCGCCTTCGCCCTCGGCGTGTTCGTCGCCCTGTTCATCGCCGTGTTCGTCGGTGTGCTCGCCTTGCTCGGCGTGGGCATCCGGCGCGGCGGGGGCGGTCAGGCGGGCGAGGCCGAAGCCTGCCCCCACAGCCAGGACGAGGGCGGCGGCACCGCCAATGAGACGGCGTTTGTCGAGCTGGCGGCCACCGGTTGAGCCGGGTCGGCGATCGAAAGGGGTCATGGATCAGGGTCCCACAGAGTGTTGAAGACGAACGGGCGCGCACGGGCGCGCAGGCGCGTCAGCCTCTGGGGGGTCGGATCAGGCCGTCGGGTGCGGTGGAGGTGGGGGCGTGGCCGGGCGGCGCACCCAGACGCATGGATGTCGTCCAGATGTGGGGCCCCTCGAGCGCGACCGGCGGCAAGGTGCCGGGCGCATGGCAATGCCCGTGAGAACACGCCTGGCCCGGCGTGCAGCCGTCGCCCGCCTCATCGGCGTCGGCATTGACCAGCAGGACCGAAGCGGTCGCCTCAGCCTGTTCCGGCCCACAGGCCAGGGCATCGGCGAAAGGCACCAGCACGAACAGGCCGACGATCAGCGCCAGGAGCGCTGGGACGTACCGATGCGGGCGCGACGACTGAGACACACACGCCCCCTAGCACGGGCGCCCCCGCGATTGAATGCCGATCTGCCCGGCCGGCCTGCGCCACCTCGCCACGGTCAGAACCACGCCCGCAGCCCGATCAGCAGCCGGGTGTCCTCGACCGAATGGCCGCCGGCGCGGGCCAGATCGGCCGCACCGCCCAGCGCCCGGTGCCACTCGACCCCGACATAGGGGGCGAACTCGCGCCGGATCTCGTAGCGCAGTCGCAGGCCCGCCTCGATGCTCGTGAATCCGGACGTCAAGCCGCGCGCCGGGTCGTCAGCAGCCGACAGATCGAGCTCGCCGCGCGGCTGAAGGATCCAACGCTGGGTCAGGCGGATATCCCATTCGGCCTCGGCCCGGGCGGTCAGATCGCCCTCGGTCGACAGGAACAGGGCCGCATCGACCTCCCACCAGCCGGCAGTCATGCCCTGGACGCCGGCGACCAGATGAGTGACGTCTTCGCCGTCGTCGACGACATCGTGGCGGACCCCGACCTGAACGTCCCAGAAGGGCAGGACGGCGCGGCTGTACAAGGCCTGGACCTCGAATTCCTCGGTGCCGCCATCGGCATTGCCCTCGCCCTCGGTCTTCCAGACGAAGCGGTGGATGTCACCGCCGATCCAACCCTGGGCGTCCCAGACCAGGGCGGTGTCGTCGTCGCCAAAACCGGCCTCAAGTCGCTCCAGCATGACGGCGGTGGTCCCCATGGCCCCGGTTTCCTCCAGCACCCGGGCGCGCGCAGCGGCCATGGCCTCGGTCCCGAAGATGGCGTCGGCGGCATGGGCCGGGCCTGAGAAGGCGGCTGGCGGCGGCGGGGCTTGGGGCGCGCGACCCGCATCATCGGCGCTGGTGGGAATTTCGCGGGGCGTCGGTCCGGCCATGACATGCCCCGCGTGCGGATCGGGCTGGGCCGGCGGCATGACATGCCCCGCGTGCGGATCCGGCTGGGCCTGAGGCGTGCCGTGCCCCGCGTGTGGATCGGGCTGGGCCGGCGGCATGACATGCCCGGCGTGCGGATCGGGCTGGGCCTGAGGCGTGCCGTGGCCTGCATGATCCGCATGGCCATCCTGGGCGAAGGCGGGCGTCGTGACGCCCAGCATCGAACCGACGAAGATCAAAACGGCCCATCTCATGCCGGTTCTCCGTCCAGGGGCCGCACCGTCACCACATTGAACATGCCCGCGTGCATGTGCATCAGGAGATGACAGTGAAAGGCCCAGTCCCCCGGCTCCGAGGCGGTCAGGTCAAAGCTGACCTGAGACCCCGGCGCGACATTGACGGTGTGTTTCCACGGCTGGCGATCGGGGGCTGCGCCCGTCACCAGCTCGAAGAAATGGCCGTGCAGATGGATCGGGTGCGACATCATGGTGTCGTTCACCAGGGTCACCCGGACCCGTTCGTTGCGGGCAAAACGGATCGGCTCGACCAGTTCCGAGAACCGGCGCCCGTCAAAGCCCCACATGAACCGTTCCATATTGCCGGTCAGGTGGATTTCCAGATGCCGCGTCGGCGGTGTCGCCGCCGGATTGGGCCTCAGCGCCACCAGATCCGTATAGACCAGCACCCGGTGCGGCACATCGGCCAGGCCGAGTGGCCGCTCGCCCAGCCGGTTGGCCGGGGCCGGTGAGATCATGTCCACGCCCACGCCGACCTGCATGTCGGCCGGGGCGTTTTCAGGGTCGCGCATGGCCATGTCGCCATGATCCATCGGGGCCGGCGGGGCCCCCATATCGTGACCCATCGCCGCGTGATCCATGCCGCCCATGCCGCCCATTCCCATGTCGGCCATCGTCAGGTTCGGCACCTCGCGCAGCGGCGGCACCGCCGCCTGCATTCCCTGACGCGGGGCCAGCATTCCCACCGCCATGCCCGACCGGTCGATGGCCTCGGCCACCACCGCATAGGCGGCGTCGGCGCGGGGCTGGACGATGACATCATAGGTTTCGGCCACCGAGATCTGGAACTCGTCCGTCTCGACGGGGCGGACATCAATGCCGTCCACGGCCACCACCGTCATGGCCAGACCCGGAATCCGGAAGTTGAAGATCGACATGGCGGCCGCGTTGATGATGCGAAGCCGCACCCGCTCGCCGGGCCGGAACAGGCCGGTCCAGCCCTCGGCTGGGCCATGGCCGTTGATCAGATAGGTATAGACCGAGCCGTTGACGTCGAGGATGTCGCGCGGGTCCATCCGCATGCCCGCCCACATCTGGCGTTCAGCCAGGCTCATCCGGTCCTCGCCGGTAATCAGCCCCTCGACCGTGGTGCGCTGGCGATTGAAATAGCCGGGGCTCTGCTTCAGCCGCGCCAGCAGTTCGTGCGGATGGATGAAGCTCCAGTCCGACAGCATCAGGACATGCTCGCGGTCATAGGCGACCGGATCGGCCCCTGCCGGGTCGATGATGATCGGCCCGAAATGGCCCATCGCCTCCTGCAGGCCGGAATGGCTGTGGTACCAGTAGGTGCCCGACTGCCGCACCGGGAATTCATAGTCGAAGGTCTGGCCGGGCCGGATGCCCGGAAAGCTGATGCCGGGCACCCCGTCCATCTGGAAGGGCAGGAGCAGTCCGTGCCAGTGGATCGAGGTATCCTCATCCAGCGTATTGGTCACCGACAGCCGTGCCGTCTGCCCCTCGCGCAGGCGGATCAGGGGGGCCGGCATCGTCCCGTTGACGGTGACGGCATGGCCGGTCTGGCCGCCCACGGTGAACGGCGAATGGCCGACGCTCAGCTGGATGTCGGCACCGCTCAGGGTCGGCAGGGCGGGCGCGATCCCGGGCGTCCCCGACCGGGCCCAGGCCGGCATCAGCCCCTGGGCCGCCAGCAGGCTGCCCCCCAACAGGGCCTGTTTCAAAAGCGTTCTGCGGTCAGGTTGCACGGGCATCATCCTACCCGGTCGGGCCGGGGCATCGTCTATTCAACTTGCCAATAGCGGCCCTTTTGGCCCTGATCGCCATCAGGGTCCAGTTTGGAAGCCTGGGGCTGTCGCCATCCGAACGGCGCTGTCCGGTTTCAATCTCGAATTGCGTAGGTGTCATCACATAGCGGGAGAGGTCTCATGAATCGTGTTCTGACAACCGGGCTGGCTGTCGCCGCCGTCGCACTGCTCACCGGCTGCGGCAATCCTGACGAACACACGATCCGCGATCCGGCGACCGGCCAGGAGGTCACGGTCCAGACCGGCAGCCGCATGCAGGCTCCGCGCAACCTGCCCGATTTCGCCCCCATCTACCCGGGCGGCGAGATCCAGAACGTGGTCGAAAGCACATCCTCCGGTGAACAGGGGGCGGGCCTGGGCGGCATGGTCGTGTTCCAGACCGACGCCGACCTCGAGACGGTCGCCCGCTTCTACCGCGAGCGGCTGGATGCCTCGGGCCTGAGCGAGCGCGGCGATGTGAGCATGGGCGAATCCATGATCCTGACGGCAACGGCGGCGGACAATCCGGCCAACGGCGTGCATGTCACCCTGTCGCCAGGCGACAGCGGCTCCGGCACGACGGTCAATCTGACCTATACGCGGGGTTCTTGACCTAAACTCCTGGCATCCGGCAGGGTCCCCAGACACGCAGGGGGTGCGAATGTCGGACTGGGCCAGGATCGAACAGGTCTTTGATGCGGCGATGGATCTGCCGTCGGACCAAAGGCTCGATCATGTGCGCGCGGCCCTGGCCGACGCGCCCGAGCTTCAGGCCGAGGTCATCGGTCTGATCGCGGCCGCCACCGCGTCGGACGGCTTTCTCGAAGCCCCCACCGCCGAGGTCACGACCCTGACCGAGGGCGCGCGCATCGGCGACTGGCGCATCGCCGGCCTGATTGGCGCGGGCGGCATGGGCCAGGTCTATCGCGTCCAGCGCGCCGACGGGGCCTTTGAACAGGACGCTGCGCTGAAGATTATGCGCGCCCTGCCGCCGGCCTATTGGGCGCGGTTTCAGGCCGAACGTCAGATCCTCGCCAACCTCGAACACCCCGGCGTCGCGCGCCTGCTCGACGGCGGCCTGGGGCCGGACAATCGGCCCTATATGGTCATGGAGTATGTCGAGGGGGCGCCGATCGACGCCTGGGCCGGCGAGCGACGACTCGATCCGGTCGCGCGGGTGCGGCTGATCCTGCAAGCAGCCGAAGCCGTCGCCCATGCCAACGCCAAGCTGGTCGTCCACCGCGATATCAAGCCCTCCAACATCCTGGTGACCCAGGAGGGCCGCACCCGCCTGATCGACTTCGGCGTCGCCCGGCTGATGACCGGCCAGGACGCGCGCCGGACCGAGACGCCGATCTCGGTCGAATATGTCGCCCCGGAGTTGCTGGAGGGTCAGGCCGCTTCCGTGATGACGGATGTCTATGGCTTGGGCGCGACCCTCTATGAGCTGCTCAGCGGCCGCGCGCCGATCCCGGTCCAGGGCGAGGCCATCGCCGTGGCCGTGCGCCGCATTGCCGACGAAATCCCGCCGCCGGTTTCCAGCCTGATCCGGCCGCCCGTGCGTGATCGCGGCCTGGCGCGCGATCTGGACGCCATCCTCGCCAAGGCCCTGAGAAAAGAGCCGGGCGAACGCTATTCGACCGTCGAGGCCTTTGCCGAAGACCTGCGGCGCGCCCTCGACGGTCAGGCGGTGCAGGCCCGCTCGGGCGAGGGCGGCTATGCCGTGCGGCGGTTCCTCCGCCGCCGGCGCTGGCCCATCGCAGCGGGCGTCGCCATCGTCGCCAGCCTCAGCGGCGGCCTGGGGCTGGCCCTGCATCAGGCCGAGCGCGCCGAGCGCGAGCGCGACATCGCCCGTCAGGAACAGGCCCGCCTCGAAGCGGTGCAACAGTACCTCTATTTCATGCTCCGCAACGCCGCCGACAGCGGCGGACCCGACGCCGACGCGTCGCAGATCCTCGACAATGCCGCCGCCCAGGTCATGGCCCAGTTCCAGACCGATCCCGAACAGGGCGGCCCGATCCTGAAGATGCTGGGCGAGCTGTATTTCTACCTCAATGACTATGAGGCGGCGGCTCCTATCCTGACGCGGCTGGTCGAGTCCGACCGGATCGATCCGGCCCTGCGCGCCTCGGCCGCCTACGATCTGGCCCAGGTCACCCTGCGCCAGGGTGACCTCGACCAAGCCACCGTCATGCTGGGCCGCGCCCAGACTTTCTGGAACCGGGACCCGGTCCGCTGGCGCGCGGAACTGGTGGCCAGCCGTCTGGTTGAAGCCCGGGTCCTGCGCGACCGCGGCCAGGTCGAAGCCGCCGTTCAGCTGTTGCAGGACACCCTGCCCCAGCGCATCGCCATCAGTGGGGCTGACCACCGCGAAACCGGCGTCTTCCATAATGACATCGGCGTGATGCTGGTCGCCGCCGGCCGGCCCGACGAGGCGATGCCGTCCTTCCGGTCCGCCCTGGCGGTGTGGCGCGCGTCCGGTCTGGAAACCAGCCCCGACGCCCTCAACACCCTGAACAATCTGGCCGCCATCGAGGTGTTGTCGGGTCGCCCCGGACAGGCCGAGCCCCTGTTCCGCCGCGCCGTCGAAATCCGCCGGCAATTCTATGGCCCATCGGCGGCGACCGCCGCCCTGCTCAGCAATTTCGGCAAGACCCTGGTTCAGCTTGACCGGGCCGAAGAGGCCGTCCCCATCCTTCAGGAGGCCGCCGACATGGCCCGCTCGACCGCCGGGACCGGCAGCCTGCATTTCGCCTCGGCCACCGCCGGCCTCAGCGAGGCCCTGGTCGAGGTCGGTCGCACCGACGAAGCCGCCGCCATCGCCGAGGCGGGCCTGAACGATGTGCGCGCAGCTCTCGGCCCGGACCATCCCGGCGTCGGGGTTGCTGCGGTCGGCCTGGGCCGGGCCCGCGCCGCCCAGGGCCAGGATGCCGAGGCCGATGCCCTGCTCGACCTGGCCGAGACCAACCTGGCCGCGCTGGGACCGGCGGCCGCGTCCCAGTTGCGCGCCATCGCGCAGATCAGGACGCGATACGGTCTGGAATGACGCCGTCTTCGGGTGGCTCGGTCTGAAGCTCACGAAACAGCCAGGCCCGTGCCTTGACCCAGTCGCGGCGCACGGTCCGGTCCGTCACACCCAGAATGCGCGCCGACTGTTCCTCGCTGTAACCGGCGAAGAATCTCAGCTCGACGACCTGGGCCAGGCGATTGTTGACGCCCCCGAGCCGCTGAAGCGCCTCGTCCAGATCGACCAGACGCTCATCACTTTCCCAGAACGGTTCGATGTCGTCGGTCAGGGCGTCGATCTTGCCTGACCCACGCTTGGCCGTCATGCGCGCACGCGCGTGATCGACCAGCACATGACGCATGGCCAGGGCCGCCGCCCTCAGGAAATGTTCGTCGTCCATCCAGCCTTCGGAGCGGCGCAGCTTCAGCCAGGCTTCGCTGATCAGGGCGGTGGTCCGCAGCGTCTCGCCGGCACCGACGCGATAGCGTTCGCGGCGGGCGATCCGGCGCAGCTCGCCCCACAGTTCCGGTGCCAGACGGTCGGCCGCCGCCTGGATCACCGGCGGCGTCTTCCCGTGGCTATGGACAACCGGCTCCGCACTCATTGCTGTTCCTGACCCCTCCATCGGACCCCGGCCAGACTATCGCCGATACGGTCGGGCGTCACGAGGTGTCGATATCTGACGTCCGGTTGCGCCGGGCGTGTCCGGGCCTCGCGCCATTTCCCGTTACCGGATTCAGACAAGGAGGAGATCCGACCATGAAGCGCCTGCCCCACCTGTTGCTCAGCGCCGCCGTCCTGGGCCTGTGTGCCTGCAATTCCTCAACCGGAGCCGGTTCCGAGGCGGGCGGGTCGGACGCCGGAGGCTCAGCTCCGGCGGCGAGCGAAGCCGTCCCCAGCGCCAATCCCGAGCTGCTCGAGGCCCTGCGCTGCTGGGGCTATGTGAAGGCGTCCTTCTATATGCACCAGGCGACACCCGAACGGGTCGGCGACCTGCCCCAGGCGACGCAGCTTCAGATGGAAGCCTGGCACAATCGGGCCACTACCCTAGCCCACGCCGATGACCTGACGCTGAGCGCCTATGACGCTCTGCGTGATGAGGTCGCCATCTCCAACTACGATCTGATGGACGAGGAATTCCGCAACGCGGCAATCGAACCGACGCGGACATGCATCGACACGACGCCTGAGATGACCGGCATCACGCCGGATCTGCGGCAGGGCTAGTTCGATGTGGGCTCAGGGCTATTCGGGAGCCCGCTCGATCACAATTTCGATCGGGGCGTCCATATTGGGTGACTGATAATAGCCGGTGCGCAGGTCGCCGCCCCCGCTCGGTATCCGCAGCGTGTGGGCGGCCCCGTCGGCTCCGGGTCGCAGCACCAGCCGGACCCAGCCGCGTCGAACGCGCGCCGGAGAATCAAGATCGCCGCCAGTGTCGGTGAACTCACAGTCTTCAGCCGACGGCCGCGGCAACGGCAGCTCGACGCCGCAGAACGGCTGGAACAGGGCGTAACTCCCTTCCACCACGTTGCCCTCATGGATCAGTTGGATCGCCATTATGGCACCGTCGCTCGGGTCTCCAGCCCGCACGATCCGCCAGGTGCCCTGGAGCGGGCCGACAGGGGTGAGCCGCTCGCTCGCGTCCGGCCCATTTCCCTGGTCGTCGGCGCGCGGTCGCTTCTGCGCCTGGGCCGCCGGTGCCGCCAGCGTCAGACAGACAAGACCCAAGACGATGGGACGCATCTCAATTCCTTTCATCAGCCTTACGCCGCCTCAACTGGATCATACGGGGCTGACAGGCAGATCCGGACATCGGGAGGCGCGTGCGGGCCGGCCTCAGACCCCGCCGACCGTCGCCAGGCCGCAGGCTCCGCTGGCGCTCAGGCCCGGGGCCGTCTGGGCCGTGATCCCGCCCAACGCATAGACAGCGATGCCGGCGGCCTCGACCCAGGCCTGGAACGTCTCGGCCCCCAGCGCCGCGCCCGCCGAGGGACTGGCGCTGGCGAAAACGGGCGACACCAGCACGGCATCCAGTCCAGCCCGGGACGCCGCCTCCAGGGCTTCGGGTGAATGCGCTGCTGCGGTGATGATCCAGGTCGGACACCGCCGTCGCGACTGCGGGGCCGCGGCCAGATCCCGCTCCGGCAGATGCAGGCCGTCGGCTGCCAGCGCCTCGGCCAGCCCGGCATCGGCACCGACCAGAAACACCAGCCCACGCGCCCGACAGACCGCCGCCAGCCGCTGCCCGACCTCCAGGCTGTCGGTCCGCCCGAACCAGCGCAGCACCACCCCGGCCCCCCGCGGCAGGCGCTCGGCCTGGTCCCACGGACGCGGCGTCCGCTCCGGGTCGGTCAGAAACAGCAGCGGCGGCAGGACCGGCCCCCCGGGGTTGGCCTCGGCCCAGCGGCAACCTAGATCATGGGCCGTCGCCAGAAGCGGATTCGATGACCAGTCCACACCCGGCCCTTTCGGCCATTCGCCACAAGATCGAGCGCGCGGCCCGTTCGGCCGGTCGCGACCCGGCCGATGTGACCCTGACCGCCGTCTGCAAGCAACAG
>Ga0209573_1002150_pt1 | contig 26512 bp, 27 predicted proteins | sample TNRBio252014_DNA_FD_185870 | JGI IMG/M metagenome (GOLD analysis project Ga0209573, IMG submission 185870) | Wastewater treatment Type I Accumulibacter community from EBPR Bioreactor in Madison, WI, USA - TNR Reactor_6/25/2014_ DNA (SPAdes)... | ecosystem: Engineered > Bioreactor > EBPR >... | reverse complement strand
TGCGGCCCTTGAAATCGCGCAGGTCGTCAATGAAACTGTCAGCTTCGGCGCGTTTGGCGGCATTGCGGACTTCCTGGTCGGTCGCTCCTGGTTTGCCAAGCTTGATATTGTCGCGCAACGAGCGGTGAAAAAGTGCGGTGTCCTGGCTGACGACGCCGATATTGGCGCGCAGCGATTCTTGGGTGACATCGGCGATGTTCTGGCCGTCGATCAGGATTTTTCCGCCTTCAAGATCGTAGAGCCGCAGTATCAGGTTGACCAGCGTGGTCTTGCCCGCGCCAGACGGGCCGACGACGCCGACCTTTTCACCCGGCTTGATGATCAGACTGACGCCGTCAAGCACACCGGAGCCCTTGCCATAGTGGAAGTCGATCTTGTTGGCGTTGATTTCGCCGCCGGTGACCACGAGGGCGGCGGCGCCCGGCTTGTCGACCAGACCGAGCGGCTGCGAAATCAGTTGCATGGAATTTTCCAGCACGCCGAGATTCCGCAGAATGCCGTTCAACTGCATCATCAGACGGCCAAGCATCATGTTGAGTCGCAGGATCAGGCTGAGCGTGAAAGCGACAGCGCCGACGGTGATTGCGCCGGTCACCCAAAGATGAACCGCGAAGGCGCCGATGGCGGTGATCATCACGCCAGAAAGGATGCCCATGCAGATACGCAGACTGGTCAGCCAGCGCATGAAGGGACGCAGCGTATTGAGGTAGATGCCGAAGCCGTCGCGGATGAACGAATCATCGCCATCCGGCGAGAACAGCTTGATCGACTGAATGTTGGAGTATCCGTCGATAATGCGGCCATTGATCATCGAACCGGCTTCGGCGGATGCTTCGGCGTTCTTGCGGATCGACGGCAGAAACAGCTTCGCCAGCATCGCGAAGATCGCCATCCATAGGATGACCAGAGCCGCCAATCTCCAATCGAGCGAAAAGACCAAGGCCAGCGTGGTGACGGAGTAGATCAACACGAACCAGATAACATCGACAAAACTCGATTGGAGGTCGCCGACTGCTTGGCCCGACTGCCAGACTTTTGTGGCGATGCGGCCGGCAAAATCGTTTTGGAAAAAGGCGTAGGACTGGCGCGAGACATGCCGGTTCGCCTGCCAGCGCACCATGTTGTAAAAGTGCGGCGTCACTGTCTGGCCGTCGAGCAGCGCCATGAGCGCAACTGTCAGCGTGCGGGCGACGAGCACGACAAAGGCCATGAACAGAAGTTCCGGGCCGGCCACATCCCACAATGCCGACCATGAGCGCGGGCCCTGGATGCCGTCGAGAAGGTCAACCAGTCTGCCGACGAAATAAAACAGCGCCGCCTCAACAAGTGGAGCGATGCCGCCAACCACGAGCGAGAGCGCAAACACGCCTTTGGTCTGGCCGAGATAATGCCAGATAAAACCCAGAGCGGTGTTGGGCGGCTGCAAGTTTGCTGGTTCCCGAAACGGGTCGATCCAGGTCTCGAAGCGGCGGAAGACGGGGGTGAGGAGGGACATCTGATCCATATGGGGAGAAATGACGTCGTTGGGAACTTCGGCGACGCAGAAAAAGTTGCAAGATGACGCCGGGCCTGCTGACATGCAGATGGCTCAGTCGCTTCGGAGACTGAATATCGATGCGGATGGGTCTATTTGATGGACGATACGGCTGAGAGTTCGTTTTCCACGCTCAAGTCAGAGTGGATTCTCATTCCGGTTGTGATTTCCGGCGGCCTGGCATTCGCATTGGAGGAACAACTTCGCGCCATGGGCGCGGTGACCTCGCTGGTTGTCGCCATCGGTCTGATCGCCGCGATCATTGCGACTTCGGTTCGTGTCGCCCATCACGCCGAAATCCTCGCGGCCAAGGTTGGCGACCCTTATGGGTCGATGATCCTGACGCTGTCGGCTGTGTTGGTCGAAGTGGTGGTGCTGGTGATCCTAATGGAGGAGAACACATCGCCTACACTGGCGCGTGACACGATCTTTTCGGCTGTGATGCTTGATATAAACGGCATTATCGGGCTGGCGGCGTTGCTTGGAGGCCGCAAATTTGGCGTTCAGCCCTATAATGACGCCTCCGGCAAGACCTATGGAGTCGTCATCCTGACCGCCATGGGTATATCGATGGTGATCCCCGAATTCATTCCCTCAGCCAACTGGCAGATCTATTCGGTGTTTTCGATCATCGCCATGCTTATTCTCTACTGGTGTTTCTGCGCAACCAGATCGGACCCAACAGCTATTTTTTCAGTTACAGCTATCCTGACAAAAAGCGGGCTACGGCCAAACCGCTGGCTGATGAGCCAATAGGGCCTTCGCTTGGGCTTCTGGTCCTTGGCATCGTCATTGTCGGTTTGCTGGCGGAGGTCATGTCAGCCTATCTCGGTGACGGGCTGGCGGCGATCAACGCGCCGCTGACGTTGGCCGCTGTGGTCGTTGCGGCCATCTCTGCAGCCCCGGAGATACTGACAGCTATGCGGGCAGCGCTGCATAACCACATGCAGGTGGTCATCAACATTGCGCTTGGGGCGTCGCTTTCTACGGTTGTGCTGACTGTGCCGGTCATTGAGGCGATTGCACTATTCTCGGGCCAGCCAATCGTGATGGCCATGACGCCGGTCCAGACCGCCATGGTGGCAATCACGCTGGTCGTCGCGGCAATCAACCTGAACGACGGCAAGACCAACGCCATCGAGGGTATGACGCATCTGGTGCTGTTCGGGACATTTGCCGTGCTGGTGGTGCTCGGCGTTGCAGGCGGGTGAGGCGGCTATTCGGCAGCCGCCACAACCTCTGCGTCCTGGTCGTCGTGAATCAGGAAACCACCGGACTGGCGCTGCCACAACTGCGCATAGAGCCCGCCTCTGGCCAGTAGTTCATCATGCGTGCCTTCCTCTATGACATGGCCACGATCCATAACGACCAGCCGGTCCATCGCTGCGATGGTCGAGAGCCGGTGTGCGATAGCGATTACCGTCTTGCCTTCCATGAGGCGATAGAGGTTCTCCTGGATCGCAGCCTCGACCTCTGAGTCCAGCGCAGAGGTCGCCTCGTCAAGGATCAGGATCGGTGCATCCTTGAGCATGACGCGGGCAATCGCTATGCGCTGGCGCTGACCGCCCGACAGTTTCACGCCGCGCTCGCCGACATGAGCGCCAAAACCCTTGCGGCCCTTTGCGTCGGACAGAGCGCCGATAAATTCCAGCGCTTCGGCGCGCTGGGCTGCCTGCAGCATCTCGGCTTCAGTCGCGTCGGGCCGGCCATAGAGTATGTTGTCGCTGACCGAGCGATGCAGCAGTGAAGTATCCTGCGTAACCATGCCGATCTGGGCGCGCAGCGAATCCTGCGTCACCACTGCAATGTCCTGACCGTCGATCAGGATGCGGCCAGCCTCAATATCGTAGAAGCGCAGCAGGAGGTTTACCAGCGTCGACTTGCCAGCGCCCGAGCGGCCAACAATGCCGACCTTTTCACCTGGCTTGATGGTCAGCGACAGGCTTTCCAGCACGCCCTTTTTCTTGCCGTAGTGGAAGCGGACGTGATCGAACTCGATGCCGCCGTGACGCACTTCGAGATCTTTTGCGCCGGGCTGATCCTCGACCAGACGCGGCAGCGAGATTGATCCGATACCGTCACGCACGGTGCCGATGTTCTCAAACAGGCCCGACATTTCCCACATGATCCAGTGCGACATGGAGGAAAGGCGCAGGACGAGGCTGATTGCGACGGCGACTGCGCCGACGCTGACCAGGTCTCCCAGCCAGAGCCATATGGCAAAGCCGCCAACGCCGGCGAGCAGGAAGGAATTCAGCAGTTCAAGCAGACCAAAAAGACCGGTGCCCAGCCGCATCGAGCGATAGACTGTGTCCATGAAACCGGACATCGCCTCCTTGGCGAAGGAAGCTTCGCGGCGCGCATGCGAAAACAGCTTGATGGTCTGGATGTTGGTGTAGCTGTCGACGACGCGACCGGTCATCAGCGAACGTGCGTCGGCTTGTTCTTCCGCAACCTTGCCAATGCGCGGAATGAAGAAGCGCAGCAGCGCGATATAGAAAACCAGCCAGACGAGGAACGGGATGGCGAGTTTCCAGTCGGACGAGGCGACAAGTATGATCGCGCCGACAAAATAGACGATAACATAATTCAAAACGTCGAAGAGCTTGAGCACGCATTCGCGCACGGCGAGCGCTGTCTGCATCAGCTTGGTGGCGACGCGGCCGGCAAACTCATCCTGATAGAAGGTCATCGACTGTTTCAGCAGGTAACGATGGACCTGCCAGCGGATGCGCATGGGGTAGTTGCCCATCAGCGTCTGCTGGTTGAGCAACAGGCGCGACCAGTCGATGATTGGCATGATCAACAGGATCAGAACCACCACGCCAACCAGCTTCCAGCCTTCTGTCTGGAGAAAGGTTTCGCGATTCTTATTGGATAGCCAGTCGACGATCTGGCCCATCCAGCCAAACAGCCAGACTTCCATGGCGCTGATCATCGCCGTGAACACGGCCGACAGGATGATGAACGGCCAGGCGCCCCTGGTGTAGTGCAGACAGAATCCGACAAGCGTGTTGGGCGGCTCGACGGGTTCTTCCGGCGGGAAGGGAGGCAGGAGATTTTCAAAAAAGCGGAACATTGGCTCTTACAGATAGATTGCGGCGAACCGCGCCGCAATCAGGCGGCGCGGTCGGGTTTCATGGTCAGCACCTTGGCCTTGCCGGCCGGCGCCGCCCGCTGGCGTAACGGGCCGGGGTAGACGCGCCATTCTTCCGGAGCCAGCACCAGGCGTGGCGGGAGAAATCCCAAAGCCTCGATCAGCCGGCCCACGAACGACGCGCGCGGCAGGCGCACGATGCGGCTGAAATCGACATCCGGCAGATCGCCCCGGCGACTGGCGCGGTGGGGCCATGCAGACGACATTGTTGCGCCGGCTGCGAGGCGAAGCGCCGACTCCCGGCTTTCGAGCATGGGGCTGGGCCGATCATGGACCGGAACCTGTTGGTTCCGGGAGAAGAGAAAAGACATGGCGAGATTCCGGGCAAACGAGACGAAACGTTGCGGCTGGAATCAGGTCGAGCAAATCTTGCGTAAATTTGAAGCCTCGAACCGGATTCCGCCGTCAGGCGGCAAAACCCAATCGGGTATTGATCCCGGAGGGGCGGCAGAAACTGGTGGTGATGTAGGTCACGTCCATGCACTCCTCCGTCGGTTCGCGTTGCAAGGATGGTCCATGTAGCGAATTTCGCCTGAACTGGCCAGCCGCAAAATCCGCCAGGTAGATGCATCCTGACACCCTGTGGCAGGAAGGCCACGACTGTGCCAGAAGTGTGGGGCATGACAGGCAGAAACATCCGCATCGCGCTCTACCAGCCCGACATTGCCGGCAACACCGGAACGATCCTGCGCATGGCCGCGTGTCTTGGGCTGGCAGTGGATATCATAGAACCGGTCGGGTTCGACCTGTCCGATCGCAACCTGAAGCGCGCGGGGATGGACTATCTCGAACTCGCCAGCCTGACGCGCCATGTCGATTTCGACACCTTTGAAGCATGGCGCATGGAGCAGGACAGGCGGTTGGTGCTGTTTTCGACCAGGGCGGAAGCGTCCTACACCGCGTTTGCGTACCGGTCCGACGACGTGCTGTTGTTTGGTCGCGAGTCTGCGGGGGTCCCCGATGCGGTTCATGCCGCCGCAGACTATCGTGTCACGATCGCTCAAGTCGCGGGACGAAGCCTGAATCTTGCCGTCAGCGCTGCGATGGCGGCGGGTGAAGCGGTGCGGCAAGCGGGATAGGGCGATCACGGCATCCTCCAATTGCAATCGAAGGATTAGCTGATAAAACCTCAACAAATATTGAGGTCAACCGCATGGCAAAGGAATTTTCGGTCGGACAGATTGCGGCGCGCAGCGGCGTCGCCATTTCCGCGCTGCATTTCTACGAACGCGAGGGGCTGATCCGGTCAAACCGCACCGCGGGCAACCAGCGGCGTTATGCGCCTGATGCGCTGAGGCGCATCGCCGTCATCAAAGTTGGACAGGAAGTCGGTATTCCTCTTGCCGAAATTCGAGCGGCGCTCGCAACCTTGCCGGATGGCCGCACCCCCGACCGTAAGGACTGGGAGAAGCTGTCGCGCGGTTGGGCTGGCGATCTCGACCGCCGCATCCGCAAGTTGCAATCCCTGCGCGACGGGCTGGACGGCTGTATCGGCTGCGGCTGTCTTTCCCTCGATAAATGCAGGATTTTCAATCCGAAGGATGTGCTGGCTGAAGAAGGGCCCGGGCCGAGGCGATTGACCGAGGGCCACGGCCACGCTCGGGCAAAGACTGGCAACAATCCGCTGACCTGATGCCGGCGCGGCTGAAGCCCGACTGCGGACAGAGCCGTGTCAGCAAGCCGGGCCTCTTAGTGCCAGCGCTTGGCAGCGGCGATAGCCTGCCCGTAGACAGCGACAATGCGCGGCAGGACCGTTTCGGGATGGAAGATGGAATGCGCCGTGGCGTACCCCTCGTCAGCCAGCCGCTGGCGCAGAGGTTCATCACGGGCAAGGCGCGCCGCCATGGCGGCCATTGCCTCGACATCGCCGATTGCAAAGAGCTGCTCTGCGGGCAACACAGCTGCCATGTTGCCGACCCTCGTGGACAGCGCCGGTATGCCCTGCGCCATGGCCTCAACCGGAGCAAGCGGCCCTTCCTCATTGTGGGAGGTGCAAATCAACAAATCCATTGCGCGCATCATGGCCATGGCGTCGGGATGTTCGCCTGTCAGGTGAACCCGGCTGGCTAGTGTGGCGTCTGCCATCTCCACCTGCAGCGCCGGAAGCGCGTATTTGCCCACAGCGACACGGCCGACAATCAGCGCCTCGGCGTCAATGCCTTGCGCTACGAGGCGTTTGAGGATGCGCACCAGATCGGTCTGCTGTTTGCGCACATCGACGCTGCCGACATATCCGATGACAAAGCTGTTTGGCCGCAGGCCCGCCGAGGCCCTGACCCGAGCTTTGTCGCCGGGTGCGCTACGGCCGAGATGCGAAACATCGACAAGATTGGGAATGGTATGGATGCGGTTGGCGGCAACCAGCCTGCGCGCCGTGTAATAGTTGCGGGTGAAGTCGTTGATGGCGATCACTTGGTGCGCCATCGGCCAGGTCAGTTGCGGCTGGCGCGAATGCGCGGTCATCACAACAGGCAAGCCGCGCGCAAGACGAAACAGCGCGGCGAGGCGGTTGGCTTTGTGTCCATGGGCATGAATGACATGCGGTTTCCAGCCGACAACGGTCTTGAGAGCTGCCGAGACATCGGCAGGGCGCGGACGCTGGCTGGTTTCAACAAGAGTGACCGACGGGGCAAAAGACTGGTTGGCGATCCATGCGCTGGGCCGGTGCAGCAGAAGGATGTCATCGCCGCGCCGGGCCTGGGCGTCGACCAGCATTTTCAGTGTGGTGGCTACACCGTTCAGGTCGGCATGGCCGTTGATGTGGACGATGCGCATAGGCTTTCTATGCGCCGGGCGCGTTCACCAGAACAGAGCTTTCAAACTCAAGAACCTTTGCGCCGCCGGAATCATGACCCTCACCCCAGATGTTGACAACGCGCCAGCCCGGGCGGGACGCCAGCGGACGGTGGCCAGTCGCGCGCCTGGTATAGGTGACGGTTTCGCCGGCATAGACCGGTTTCAGCCATTTAAGGTTCTGGATTCCAAGCGCCGGTCCGAACTGCGGCTCCGGGCCTTCGCCGTCCCACTGGCCGACGTTAAGGGAAAAGCCCGTCTTCAGGTTGTATTTCATCCAGTTGGCGGCGGTTTGCCAGCCTGAGGCGCAAAGCGCGCCGAAGACGCTGCCCTTGGCGGTTTCCTCCGAAAGGTGAAACGGCTGGGGATCGAATTTTTTGGCGAAGGCGACGATCTCGTCCGGCGTGAATGTGTGAGCGCCGAGCGTGATGGTCTCGCCGATGCCTAGATACTCATCCAGTGTCATGCACCCGTCTCCGCTGGCGTCGCCCGGGTCAGGAACATGCCGGTGTTTTCCAATTCGAAAACCTGTTCGCCGCGCTGGTTCACCATCTGCGCCCGGCACCTAACAAAACCGAGAGTGGGGCGCTTGGACGAAATGCGCTTGGACAGGACGGTGGTCGAGGCGGTGAGCGTGTCGCCGGCCAGAACCGGCTTTTTCCACTTCACATAGTCGATGCCGGGCGCACCCTGGGAGGTCGACTGTAAAAGGAAATTGTCGCACATCAGCTTCATATACATAGCGCAGGTGTGCCAGCCCGACGCCGCCAGACCGCCAAGCAGGCTAGCCCTGCCGGCAGCTTCGTCCAGATGCATCGGTTGCGGATCGAACTCGGAGGCAAATTCGATAATTTCTTCAGCGGTCACGGTCTTGGAGCCAAGCTCCAGAGCCGCGCCCTCGATCATGTCCTCATAGGCCCATTTTTTTGGCGTCATCAATCACGTCCCGATTGTTCAAACGTCAACATGACGGGACGGCGACGCCAAGGCAATGACCGGTTGCACCCTGTCGATTGGGACAGTTGTGGCAGGCAATCACGATAGGTGACATGATGGCGCGTGCGAAACTGCACCGGTATGCATGGCGAGGAGCAATGTCCACCACTGCGGCAGCGACGGTGCTTGCCATGCTGGCATTCGCCGCCAATTCATTGCTGGCGCGAGCCGCACTTGGCGCAGGCGCAGCGGACCCTGCCGGATACACGGTCGTCAGGCTGGTCTCTGGCGCGATCTTCCTTTGGTTGTTCCTAACCTGGCGCAACGTCGGAAAATCGAGCGGCAAGCTTGATGGTTCGTGGGTCTCGGCTGCCGCGCTCTTCGGCTACGCCATCGCGTTCTCCATCGCCTATGTGCGGCTGGGCGCGGCGACCGGCGCACTCATCCTTTTTGCGACGGTTCAGCTCTCGATGATTTTATGGGGACTCTACAAAGGCGAACGGCCACAGCCGCTCCAGATTGCCGGGATGGCTGCTGCCATCTTCGGCATCGTCTATCTGCTCTTGCCCGGCGTTGGCAGCCCTGATCCGCTCGGCACCGTACTGATGACTTTGAGTGGCGTTGCCTGGGCTGTCTATTCCTTGCGCGGACGCGGCGTGAGCGACCCTGTCGCCGCCACGGCCGGCAATTTCATCCGCGCTGCGGCGTTCTGCCTGCCGGTGCTCGCGCTTGGCTGGAATTCGCTCCACCTCACCGCGCCGGGACTTGGGCTTGCGCTCGCCTCGGGTATGGTGGCGTCCGGGCTTGGCTACGTCATCTGGTATCGCGCGCTGCCCGGACTGGACGCAACGGTTGCGGCCATCGTCCAGCTTACGGTCCCGATCATCGCTACGGCCGGCGCGATCCTGTTTCTCGGCGAGCATATGACGCTACGTTTTGCGTTTGCCAGTACGGCTGTTCTCGGCGGCGTCGCGGTGACGATCCTCGCTCGCAGACGGGTTTGATCAGGTGTTGAACTTGAACAGAAGCACGTCGCCGTCCTGCACGACATATTCCTTGCCTTCGTCGCGCGCCTTGCCTGCTTCCTTGGCGCCGACTTCGCCATTGAACTTGACGTAGTCGGCAAAGGCGATTGTCTGGGCGCGGATGAAGCCGCGTTCGAAATCGGTATGGATGACACCGGCCGCCTGCGGCGCCTTGGTGCCGCGCTCGATTGTCCAGGCGCGGGTCTCCTTCGGACCGGCCGTGAAATAGGTGATCAGATGCAAAAGCTCATAACCGGCGCGGATCAGCCGGTCGAGACCCGGTTCTTCCAGACCCATCGCGTCGAGAAACTCTTTCTGCTCCTCGTCGGACAGCTGCGCCACCTCCGCCTCTATGGCGGCAGAGATAACGACCGACGACGCGCCCTGCGCCGCCGCCATGGCCTCGACCGCCTTGGTGTGGGCGTTGCCGGTTGCGGCATCGCTTTCGGCGACGTTGCAGACATAGAGCACCGGGTGCGCCGTCAAGAGATTCAGTCCCTGCAGGATCAGCAGGTCTTCATGCGCAATGCCCTTTAGCAATACGCGAGCCGGCTTGCCGTCATTCAGCAGCGCCAGCACCTGCTCCATCATCGGCAGGACGGTCATCGACTCCTTGTCCTTTGCCTGCGCGCGCTTGCGCACATTGACGATGCGGCGCTCGAGGCTCTCCAAGTCCGACAGCATCAGTTCGGTCTCGACCGTGTCAGCGTCGGCGACCGGGTCTATCTTGCCCTCGACGTGAGTAATGTCGTCATCTTCGAAGCAGCGCAGCACATGCACGATTGCGTCGACCTCGCGAATATTGGCGAGGAACTGGTTTCCAAGCCCTTCGCCCTTCGAGGCGCCGCGCACCAGACCAGCGATGTCGACAAAGTTGATCCGGGTGGGAATGATCTCCTTCGACTTCGCAATCGCTGCAATCTTCTGCATCCGCTCGTCGGGCACCGCGACCTCGCCGGTGTTCGGCTCGATGGTGCAGAATGGATAATTGGCGGCCTGCGCCGCCGCCGTCCTCGTGAGCGCATTGAACAGCGTCGACTTGCCAACGTTGGGCAAGCCAACGATGCCGCATTTGAAACCCATGATGTCGTCCTAACGGGAAATAAAAACTTGGTCCGGCGTATGGGCGAAGGGAGAGACAATCGTCAAGCCTTCGATTGACTGGCCATCCTGAAGATCTTCGGACAGAAAGTGTGTGCAGCCGAGATTGAGAGCAGACGTCAGCAGCAGGCAATCCCATCAGGAGTATTGGCAGCGCAGACAAATTTGGCGCGCCAAGTCCATGTCCAAAACTGAAATAGGCTCCAATCCGGACCCGGCGAACCCATCGGCTATAGCAAAAAGGCGCGGCGCAGGCATCTGCCTGACCTCAGTAGAACGTTAGTGACCTCGTTCACAACTTGGAGGTTGGCGACGCCACAATTGCGTGCCGTCAACGCCAATAGCCATTCCTGCGTGAACTTGCGCTTGCTTTGCTCCCGTTGGTCGATCGAATAGAGGAATGTGTTGCTGTCGATAAAAACGCGAATGTCAGCCACGCTCATTGCGCTCATCGACAGTTGGCATACCTGCCACGCCAGAAATGCTCAACGGCTGCTCCTCAAAGATGCGTCGAAGTTTCTCGATCCTTTCGCGCTTTCGCTGATCGGCGTTCGCTTCAAATTGGGTCGTGCCGTCAACTCTGTTTCTGATGTCTGAATAGCCAGTCGCGCGCTGCGTTGATGTAAAAAAACTTCCGCGCCGACGCCATGTGGTCGACGCCGGCAAAGGTCAAGAAAGTGATGTTTCCGCCCTGGCCAAGATAGGCTTCCATCTGTTCGGTCAACTTCTCTTGATCGTCGACCGGGAAGATCAGCGATGGATCAAGCAGTTCCTTTGGCCGCGTAACTTTGCCGCCCGCCTGCTCCCAAACAGGCACGCATTTTTCGTTCCAGGGCGTTGCCTTGGTGTCTTCGGAGCCGGTGATGATCAGGACATTTTGCTTTGCAAGAGTGACCATATCAGCCGGGCGCTGCTGACCCGCAATGATCAGGCCTGCCGCAAAGGTTTCGGGATGCTTCGCCATCAGCCAAAGCGATGTCATCGCGCCCATGGACCAACCCGTGCAATAAACCCGTTTCGGATCGATCTTAAGAATCTTGTCGGCGCGATCAGCCAGGTTGGGGTTGCCAAAATTCCAGGTGTTCTGGAGCAGGGATTCTACCAGCCGGTAGGTATTCTCGACGTCATTGGTATGTTCCCAGTAGTCGTTCATCGTGGTGCGTTCGTAACGCGGCGTGATGACCACGCATTCATGCATCGCCTGTTCTTCAGGCATGCCCCAGATGGACGCGATGCACTGTTCGGTCAGGGTCTGTGCGCAGGTTCCATCGTAGCTGGTGCCGGAATGGGTGACAGCCAGAACCAGCGGATAGGCATTCTTCTCGCCGCCCTCCTTAAGAAAGGACTTCGGCAGATAGATGGAATATTCCAGCCATGTGGACCGCGCGTCGTCCCACCACCAATGGCTTTGTTCCCATTCATCAACGCCGCGGATCGCGACATTGTTGCCGCGACCGCCCGCATTGTCCCACAGCTTGGAGCTAGCCGCATAGATCGCACCGCCAACGGTTTTCACATCCGTGTCCTGGGTGACGGTCACCTTGTCACTGTCGGTCGTTGGAATGCTGAGGTCGATATTATGCGCGAATTCGGCAATGACGTAGTTGCCGGCGACGTTTTTCTGATCTTTGAGCAGCGCAGGCGACGCATTGGTGTAAATTGCCACGACCGTCCGTGGAATGGCGGGCTCTGTGGTTGCATTCTTGTCCGGTTCCTGCGGCATGCCGGGGAAATATCCTGCCGGGGCGGGGAAGACGCTGGTAGTATAGGTATCAAGCGCAAGACTTTCGGGATCAATCGCGGCGTCATACTCGACCGCGATGCCGTAAACCTTTTCACCACCACCCGTGACCTCACATAAAGCAGTAATTCTCTGAATGCCTGGCGCTTTCGGCGCATTGTCGTCCGGGCCGCCAGACGGTTGCCGGGAGGCGGCCTGAAATCCACTCTGCGCGACCGCGCCCTGAACGCCGAGCCCGCCGGTGGCGGCGGCTCCGGCAATTGCGGCTCCAACCTTGAAAACGTTCCTTCGAGAGAGATTGGTCATTGACGTCTCCATTCCAGATTGGGAGATGCGTTAAAAAGCTGCTGCGGGTCGTTTCGGCAACAGAAGTCTCGCCTTTTGGCCAGATGGTCAATATTCCGATATTCGTCAGGCCACTTCACCGGCCAGTAGACGGTCAGTCTTTCCCGAACAATTTCTTCAGCATCGCGGCCATTGGGCCGCTTTCCGGCAGCTTGATATCCGGCTGGTTCGGGCGCGCCTGGCGGATGTGGCTCTGGGCTTTTTTGACCGGCTTGCCGTTGTCCGCCCCACCGCCGGGCGAACCTCCGGTTCCGGATGCCCCGCCTTTGGAGCCGCCGCCGAGCGCAACAGCGATCTTGTTCATCAGTCCGGAATCGTCGTGCTTGACCAGAAGATCCGCATTGTCGGCTATCGCCGCTAGCAATGGATCGAGCCAATCCCGGTCGGCCTTTGCGAAATCGCCGAGCACATGGCTGTGCACAAGTTCCTTGACGCCCGGATGCCCGACGCCGATGCGCACGCGCCGGTAGCTCTGCGCAATGTGCTGGTCAAGTGAGCGGATGCCGTTGTGACCGCCTGCGCCGCCACCCACCTTGATGCGCAGCTTGCCGGGTGTGAGGTCGATCTCGTCGTAAAGCACGGTGATGTCGGCTGGCGTCAGCTTGTAGAAGCGCATTGCTTCGCCAACGGACTGTCCCGAGAGGTTCATGAAGGTCTGCGGCTTGATAAGGAGGACCTTCTCGCCGGCGATCTCACCGGTCGCGATTTCAGCCTGAAACTTCCTTGACCAGGGCGCAAAAGAATGGCGGCGGGCAATTGCGTCCGCCGCCATGAAGCCGACATTGTGCCGGTTGTTCGCATATTTGGCGCCGGGATTGCCTAGACCTGCAATGATCTGCATGGCCGTCTCCGGCGCCGTCAAAGGCGCTATTCGCCGTCCTTGTCGCCGCCCTTGATCGCAACAGTTTCCGGCGCTTCTGGTGCGCTATCGTCTGCTACGGTCATGTTGGCGGTGCCGGCGATGGTGGCGATCGTGAAGTCACGGTCGGAAATGACCGGCTTGACGCCAGCCGGCAGCTTAACGGCTGAGATGTGGATGGAATCGCCGATATCAGCGCCAGACAGATCAACCGTAATGAAATCGGGGATCGCATTGGCGGGGCAATGGAATTCCACCTCATGGCGAACGACATTGAGTGCGCCGCCGCGCTTCAGGCCAGGGGATTTCGCTTCATTGATGAAATGAACCGGCACGTTGACATTGACTTCAGTCGACGCGGAAACGCGCAGGAAGTCGACATGCACAGGCGTGTCTTTGACTGGATCCAGCTGATAGTCCTTTGGCAGAACCTGGATCTTCGCGCCACCGACATCAATGGTGGCCAGCGTGGTCAGGAACCCGCCGCCGTGGATCTTGTAGTAGATGTCCTTGTAGGACAGGGCGATCGCCAGGGGTGGCTGCTTGTCGCCATAGATGACTGCGGGTACTTTGCCTTCGCGGCGAACTGCACGGGCGGACCCCTTACCGACCTGTTCGCGCGCGTCGGCCTTGAGCTCGTAAGTTTCGTGGCTCATGGCTTTTCCTTTTCGCGTAATTGGAGCGTCTGCGGGCAAGCCCGTAAACGTCGAAAGCCGCGAGGATATCGCGGCTCCCATCTGCGTTGCCTCCAAGGGTGTCTACGCAGGTGGCGGCTCTATAGTAGAACGGTGGCGGCGATGCAAGTCATGTGCTGCAGCCTGATATGCTTCAGCCACGAAAGGAAGCATCAGGTTTTCCGTTTCATGAAGCCGCTGGGCAAAAACACGGTGAGTAGGCCAAGCAGCGGCAGGTAGGAGCACAACTGGTAGACATATTCTATGCCGCGATAGTCAGCGATGACGCCGAGCACTGCAGCCGCGATGCCGGCCATGCCAAAAGCGAAACCGAAAAAGATGCCTGCGATCAAGCCTACGCGGCCTGGAACCAGTTCCTGCGCAAAAACGACGATGGCGGAGAAGGCCGATGACATGATCAGCCCGACCAAAAAGACCAGCACGCAGGTCCACAACAGGTTGGCGTAGGGCAATGCGAGCGTGAAGGGCAGGCTGCCGAGAATTGAGAACCAGATGACGGCTTTTGGTCCGTAGCGGTCGCCAAACAAGCCGCCAAGCAGAATGCCTAGTGCGGACGCGCCCAAGAACAGGAACAGCATAACCTGAGCCATCTGAATTGAGACGCCGAATTTCTCAATCGAATAGAAGGTGAAATAGCTGTTGATCGACGCCACATATATGTTCTTGGTGAAGACCAGCAGCGCAAGCACGACCAGCGTGGCCAGGATCTTGCGGCGTGGCAGGGCCGGCATCAGCGCGGCGAGCGGCTTTTTCGAACGGTCAGTGCGCGCGTCGCGATACCATGTTCCGACGCGATAGAGCACAAAGATGCCGGCTGCGGCCAATGCCGAAAAGAACACAATGCTCGATTGGCCGAACGGGACGACGATGAACGCGGCGAGCAGCGGTCCAAGCGACTGGCCAAAATTGCCGCCTACCTGAAAAAGTGACTGGGCCAGACCAAACCGTCCGCCTGAGGCGAGCCGGGCGACCCGTGAAGCTTCAGGATGAAAGATCGATGAGCCAACGCCGATCAACGCAGCGCCAGCCAGCAGCAGCCAGTAGTGACCGGCGTAGGCCAGTACGACAAGACCAATAAGCGATGACGCCATCCCCCAGGGCAACGAAAAAGGCAGGGGACGTTTGTCGGTATAGAGGCCGACGACCGGCTGCAGCAGGGACGCCGTGACCTGAAAGGTGAAGGTCAGTAGCCCGATCTGCAGGTATGTGAGGTTGTAGTTGTCCTTGAGCAGCGGGTAGATCGCCGACAACAGCGATTGCATGATGTCGTTGACCATGTGGCCGAAGCTGACCATCAGGATGATGGCGAAGGTGGTCTTTTGGATTGCGCTGGCGGAAGCCGGCGTTGCTGCTGCCGAGGCTGCTGCGGCGGTTTCGGACAAGACAAAAACTCCAATGAGCGGCGGTGCGCCAGCGCACCACTTTAGGCGTTATATATGCTTGTTGTTCAGTGCTGACTTTTGTGTCTTGATCGATTTCTTACGCGAGTGGGCCAAACACATGTCTTCGAGACGGCGGATCATCGAGAATGAGGACGAGTTGGCGCTGCTTCACCGCAGCCGGACCCAATGGCTGGAAAACGTCGAAGGAAGGATGGTGGCCCTGCCGACGGAATATCCGGATGGGTACCGCGTTCCCGAACATGCCCACAGCCGCAGCCAACTTCTCTACGCGCTGGCAGGCGTCGCGTTGATCATCACGCGGCATGGCCGCTGGATCGTCCCGCCAGATCACGCGATGTGGATACCAGCGGGCATCGCTCATTCGGTGGAGATGCTCGGCAGTGTCAGCATGCGGTCGGTCTATGTGGAACCGCAGGCGATCGCCGGGCTGCCACAGCAGCTAAAGGTTGTCGCAATTTCCGAGCTGATGCGCAGTCTGATTGTTGAAGCCGTGAAACTGCCGGATGGCGCGGCGACCAATGAGCGCGATGCGCTGTTGCTTGGGCTTTTGCTGCAGGAAATCCCTGGTCTGGCCGAACGCCCGCTTGGACTGCCGTTACCCAACGAACCACGACTTTATGCGCTTTGCCGGCAATTTCTGGCCGAGCCGTCGCCTCGTGCTTCGATCGACGAATGGGCCGCGCAGGCCGGTATGAGCCGCCGCACCTTCACGCGCAGCTTCCAGCGCGAAACGGGGCTGCCGCTGTCAACCTGGCGACAACAGGCGCTGCTATTCGCGGCCATGCCCCGCCTGGCCGATGGCGAAGCGATCACCCGCGTGGCGCTGGATCTCGGCTATGACAGCGTTCCGGCGTTCACGACGATGTTCAAACGAATGCTGGGCGCTCCACCGCGCGACTATCTGAAATCGGCGGCTGGCCGTTCAGGCTTTCTTGCCTGACTTCTTCCAGCGCTCTTTCTTGAACGGTTTCTTTGAAGCGTTGTCGCCAGAACCCGACCCCGGCCTGAATTTGGTTTTCTTCGCCGGTGAGAATTCGGCTTTAACTGCTTCGGGTTGCGAACCATCAGGCTGACCGGATTGCTTGCGTGCTTCGCGCTCGCGTTTGGATGGCCGCTGGTTTTCGCCAATTTCCTCACGGGCACGATAAGGCTTGCTTTCGGGAGCAGGGCCTTTGGCGCGACGGTTTTCGTCGAGCTTTGCGATGGTCACGCCCTGCTCGCCGGTGCCGTGTTCCTTGATTGCGGCAAGGAAACCGTCCGCCTTGTCGTCCGCAATCTCAAAGTGGCTGTCTGTGTCGAATATCCGGATCGACCCAACGGCGCTCTTGGTGACGTGACCGGCTTTGCAGATCAGTGGCAGGAGCCAGCGCGGTTCGGCGCGGTGTTTGCGGCCAACCGAGATACGAAATGTCATGCCGCTGAAGTCGCGGCGGTCGCGCGGCGCTGTGTCTGGCGCGTCATTGTATTTTTCACGTCGCTCGCGCGGCGCCCGCTCGGTATAGACGGGGGCGTCCATCAATTCTTCGGGGGCAGGGCGGGCGGCGAGCTGCATGCGCAGATAGGCAGCGGCGATGGCCTCTGGGCTGTGTGCGGCCATCAGTTCGCGCACAAAACCGATCTCGTCATCATCGGGCTGCTGCGACAGGGCGGGGTCATCCAGGATGCGTTCGCGGTTATGGCGCTCGATGTCGGCGGCGCTTGGCGCGGGAACGATTGCGGCTTCGAGTCTGGCGAGCTTGAGCACGCGCGCGGCTGAACCACGGCGATGGAAGGGGACGATCAGCGTACAGATGCCCTTGCGGCCGGCACGGCCAGTGCGGCCCGAGCGATGCAGCAGCGTATCAGGATTGGTCGGCACGTCGGCGTGGATGACGAGATCAAGATTTGGCAGGTCGATGCCGCGCGCCGCAACGTCAGTGGCCACGCAAATGCGGGCGCGGCCGTCACGCATGGCTTGCAGCGCGTTGGTGCGTTCGGCCTGGCTCAGTTCGCCTGACAGCGCGACCACGGCGAAACCGCGATTTCCGAGCCGGCTGGCAAGATGTTTGACCGCCTCGCGCGTGTGGCAAAAGACGATGGAGTTACGCGCGTCATAGAAGAGCAGCGTATTGATAATGGCGTTTTCGCGGTCGGCGGGAGCAATCAGGATCTGCTGGTATTCAATGTCACTGTGCTGTCCGCCTTCACCGGCAGCGGTGATGCGCTGGGCGTTGCGCTGGAAGCGCTTGGCCAGTTGCGCGATCTGGGCTGGCACGGTGGCCGAAAACATCAGCGTGCGGCGGTCTTCAGGGGCGGCGGCCAGGATGAATTCCAGATCGTCGCGGAAGCCGAGGTCGAGCATTTCGTCGGCTTCGTCCAGCACGATGGCGCGAATGGCGCTCAGATCAAGCGAACCGCGCGTGATGTGATCGCGCAGGCGGCCGGGCGTGCCGACCACGATATGCGCGCCGCGGGCCAGCGCCCGGCGTTCGTCGCTCATCGGCATGCCGCCAACGCAGGATGTAATGCGGGCGCCGGCTTCAGCGTAGAGCCACTCGAATTCGCGCCGCACCTGCAAGGCGAGCTCGCGGGTAGGCGCGACAATGAGCGCCAACGGCGTTTCTGCAGGAGGTAATTTTTCCGCTTCGCCAAGCAGGGTGGGCGCGATGGCGATGCCAAAGGCGACGGTCTTGCCGGAGCCGGTTTTGGCCGACACCAGCAGGTCGGCGTCGCGCGCGCCAGGCTCCAGCATGGCTTCCTGGACGGGAGTCAGGCGATCATAACCGCGAGCGGCCAGCGCAGCCGCCAGTGGCTGCGCCATGGATGAAAAATCAGTCATGGGTGTTCTTTTGCGCTGTGCGCCAATTGTCGATCAAGCCGCCCTTCGCGACCTGACACTTGTCCGCCTTCTATCGGCAGACGCCGTCGACGGCAAGCCGATCAATCAAACAGGCTGGAAACCGATTCTTCCGTTGCGGTGCGCGAGATCGCTTCACCGAGCAGATCGACGATCGAGACGACGCGGATATTAGGGGCATCAAGTACTGCCTGGGTTGGCTGGATCGAATCGGTGATGACCAGTTCCTGCAGCTTTGATGAGGCGATACGGGCGACGGCCCCGCCGGAGAGCACGCCGTGGGTGATGTAGGCGGTGACGCTGGTCGCGCCAGCGTCCAGCAGGGCTTCTGCAGCGTTGCAAAGCGTGCCGCCCGAATCGACGATGTCGTCAAACAGCAGGCAATCCTTGCCTTCGACCTCGCCAATGATGTTCATCACCTCCGACTGGCCGGGCTGGTCACGGCGCTTGTCAACGATGGCCAGCGGTGCGTCTATGCGCTTGGCCAGCGCGCGGGCGCGCACAACGCCGCCGACATCAGGCGAGACGACCATGACGTTGGAAAGCTGCTTGTATTTGGCCTTGATGTCACGGGCCATCACAGGCACCGAAAACAGGTTGTCGGTCGGTATGTCGAAAAAGCCCTGAATCTGGCCAGCGTGCAGGTCGAGCGTCAAAACACGGTAGCAGCCGGCTCGGGTGATCATATTAGCGACCAGCTTGGCCGAAATCGGCGTGCGGCCTGCCGAGCGGCGGTCCTGCCGGGCATAGCCAAAATAGGGCATGACCGCCGTGATGCGTCGCGCCGAAGAACGCATGCACGCGTCGATCATGATCAGCAGCTCCATCAGGTGGTCGTTGGTCGGGTAGGAGGTCGATTGCAGGATAAAAACATCTTCGCCGCGGACGTTTTCCTGAATCTCGACAAAGATCTCCTGGTCCGCGAAACGTCGGACCGTGGCGCGCCCAAGCGGGATATTGAGATATCGGGCGACAGCCTCAGCCAGCACCCGGTTCGAATTGCCCGCAAAAAGTTTCATGTAAGCTGCCCTGGCGCCGCACCGCTCGGATATTGCGGGGCTTTTAACCAGCTTGACGGTCATTGCAAGCGCGCAACGCCGGAAAGGTGAATAACATTAGCAGTTTGTGGACAGATCGTCGCCCAGCGAAGATGGGCAAGACCTCCAGAACACTATTTTACGATCAGATCGAGGCCGTGGCGCGACAACGGTTTCGGGGCGGCCTCGGTGGTCAGATACGTTCGGCCCAGCGTCATTGCTGTTTCGGTTTCCGAATCGGCAATTATGATGTGAGCGAACAGGGTCATATCCGGCGCGATCGGCTCCGAATTGTCCTGATAGAACATCTGCTTGTCCATCCAGGACGGCGTAAAGCGCGCGCTGACGGAATATCCGCACGCGTTGAGCCTGTGCCGTGTCAGCCCGTTGGCCTCCAGCGAGCGGGCATGCGCCTCAAATACATCGCCAAAAGTGTTGCCGGGAACCATCGCCTTCTCCACGGCCAGAAGAGCTGCACGCGAGGCGTCGAACAGTTCCTGGTGACGTTTCGACACCTTGCCGGTCAAAATGGTGCGCATCATCGGCGCATGATAGTGGTTGAAAACGCCAGACCATTCCAGCGTCAGCTGGTCGTTCTTGGTGAGCTTTCGACGGCCTGATTTGTAGCGGCACAAAAGGGCGTCAGCGCCTGAGCCAATGATGAATTCGTTGGCTGGATAGTCTCCTCCGCCAGCGAAGATCGTTCCCTGGAGCGCTGCAAGGATTGCGCCCTCGTCGGCGCCCTGCTTGATAATTTTAAGCGCTGCGTCGAATCCGTCATCGCCAAGTTCCGCGGCCTTTTCAGCCTTTTTGATCTCGGCCGGAGATTTGAAGAGACGCAGGCGGCTGACAATGTCGGAGGCGTCCGAGATCTGCCCAAAGGTCTTCAACTGCTCGTCGAGCAATTGTCCGTTGCGGGCGGTCAGTCCATGGGTGTCATACTCGACGCCGATCTTGCAGCCCAAAAGGTCCAGATCGTTCAACAGGTTGCGCAGATCGATCGCTGGGTTGGCGTCAGCCCGATCGGCCCAAACGACGATATTTTCGATGATCGAGGTCTGTTTGGCCTGGCGCAGATCCGCCGAGCGCGTCAACAGCACCATCGAGCCATCGGCCTTGACCGCCAGACACTGGAAAAAGCAGAAGCCGAACGTGTCATAGCCGGTCAGCCAATACATGCTCTCTTGCGCAAATAGCAGCATGGCGTCGAGCTTGCGCTCGGTCATCTCAATCAACAGGCGGTCACGGCGAGCGTCAAATTCGGTGCGGTCAAAATGAATAGACATCAGATATTCTCCAGCGCGATAGCGGCGACGTGGCGACCGTAATCGGGTTCCTTGCGGTGGGTGGAGCGTCGATAGGAATAGAACAGATCTTCCTCGGCATAGGTGCAGCGGTTCACCGCTGAAGCAGTCACCCCGGCTTTGGTCAGGCGGTCGACGGTGTAGCCGTTCAGGTCAAACATCGCGTGACCCTCTTTCTTTGAAGGCGTGAAGTAGAGCGCATTGGCGGAGTCGTCGGCGCAGAACCGCTCGACGAACTCGGCTCCGACTTCATAGTTTGCCTGGCTGATCGAAGGTCCAAGCACCGCCACAATCAGGCGGCGGCGGGCTCCTAGCAACTCCATTGCGTCGATGGTCGATTCGAGCACTCCGGTCAGCGCGCCTTTCCAGCCAGCATGGGCTGCGCCAATAACGCGCGATTCAACGTCGGCGAAGAGCACCGGGCCGCAATCCGCGCTTGAGGCGCAAATAGCCAGGCCCGGTTGATCGGTCACGATGCCGTCCGCCTTCGGGCGAGGCAATCCATAGGGCTCGCGTACGATGATGGCGTCAGGTGAGTGAACCTGATGCAGAGTAAGGAGGCGGACAGCCTCAACACCCATCCATTCAGCGACGCGCCGGCGATTTTCGGCAACATTGTTCTGATCGTCGTCAGAGCCTGTGCCAGTGTTAAGCCCGGCGTACAGTCCTTTAGACACACCGCCTGCCCGGGTAAAAAAGCCATGCCGAATTCCGGCTGATTGAAATTGGGCCAGCGGTGCGGCCAGCAGCGGGTCCGGTCTCGATTGGTTTGACATGGCGCGTGTTGTGGTCCGGGACGGAAGGGGTCGTCAAGTGTGGATGGAACAAGCCAGTGCTTCGGCGCGGATCACGCTGGAGGTCCAAAGCCGGCGAGCAGCGCGTTTGGACTGGAGAACGCCAGAACCTTGAACAGGGTTCCCATGGCGTCCGGGCCTGCCAGCCGCTCGACCTCGGCCTGGAGCCGATCACGAAGCGCATTGTCGCCTCGCGCGCCGAGCTGTCCGGCGCGCTCCAGAAGGCCAAGCGCTAGCAGAAAAGCGCCTTGGGTTGATATTTGGGTCGTCAAACCGGCTGCCTGCGTGACCTGGGCGAGAGCAGCAAAATCGACATGGCTGGTCAGGTCTGCTTCACCCGGATTGGCGAATGGATGGTCATAAGCATGGGCACGAAGCGCCTGGAACGTGTCGCCGAAGCCGGATTGAAGATGGCCGTAGTCGACAAAGAGAGCTGCGCCGCCATCGTGCGCAATTCGCTCGGCGATCCGTTGCAGCAAAGATTCACGCGCCGGGGCTAATTCGATGATATCGCCGGGTTTTCCGGTCGGCAGATCGCGCGGCAAATGTTCGGGCTGAAGCGTCGCTGCTCCGACTGCGAACAGCAGGGAGCCATCTTCGTCAAGTGCCACCATCCGTTCGCGCCATCCGTCCTCCGTCATGACGTACTGGCGTAAGGGGATCGCGTCGAAAATCTCATTGCCGACGATGAAGACTGGATGCTCGGCTGGTAGCTCATCGACATGTTCGATCCATGTGAACTCGCCGCCCGCCGAATCCAGCGTCGCCGTCTGAACTGCGCGCAGCCGGGGACTGATTTCTATCAACAAGAAGCTGGAGGCGCCGCGCAAAGCAGGCTCAAGCCGGTCTATCGCGCGGGCTATGTCGCGGGATAGTGTGCCGCGGCCAGGTCCGATTTCAGCAAATATAGGGCGGTCCGGCCGGCCAAGGGCGCGCCAGGCGTGGATCAGCCAGACTCCGATCAGTTCGCCGAACATCTGGCTGATCTCAGGCGCCGTGGTGAAATCTCCGTCGCGCCCGAAGGGTTCGCGGGTCGTGTAGTATCCATGCTGCGGGTCAAACAGGCACAACGCCATATAGTCGGCGATAGACATCGGCCCGGTTGCGCCGATCAGATCAATGATCCTGGCCTTGAGCGGGTTCACGGTCCGGACTGGACCGGCATTGGTTTCGACATGACAATGAGCGCTACGCCCAGCAGAAGCACAGGAAGCGACAATACCATGCCCATGGTCAGCCAGCCGCCGGCGAGATAGCCGAGTTGTTCGTCCGGCACCCGGAAGAATTCGACAAAAATGCGCGACAGGGCATAGCCGACTGCAAATACGCCTGCGACAAAACCGGGCCTGCCCAGCTTCAAGAAAACGTGGGTCACCAACCTGAGCACCAGAAAGAGCACGAGCCCTTCAAGCAGCGCCTCATAGAGCTGGCTGGGATGACGTGGTTCGGGGCCGCCATTGGGGAAGACAATGGCCCAGGGCACATCGGTCGGGCGGCCCCAAAGCTCGGAATTTATAAAATTGGTGCAGCGGACGAGACCTAACGCAACCGGAATGCCGGCGGCGACAACGTCAAACACGCTCAGGACCGGAATGCGGCGTGATCGAGCAAACAGGATCATTGCCAGCATCGTAGCGATGAAGCCGCCGTGAAACGACATGCCGCCTTGCCAAAAAGCAATAATATCCATTGGATTGGCTAGGTAGCGTTGCAGGTCGTAAAACAGAATGTAGCCTATGCGACCGCCGAGGATCACGCCCAGCGCACCCCACACTACAAGATCGTCGATCATTTCGGGCGCGAAGGGGGCTTTGCCGGCTGGCCACAGGCGCGGGTTCGACAACAGGCGCTTGGCATACCACCAGGCAAACAGGATGCCAACGACATAGCCTGCGCCGTACCAGTGCACCGATAGCGGACCGATGCTGAAAATCACCGGGTCGATGTTGGGAAATGGCAGAACGGCCATCGTGGCGGAGAGGTACTCGATCACTATACGGCCTTCATCGCTCAAGGTTCAGGACGCCAAGTCTAGCCGCTCTCAGCGGCGCGGTTATGGCCGGACTATTTCAGGAATGGATTGTTTAGCCGCTCATCGCCAAAACGGCTGCCAGGTCCGTGGCCGCAAATGAAGCCGATGTCGTCGCCGAGCGGAAGCAGTTTTTCCTTTATCGACCGGATCAACGCTGTGTGATCGCCGCCGGGCAAATCAGTCCGGCCGACGGAGCCGTTGAAAAGAACGTCGCCGACATGGGCGAATTTTGCGGCCGCGTTGTAGTAGACGATATGGCCCGGCGCATGGCCCGGGCAATGCAGAACCCGAAACGAATGGTCGCCGAACGACGCGAGGTCGCCCTCTTCGAAGTAACGGTCAGGCACACAGTTGCGTACTTTTTCGGTCAAGCCGAAGCGCTGCGCCTGATTTTCCAGGTTTGCAAGCAGCGGCGCGTCGTCCTTGTGGGGTCCAACTATTTCGAGGCCAAGCGCGTCCTTGAGGTCCATAGCGCCGCCAGCATGGTCAATATGGCCGTGGGTCAGCCAAATCTGCTTCAAGTCAAACCCTTGCGTCTTGACTACGTCCAGGATCTTGTCGACGTCGCCGCCCGGGTCGACGATGACGCCGGTTTTGTCGTCCATGTCGAACAGGATTGTGCAGTTCTGCTGGAACGGCGTCACCGGAATGATTCCGGCGTTTAGTCTTCCCATGTTTCACCCGTGCGTTTTGCCGTGTGCATAGGATATGCCAATCCCAACGTCCACCCTGCCGCAGGACGCCTAATCAAAACGGGCGGCCTAACGCCGCCCGCCGAAAGCCGATCGAGGAGCCTGATCTATTTGTTCATGGCCTTCATGACCTGACCGACGATGCCGGTCAGGATTGCGCCGCCGCCTGCGCCGCCGACAATGTTTTCAAGGTTCAGGGAGCTGGCCAGTCCGCCAACGGCCGCCGGATCGACAGCGCCGCCGCCGAGCAGACTGCCAAGGATCGCCGCCCCGCCGACGCCACCGATCGCGCCGCTCAAGATTTTCGGGAGCTGACCCATCACGGCCGATCCGACTGCGGCGCCGATCGCCTGTCCCCCAACGATGCCCGAGATCACCTGAATGATGATCGGCATAAGTGCTTCCATGCGAATTTCCTCCAGTCCAAGCCGGTCCACCTGCCGGCAGCGGATTTGAGACTGCGAATTCGGCGAAAGTCAAACGAATGCCTAATAAAGGGTTAACAACTCAACGGAAACTGTTGGAAACGGATTGATTGCGCCTCGCTGCAGACAGAGTTTCACTCTTTCGTGGCAAAGGTGGATGGAATGCGTCATTAATGCTGACCGAAATTGGCTTTGGATGGAGTTTTCATGGCGGACAGCAACGGCTCACCAGCCGGGGCGATCAAAACGGCGATCAGGCCGGGCGATGGAATTGACCTGAGCCTGATTGAACTGCTGTTCTTCGCATACCGCGATTTTACGTCAGACGCCGACGAGATATTGGTCGGGCTTGGGTTTGGCCGAGCGCATCATCGCGTGGTGCATTTTGTCAACCGGATGCCTGGCCTGACAGTTGCGGAACTTCTTGATGTTCTGAAGATCACCAAACAGAGCCTTGCGCGGGTGCTAAAACAGTTGATCGACACTGGCCATATTGTCCAGGTCAAGGGCATCCAGGACCGACGTCAACGCGAACTCTATCCAACCCAAAAGGGACGCAACCTGGCGCTTGCCCTTGCGCGTCCGCAGTCGAAGCGCATCAAGGCGGCGTTGGAAGCGTCGCGGCCGGTCGAACGTGCAGCATTGGAACGCTTCCTGCTGGCTATGGTCGATCCTGAACTGCGTCCGCAGGTCGACAAACTGAATGAATATCCGGTGGAGAATCTAAATGGAGCCCGATGAAGCGGTTGCCGGACCCGGCCCTATTGGCGATGACGCGCCGCACCTACTGGTCGTGGACGATGATACGCGCATCCGTACGCTTCTGCAGCAGTATCTGGCTGAAATGGGCTACCGCGTCACAGTCGCCGCAAGCGCATCGGAAGCCCGGCGTAAACTTGAGGGACTGGATTTTGACCTGTTGATTGTTGATGTGATGATGCCCGGTGAGTCAGGGGTCGACCTGACCCGGTCGCTGCGCGAGACGAAGGCGGTGCCGATCCTGATGCTCACTGCGCTGTCGGAGACCGACAGCAGGGTGGCGGGTCTTGAGGCTGGCGCCGATGACTATCTTGCCAAACCGTTCGATCCGCGCGAACTGATCTTGCGCATCAACGCCGTGCTGCGTCGCGGACATGTCCAACAGACGCCGAAGCTCGAACAGATCGTATTTGGGCCATATACGTTCCAGATCGCCCGACGCGAGCTGAAACGCGGTGGCGAATCGTTGAAGCTGACTGACCGGGAACAGGAAATTCTGGCGATTTTCGCCGGGCGGGCTGGCGAAACCATCCCGCGGCATGAACTGGTCTCTGGCGAGGCAGACGTTGGCGAGCGCACGATTGACGTGCAGATCAACCGTCTTCGGCGCAAGATTGAGAAAGACCCTGCGAACCCTGTGTGGCTTCAGACGGTGCGCGGGATAGGCTATCGTCTGAGCGTAGAGTAGGCGCGCAGCAACCCATGGCCATCGAGAAGATCGATAGCGCCCCCGGGGGCGAAGGCAATGGGAAAGGCGCCCGGATGCTGAGGCGTCTTGGCGCGCTGCTTCAACCAGCCGGGCGAATGTTCGAGCGGCTGTTTCGTATGTTCGGCGTGTATCTGCCGCGGCATCTGTACGCCCGATCCCTGATCATTGTCATCACGCCCATGATCCTGCTGCAGTCGGTGGTCGCTTTCGTGTTTATGGAGCGGCATTGGCAGACGGTGACTCAGCGGCTTTCGGAGGCGACGACGCGCGACCTCGCAGCGGTCATCGACATGATCGAGACCTACCCGTCCGACGACGGATATGCCGAGGTCATC
>Ga0209573_1002149_pt1 | contig 26514 bp, 25 predicted proteins | sample TNRBio252014_DNA_FD_185870 | JGI IMG/M metagenome (GOLD analysis project Ga0209573, IMG submission 185870) | Wastewater treatment Type I Accumulibacter community from EBPR Bioreactor in Madison, WI, USA - TNR Reactor_6/25/2014_ DNA (SPAdes)... | ecosystem: Engineered > Bioreactor > EBPR >... | reverse complement strand
ATCTCGGCCATATTGTCCTGATCGATGGCAGCGACACTGTCGATGGCGCGGGCAGTCTGCACGCGGGTCGACTCGCCGCAGCCTGCCAGCGCGACAAGTCCGGTCAGGCACAGGGGTGCCATCCAGGTGGGATTCATGCTCTGCCCTTCACTGCTCGACGCTCAAGGTGTTGCAAGAAGCAGGAAGCGCCCGTTTCCGCGTCGCACCAAGGCGAAGTTATCGTTGTTTTCACCACTATAGCCGGAAATTTCCAGATTTGCGAGGGCCAGCCGCAGGTTCTGCCGGATTTCTTCGGACCGGCCGCTGTCGATGGCAAAGGCGTTGCGGAACAGATGCGCCGCCTGACCCCATTGACCGCGTTCGACCATCACCACGCCCAGATTGTTCAGCGCCGGGACAAAACCGGCGTCCAGTGCCAGCGCACGGTGCAGCATCTGTTCGGCTTGACCCAGACGGCCCAGCCGCAGATTGGCCGACCCGATCGCCGAGAGCGCATCGACCGTCGGGCCCTGTTCGGCCATCGAACGGTAATAGGCCCTGAGCGCCAATTCGAATTCTCCGCCCTCCATCAGCCGGTGGCCGACGGTCAGGCCATCGACGTCGTCAGCGTTGATCGCCCTGCCGGGCAAGCCGTCGGGCGAAAAGGCAGTGGTCGTCTGGCAGGCGGACAGCGCCAGAAGCGCTGCCACGCCGAGAGCTTTCATCATGGGTTGAAATTCGCCGTGGCAAGCATCGTGATGACCCCGTGGACCGACGGACCGATCAGGATGATCAGCAGGGGCGGCACCGTGAACATCATAGTGCCCAAGGTCAGCTTGGTCGGCAAGACGTTCGCTTTTTCTTCGGCGAGCATCACGCGTTTGTCACGCATTTCTCCGGCATAGACGCGCAGGGCCTCGGCCACCGAGGTGCCATAGGTCGCCGATTGGACCAGAACCGTGACGAACGAGCGAATGTCGGCATTGCCGCAGCGCACGCCCATGTCTTTCAGCACCGCCAGCCGTTCCTTGCCGGCCTTGGTTTCATGCGAGACGGTTTCGAACTCCTCGGCCAGGGCGGGATATCCGGCCTTCAACTCGCGCGCGACGCGGTTGATCGACTGGTCCATCGATTGCCCGGCCTCAGTGCAGATCAGCAGCATGTCCAGCGCATCGGGAAAGCCGCGGGTGATCTGGTTCTGACGTTCCTGACGGCGCTTGTTGACCCAGTAGATCGGGAAATAATAGCCCGCCAGTGTCGGCACCAGCACTGGCATCGCTGTGGCCAGAACCGAGGCCCCCTCGGGCGGCGGCAGCAGCAGGATGTAGATCAGCCCCAGCATCAGCCCGCCCAAGCCGCCGATGAACTTGGCGGCGTTGAAATCGCGCACCGCGTTGCGACCGTGATACCCGGCCTGGATCATGTAAAGCCGACCCTCGCCCATCTCGGATTCGTTCGCGGGCTCCAGAAACGCCTTGTAGCGTTCCAGCCGCTTGTAAAGCGCAGAGTCCTTGCTGGAATGCGAGCGCGACAGGCTGGCGCGGCTATCCGCAGCAGCACGATTCTGATCGCGCAATTTGGCCAGCGGGTCGGGCTTGTCCGAGCGACCGGCGAGGGTGAACAGGACCAGAGTGACCCCGATTGCGACGATCAGCGCGATCAGCACGGGAGGCGAGGTCAGTGTAGCGATGAGGTTGGTGGGCATGATGACGCCTCAGACCTGAATGTTGACCATCTTGCGCATGTAGAGGACGTTGATGACCAGAAAGGCCACGACGACCAGCGCAACGGGGATGAAAAGCGCGGTTTCCTTCACCTCATCGTAATAGTCGGGCTTGATGACCGAGATCATCAGCATCGACACGATGGGAAAGGCCGACAGGAACATGCCTGACCATTTCGCCTCGGCGGTGATGGCTCGCACGCGGCGGAACAGCTTGAAACGGGCGCGCACCACCTTGGACAGGCCATCGAGGATCTCGGCCAGGTTACCGCCCGATTGCGCCTGGATCGTCACAGCAACCGCGAGAAAGCGCAGATCCTGCATGTCCATGCGTTCGGCAAAGGCAAGAAGCGCTTCGCTCATGTCACGACCATAAGACGCCTCGTCGGCAATCATGCCCAGTTCGGTGCCCAGCGGGTCAGGGATTTCCTTTGCCGCGGCGGCGAGGGCGTGGACAAACGGATGCCCCACGCGCAGGCCCCGCACGATCAGGTCGATGGCATCGGGCAGCTGTTCTTCAATCATGGCAAAGCGCTTTTTCGCCTTGCCTGCAACCCAGAACCAGATGCCGCCGATGCCCATCGCGGCGCCGACACCGGCGCGCACCGCGGTCGGCGCGTCGGTGAACAGCGTCAGCGCCATGTAACCGGCAGCGCCGACCAGCACCATCATGCCCATCAGCATCAGGGGCGAGAAGGCGATTTTGCCCTTCTCGGCCTTTTCGGCCAGCAACGAATAGAACGGGATGCTGACCGAACTCGAATGCTGGGTCGCTTCCTTGCGCAGCTTGTCCAGGACGGCGTTGCGGTCCTTGGCGCCGTCGAGCAGTTCCAGGCGCCGGTTCAGGCGGCTTCCCAGCTGAATCGAACGGCCAAAGGCAAAGAGATAGATGCCCTCGACCAGCAGCAGGATGCCGCCGAAGATGGCCAGATAAATCAGGACGGTGGGCGAGATGCTCATGATCGGTCAGCCCTTTTCGATGATGTCATACATGCTGGGCGGCAGATCATAGCCCCAGCGGCGGAAGCGGTCCGAGAAGTGCGAGCGCAGCCCGCAGCCGGTGAAATGGCCGAGGATCTTGCCGTTGGGCTCCATCCCGGTGCGCTCGAATTTGAAGATTTCCTGCATGGTGATGATGTCGCCCTCCATGCCGGTGATTTCGGTGATCGAGGTCATGCGGCGCGAGCCGTCCTGCAGGCGGCTGGCCTGCACGATCAGGTTGACCGCGCTGGCGATCTGGTTGCGCACGGCTTTCAGCGGCATTTCGATACCGGCCATCGCCACCATGTTTTCCAGACGACTGATGCCATCGCGGGCCGAGTTGGCGTGGATCGTGGTCATCGAGCCGTCATGGCCGGTGTTCATCGCCTGCAGCATGTCGATGACTTCCTCGCCGCGGGTTTCGCCGACGATGATCCGGTCCGGGCGCATCCGCAGGGCGTTGCGCAGACAGTCGCGCTGGGTGACGGCGCCCTTGCCCTCGACGTTGGCGGGGCGGCTTTCCATCCGGCCGACATGGACCTGCTGCAGTTGCAGTTCGGCCGTGTCCTCGATGGTCAGCACGCGTTCCGAGTTGTCGATGAAGGACGACAGTGCGTTCAGCGTGGTCGTCTTGCCCGAACCCGTACCTCCCGAGACGATGATGTTGAGGCGTGTGGCGACTGCGGCCTCCAGATACATCGCCATTTCCTGATTGAAGGCGCCGAATTTTACCAGGTCGTTGATGCCCAGCTTTTCCTTCTTGAATTTGCGGATCGACACCAGCGAGCCATCGACCGCGACCGGCGGCACCATGGCGTTAAAGCGCGAACCATCGGCCAGACGGGCGTCGACATAGGGGTTCGATTCATCCACACGGCGACCGACGGCCGACACGATCTTGTCGATGATGCGCAGCAGGTGGCGTTCGTCCTTGAAGGTGACGTCGCTGAGTTCCAGCTTGCCACCGCGTTCGATGAACACCTTGTTGGGGCCGTTCACCAGAATGTCGTTGATCGTGTCATCTTTCAGCAGCGGTTCCAGCGGGCCAAGGCCGCGGACCTCGAAATAGAGGTCCTGGTTCAGCTGCATGCGCTCTTCGGCGGTCAGGCTGATGCCCATCTCGTTCAGCGCTTCGGCGGCGATCGAGGCGATTTCCGAACGCAACTCGGCCTCGGACGCCGTGTCGAGCGCGGCGAGGTTCAGGTTGTCCAGCAGCTTGTTGTGCAAGAGCGACTTGATCTCGAGGATGCGCTGGCGACGGCGGCGGTCCTTGTCATTGGCGGCGGGCTGTGCCGAAATCGGCGCAGCGGCAGGGCTGGCCTTGAACACAGGTTTAGCCGCGACATTCGGCGACGCCGTCAACGCGGGCTGCGCCGCGGGGGTCACCTGCGCGTGGCCATGGGTCGGCACGGCGCGCGATTCGGCGGTGCTGGCAGCTTGAGTATCTTTGCGGTAGCGCGAGAACATGGTGGGCCTCCTCAGGCAGCGGCGCGGTTGTCGACCCGGTTGGCCGAGGCGATGGTCAGCGCCAGCTTGCGGATTTCCTTGAGTAGCGGATTCTTGGGCGAAACCTCGGACAACGGCAGGCCGTGGTCGTTGGCATGCGTCACCTGGGTGGTGCCATCGGGCAGCATCACTTCGAAATCGATGTCGAGGCTTTCAGCCATGCGCTTTGCGCGGGCCTTGCCCGACAGGTCGGTGAATTTCGGCGCCCGGTTCAGCACATAATGCAGCTTGGACAGCGGAAGCCCCTCGGCCTTGAGGGCGCGAATCAGCCGCAGCGCATTCTGGGCCGAGCGCATATCCAGTTCCATCATCGCATAGCAGGCCTCGACCTCGTTGAGGACGGTTTCGGTCCACTGAACGACGGTGCCGGGCATGTCGATGATGACGATGTCGAAATTGGACCGCGCCAAGGCGATCAGCCGGCTGATGTCATCGGGCGAGATCAGGTCGAGCGGCAACATGTCGGCGGCGGCGGTCAGAACCCGCAACTTTTCGTTGAAGGTCTGCAGCGTGTTCATGAAGAAATCACGGTCCATCATCGCGGTGTTGGACAGCAGCTCATAAACCTTTTCGGTGCGCGCGAGATCGAGATAGGTGGCGACCGAGCCGGTCTGAAGGTCAAAGTCCATCAGGCAGACCGTGGGGGCGTTCTTGCCGGAATTGGCGATCTCCCACGCAAGGTTGACGGCGAACGAGGTTGCCCCCGCGCCGCCAGCCAGCGGCTGCACGGCATAGACACTGCCCTGCGGCTGATTCGGCGCATAGTTCATCCGGGCGGCCGAGGCGGCACCGACCAGATCGACGACCGGTTGGCGCAAGCGTTGGATCGCATCGTGCAGTGCGCCCTCGGGAAGCGGATAGGGAACAAAATCGGTAGCGCCCAGACGCAGCAGCCGATGCAACGAGATCGGGCTCAGTTCCTCGGCGATGAGCAGGACCCGGACATTCAGCGAAGTGGCACGCTGGATCACAGCCTCGACCATCGCCATGCTGGCGCTATCATCGTCATCAAGCGCGATGGCGATGAATTCAAGGGATTTTGCCTCGGGTTGGTCGAAGTATTTCAGGGCGCTGGTAAAGGTCAGGTCGCCCCAGCAATCACCCATCTCCAGTTCCATGTCCTCGATCAGAAGATCAAAGTTCTGCACATCACGGGACACCGTGCAGGCCCGAATGGTTGCCGCATTCTTGGTGCTGATGGTCGCGCTCGACATTTCTCTTTCCCTCCGCGCCCGCTTCTGCGGGCCTGGCACATGGCTGATACAAAGACCCCTGGACGACTCCATCCCGGGCATGCAGCCACCTTCGGCGCTAATCTTGGCAGGAATGGGGCTAAAAAATCGTAATTGTCAGGCAAGTGCCCACAATGCAGACGCCCTGCCGTCCGTCAGGGGGCAGGGCGCTGCGAGGGACGCCGGGCTTGGGTTCCCGGCGGGGAGGAATGATGGGCGGCGTCAGGGTGCCGCGCTGCTGATATACGCGCGCTGGATGATCAGTGCGTATTGTCCGTTCATCACAGTCGGGTGGTTCTGCAAGAAGCCCGAAACCTCGGTCACGGCGCGCCGGTTCTGACGCTCGCGGTCCTGGGTCTGGATCAGCGGCTGCGTTTCGCCATTTGACACCACGGCCTCGAGGCGCGAGCGGCTCACGCCGTTGCGGGTCAGGAAGGCGACCACGGCACGCGCGCGACGCATCCCCAGCGCGTGATTATACCGGTCACCGCCAACCAGATCGGCATGGCCGAACACGCGGAAGGTCACTTCGGGGAATTGACGGATCCAGCGGGCCTGCTGGCGCAGCACCGCCTGCGCGGCGGCATCGAGCCGGGCGCTATCAAAGTCGAAAGTTACCGAATTGGGGACTTCCCTTGCAAATTTCTGCGCCAGATCAATGGCAAAGGGCATCTGCCCGGTCAGCACCAGAATGTTGTGCGCCGTCGGGTTGCCAAAGCCGCCCTCATCCGTCGTCGAGCCGACGATTCGGCCGCCGCCACTGCAGGCCGCCAGAGTGACCGAGGACACACCCAACAGCAGGGCACGACGGGAAATCTTTGAAATCGCCATCTTCCCTACTCCATCACATAGCCATAGCCGCCGCGGAAGTCCTGGCGGGCCACTTCGGCCGCGCCACCGCTGGCACCCACAAGCCGCCCGTTGAGGAACAGATCTCGCTCGTTGGGCAGGCGGACGCGGTCGGTCGGCAGGATCAGCGCCTCACCGCGGGTCGGCGTGACCAGATGGGCGGTGACGAAGATCATCAGCTCGCTCTGGTCGCGCTGGTATTCGCTGGACCGGAACAACGCGCCAAGGATCGGAATGTCGCCCAGCCACGGCACCTGCGCGACCGCACCCTGGAAATCATCCTGCAGCAGCCCGGCGATGGCAAAACTTTCACCATCGCGCAATTCGACGGTGGTCGAGGTCTGGCGACGACGGAAGGCCGGGATGTTGACGCCGTTGCTCGAAGTTCCGTTGGCGGCATCGAGGCTGGAGACCGAAGCGTTCAGTTCAAGGTTGATGACATCGCCGTCGATCACCCGCGGGGTAAAGCCCAGTTCCACCCCAAAGGGGCGATATTCGACCGTGACCGTGCCGTTCGCGCCGACGACCGGCACCGGCAATTCACCGCCGGCAAGGAAGCTGGCCGATTGCCCGGACAGGGCGGTCAGGCTGGGCTCAGACAGGGTCCGGGCCAAGCCGTTCGATTCCATCGCTTCCAGCATGACCTGGAACTGCACCGAACCGATGGCAAAGCCACCCGTGATGACACCCGCGGTATCGCCGCCGGTGGGGGTCGCCGTGCCGCCCAGCGCCGCATTGGCCAGCGCCTGGGTGTTCCAGCCGCCGGTGCCGATGCTGGTGCCGCCGTTGCCGATGGCAAGGCTGGCCGCCAGATTCTGCGCGGCGCCACGCGAGACCTCGGAGAAGCGCACGCGCAGCATGACCTGCTGGGTGCCGCCGACGCTCATCAGGTTTGACACCCGCTCTGGGGCATAACGTTCTGCCAGTTGCAGCGCCGCATCCAGCCGACCAATGGACGAGACCACGCCCGACAGCACGATACCGTCATTCGCGGTGCGCACCTCGATGGGCTCGCTGGGCAGGATCTGCCGCAGACGCTCGCGGAATTCGGCGATGTCCGGCGTGACCTGAACCTCGACGTTGGCGATCAACTCGCCATTGGCGCCGAGGATGGTCAGCGTCGTGCGTCCGGGCGCCTTGCCCAGCACATAGATCGACCGATCCGAAAGGGTCGAGATATCGGCGATGCCGGGGTTGGCGATCGACAATTCGACAAAGGGAATATCGGATTCGACCACCACAGCGCGGTTCATCGCCACGGCGAGCGTTTCACGCACCGTTCCCGATTGCACCCTGAGGGCCTGCGCCGACGCTGTCGAAGCCGGGATGAATCCCGCTCCGAAACCCAACGACACCAGCACTGCGGCTGGCGCTAGAATACTCTTCACTGTCATGTGATCCTGCCTCTTGATCACGATTGATGCCGACGCTCTGCGGAGTCGTTCGCCGTCAGAATGCTTGAATCCGCTTTTTATTGCAAGATTCAATTGTTTGGATGGCGTCTTTCGTGTGACTTCAACCGCTTCCCACGAGGAGTGGCGGCGAAAATGGATCAGGCCCCCAGATGTGGGGGCCCGTGCTGTGGCAGAAAGGCCACGTCAGTTGGTGCAGGGGATTTCGATCATCACCACTTCGGCGCCGCGACGGGTGCGCACGGTGCAGCGTTCGGCGACGGCCTGCGCTGCGGTGTCCATGCCCAGCAAGCTGCGACCATCCACCTGGATCGGATTGACCTCGGCAACGTCGTCCAGCCCGACCAGCGACAGCGAGAGGCGCCCGGTCGATTGACCCTGTGCGAGCGAAGCGACCATTTCGGTCGCGGCTTCGACGGTGATCGAGCGCGGCACGCCGTTGAAGGTGCGGTCCTGATCGGCGTTTTCGTCCAGCGCGATGATGCGAACGCTGGCCGAGAGCAGGCGGGTAATCTCGCCGCCTTCGGCGCCGCGGCCGGTCCAATAGATATCGACCGTATCAGACGGGCGAAGTGTGCCTGACAGACCACTGTTTTGGTCAACCCGGATGGTAAAGGCACGCATGCCCGGGGTCAGCATCGCGGCGATTCCGGCCTGCTGACCCGGCTGGCTGACCTTGACGGCCAGAACCGGCTCCAGCGGTTCCATCGCGCGCAGCGCCACACGGGGCCGCGAAGCGTCGGGGATCAGAGCGTTCATCTCATGAAAGGCGCCGGGCGGTACCGAGTTGGCGGGCCAGTCGACCATGCGGACGTCGCCTGCGCCGATCAGTTCGCCATAGCGCAACGGGCGGCTGGCGACCAGCACCGGGACGGTTTGCGTGGTCTGCACGACGGCACCGCGCGCCTGAGCGGCGGCAAGCGCGGCCTCGGTCTGGCCGATATAGGTCTGCGCCATGTAGACGCCGAATCCGGCAAGGGCCAGTCCGACGCCGAGAATTCCGATTTGAGCCACACGCATTCACTTTACTCCTTTACTGGGCGGCGTCGACAACAGGGGGTCGGGCCGATTCCGAGCATGCTCAACCTTGCCTGACGATTTGGGCGCAATCATGGCGCGCGGGGGCAAACACTGTGGCAGGTCCGGAATATGGAACGGACCGCATCCGGGGATGCGGTCCGCTCGGGATCAGGGCGGTCAGGATTACTGGCTGACGCCCAGCGTGCCCAGCGTCGCGACCGAAGCCGACGACAGCGAGTTCGAGATGTTGGTGCCCAGCGAGCTGACGCCGGTGCGGACCGAGGTGATGACGGCCAGGCCGAGGCCGACGATGGCGGCGGTCAGCACGACCCAGTCAACGGTCACGGCGCCCGACTCGTTGGCGGCAAAGGTCTTGATCTGGTTAAGAAAGGTCATGTTGCTTCTCCAGGTTTCGGGGTTCGATACTGTTACGGTTCACTGCCAGACCGAAAACCGGGAGGTTTAAGGGGGTTTGACCGTCTTCCGGCTTGGCACCTTGGTTTTCGGCCGGGATCGCGGCGGCAAAGTGCGGAGACTCTGTCAAAATCTGGGCAAACCCGGACAAGTTTCGTGACTTTGTGTCTGACGCGCGACAGCGGGGTGAAATCGCAAGAATTGCGCCGATATCGGCAACAATCGCTTTTGCGCCGTCCGAGGCGATTCGTTCTTGGGCGATTCCTTGCCAACCACACGCGCGGCGCACAAAGCAAAACGGCCGCCCCTTTCGAGGCGGCCGTTCGGCAGTCGAATTCCGGTGGATTACTGGCTGACACCCAGGGTGCCGAGGCTGGCGACCGAGGCCGACGACAGCGAGTTCGAGATGTCGGAGCCCAGCGCGCTGACGCCGGTGCGGACCGAGGTGATGACGGCCAGGCCGAGGCCGACGATGGCGGCGGTCAGCACCACCCAGTCAACGGTCACAGCGCCCGATTCGTTGGCGACGAAGGACTTCAGCGTGTTCAGAAAGGCCATTTGGATTCTCCAGGTTACAGGTTTCAAACCATTACAGTCAGTGCCAGAGCGAAAGCCGGGAGGTTTAAGGGGTTAACCGTTTTCCGTCTTGGCATCTTGGTTATCGGCCAGGATCGCGGCGGCAAAAGGTGGGGAATCTGGAGAAATCTGGGCAAACTCGGACAAGTTTCGTGACATTGGTCCTATCGCGCGACGGTGTGCGGAAATCGAAAGAATTGCGCCGATTTCGAGAACAATCACCGAAAGGCCTTTGCGCAGATCGAGGCGATTCGTGCTGGGATGATTCCGTGCCAACTACGCGCACAGCGCACAAAGCAAAACGGCCGCCCCTTTCGAGGCGGCCGTTCGGCAGATGAATTCCGTTGGATTACTGGCTGACACCCAGCGTGCCCAAGCTGGCGACCGAAGCCGACGACAGCGAGTTCGAGATGTTGGTGCCCAGCGAGCTGACGCCGGTGCGGACCGAAGTGATGACGGCCAGTCCCAGCCCGACGATAGCAGCGGTCAGCACGACCCAGTCAACGGTCACAGCGCCCGACTCGTTGGCGACGAAGGACTTCAGCGTGTTCAGAAAGGCCATTTGGATTCTCCAGGTTACAGGTTTCAAACCATTACAGTCAGTGCCAGAGCGAAAGCCGGGAGGTTTAAGGGGTTAACCGTTTTCCGTCTTGGCAGCTTCGGTATCGCAGTCGTTTCGGGCGAAAACCTCCCCGGTTTCTGGCGAGAATGTGGCCAATTCGGGTTCATTTTCCGCGGTTACTCCCCCGGTGCATCAGTCCCTCATTCTGGTCTGGATTGTCGTTGAGCGAGCAACAGTCGCGCAAGGGAGCGGGGTAGTTCGATAGTCAGCTTCGAATCGATGCCGCCTCTGCACCGAATCGCCAAAGCAAAACGGCCGCCTCTTTCGAGGCGGCCGTTCGGCAGTCGAATTCCGGTGGATTACTGGCTGACGCCCAGCGTGCCCAGAGTCGCGACCGAAGCCGACGACAGCGAGGTCGAGATGTCGGAGCCCAGCGCGCTGACGCCGGTGCGGACCGAGGTGATGACGGCCAGGCCGAGGCCGACGATGGCGGCGGTCAGCACCACCCAGTCAACGGTCACGGCGCCCGACTCGTTGGCGACGAAGGTTTTGATCATGGCGTTCAGTTTCATGCTACTCTCCAGGTTTCTACACAGGTCCGTCAGGCTTCCGATTTCATCGGTGGGGTTCGCTGCGGACACCCTGCTTTTCACTCCTTGCCGTGGCGGGAATGCGGCCCGATCTTGTCCCTTGGCGGCGGTTTTTGGGAATTGTTGCGGCATTCAGCGCGGATTTGCGCGGGACGGTGATTTCTGGCAAAGTGCGTGAAAACAAGACGCCGGGGCCATGCCGAGCAGCCTGCCCACACGAATCGCATTGATCGCGGTGACCGCAGCGGCGGTTGCCTGGGGGCCGGCCTATGCCCAGACCCCGGACTTCACCTTTCGCCGGATCGGAGTTGCACCGCAGGACGGTGCGCGGCGCATCACGGTGCAGGTTGACCCCGAAGAGCAGGCGCGAAGGCTGGCTCCCCCGGTGCCGCCCACGCCGCGCGCCCAACCGCTGGCCCCCAACGCCCCTGGCGATACGCCCGAGGGGGCGAGGTTCGCCTGGTTCTGGGCGCAGGTTCCCGCCGGATTGGGGCAGGGCGAGGGGCGGTTTCTGTCGGCCATGGCGGCTTTGCGCGATGCGCCCGAAGGCGGGCGCGTGCCAGAGCCCGGATTGCAGCACCTGCAGACGATCGCTGCCTCGCATGGGCCGCAAATCCTGATGGCGACGGTCGGAACGCGGGTATCCCCGGCGCTGACGCTGGCGGTGATCTCGGTCGAATCCTCGGGGCGAACGGCGGCGGTCAGCCATGCAGGCGCGCAGGGGCTCATGCAACTGATCCCCGCGACAGCCGAGCGATTCGGCGTCACCGATGCGATGGACGCCGGCCAGAACATTCGCGGCGGTGTGGCCTATCTGGACTGGCTGCTGGGCGAGTTCGGCGGTGACGTCGTGCTGGCGCTGGCCGGTTACAACGCGGGCGAGGGGGCGGTGCGGCGCAATGGCGGCGTGCCACCCTACGCCGAGACGCGCGATTATGTGCCGCGTGTGCTGGCGGCCTGGCAGGTGGCGCGCGGCCTTTGCGCGACGGTGCCGGAATTGCCGACAGACCCTTGCGTCTTCGCCATCAGTGCGGTGCGCACCTCGGGTTAGAGCCAGTCGCCGCGCCCGGCGCCGACCGCCTGTGCCACATTGGCATAGCCGTCGCGCGCCAGCAGGGCGTCGATGCCGCGCGCGATTCGGGCCGCCAGCGACAGGCCCTGATAGCTGAGCGCCGAATAGAGTTGCACCGCACTCGCCCCGGCCTTGATCTTGGCATAGGCGGTCTCGGCACTGTCGATGCCGCCAACGCCGATCAACGGCAACCGTCCCTGGGTCAGCTGCGAGACCTGCGCCAGAATCCGGGTGGATTTATCAAACAGCGGCGCACCCGACAGCCCGCCCGCCTGCGCGGCATGGGCGCTGGCCAATCCCTCGCGCGACAGCGTGGTATTGGTGGCGATGATCGCGTCAAGGCGCGCCTCTTCCGCCACGCCACACAGATCGGCGAGTTCGTTGGCCGACAGGTCCGGCGCGATTTTCAGGAACACCGGAATGGGCCGCGCCAGCGCGTCGCGTGCCGCCATGACCCCGGCCAGCAACCCGCGCAGGGCCTGCGGCCCCTGCAGATCGCGCAGTTTTTCAGTGTTGGGCGACGAGACATTGACCGTGACAAAATCGACAAATCCGCCGCAGACCTGCAGCACCTGCACGAAATCGCCGGCGCGGTCGGCGCTGTCCTTGTTGGCGCCGAGGTTCAGCCCCACAACCGGCCCTTGCGGACGCTGCGCCAGCCGGGCAGCGATCGCCTCGGCGCCCTGATTGTTGAAGCCAAACCGGTTGATGACCGCACGGTCCTCGGTAAGACGGAACAGCCGGGGCTGCGGATTGCCGGGTTGCGGGCGCGGCGTGGCGGCGCCGACCTCGACAAAGCCGAAACCCGCACGGCCCAACGGTCCCAGCGCCAGGGCATTCTTGTCGAACCCGGCGGCCAGACCAACCGGGTTGGGCAGATCCAGCCCCGCCAGACGCGTGCGCAACCGGTCCGAAGTGACCTCGCCCGCCAAGGGCACCAGACCGAGCCGCAGCGCCTGCAGGGCGAGGCCATGCGCGCGCTCGGGGTCCAGTTGCCGCAGGGCCAGCAGGCCGAGGCGTTCGATCATCAGACCACCCCTTCGGGGAAGATATGCCCGGCCGCGCCGAGGGGCAGCGACTTGTCCCAGACGACATCGGCGGCAATCAGGGGGCGGTAAAGGTGGGGAAACAACGCCCCGCCGCGCGAGGGCTCCCATTTCAGCGCCGCGCCCAACTGCTCGGCCCGCAGTGCCACCAGCACCAAATCGCGCTGATCGGCAAAATGGCGGGCGGCGGTCTCGGTGACCTGCTGAGCCGTGGACAGGTGGATATAGCCATCGCTCAGGTCGATGGGCGCCCCGGCGGTCTGACCGGCGGCAACGAATTGGTCCCATTCGGACCGGCGAAGGATCTTGAACACCAGCATGGCTTGCTCTTGCCCAAACTGCCGCGCCCGGTCAATGGGCACCCGTCATGCCCCCGTCGCAGTTCCGCGCCACAGATGCGAATGGGCCTTTGACTCTGCGCGGCAGAGGCGCAATCCTGACCTTCTGAAAAAACCAACAGGGGAACCACGATGTTTGTCTCCAAAACCCTTAGGGCCATGCTGGGCTCGACCGCACTCATGGCGGTCAGCGCCTTGCCCGGCTTTGCCGATACGCAACTGCACATTCTGCACATCAACGATTTCCATAGCCGGATCGAATCGATCAGCCGGTTCAATTCGACCTGTTCTGCCGGTGATGAGGCCGAAGGCAAATGTTATGGCGGCGCAGCGCGTCTCTATACGCTGGTGACGCAGATGCGCGCCGCACTCGAGGCCGAGGGCCATCCGGTTCTGCTGCTCGACGCTGGCGACGCCTCGCAGGGCTCGCTGTTCTACACGACCTATGGCGGTCGGGTCGAGGCCGAGCTGCTCGAGCGTCTTGGCGTCGATGCGATGGCGGTCGGCAACCATGAATTCGACCTCGGGCCCGAAGGGCTGGCGGTGTTCCTCGACACTGTGAGCTTCCCGATCATCTCGTCGAACGTTGATATGTCGGCCAACAATCTGGTCGCTGGCCGCGTCGCGCCGCATGTCGTGCTCGAAGCGGGCGGGCTGCGTGTCGGTATCGTTTCGGCGCTGGCCACAGATACGGTCGAGACCTCGTCGCCCGGTCCGACCATCACCTTCAATAATGAAATCGATGCGCTGAATGCGGCGGTGGCCGAGTTGCAGGCGCAGGGTGCCGCGCCGATTCTCGCGCTGACGCATGTCGGCTATGCTGCCGACCAGCGCATCGCTGCGGCGGTGCCCGGACTGGCGGCAGTGATCGGTGGCCACAGCCACACCTTCCTGTCGGCGTCCAGCCCGAACCGCCACGGGCCCTATCCGACTTGGGTCGATACTGCCGAGGGCGGTATCGTTCCGGTGGTCACGGCAGGGGCCTATGGCCGCTGGCTGGGCCACCTCGTGCTCGATCTGGATGACGAAGGCAACCTGATCTATGCGTCCGGCGATACGATCGAACTCAACGCCGAGGTCACACCGGATCCCGAGGTCCTGGCCTGGGTCGCCGGATTGGCCGGGCCGATCGAGGAGCTTCGCAACCGCCCGGTGTCGGAATCGGCCGGCGTGATCGAGGGCTCGCGCGAGGTCTGCCGCCAGATGGAATGCTCGATGGGGAACCTGGTGTCGGACGCCATGCTGGCGCGCGTCGCCGATCAGGGCGTGACCATTGCCATCCAGAACGGCGGCGGTCTGCGCTCGTCCATCGACGAGGGCACGATCACCATGGGCGAGGTTCTGGCGGTGCTGCCGTTCCAGAATACGCTGTCCACCTTCCAACTCTCTGGTGCTGATGTGGTGGCCGCGCTGGAGAATGGTGTCAGCCAGCTGGCCGATGGCGCCGGGCGTTTCGCGCAGGTGGCCGGTCTGCACTATACTTTTGACCCGAATGCCGAGGTCGGTAGCCGCGTAAGCGACGTGATGGTGCAGGCCAATGGCGAATGGGTGGCGATCGACCCTGCGGCAATCTACGGCGTGGTGTCGAACGACTTCATGCGAGCGGGTGGCGACGGGTTCCGGATGTTCCGAAACAACGCGATCAACCCCTATGATTTTGGCCCGGATCTGGCCGATGTCGTGGCGGATTACCTGATCGCGAACCGACCCTATACGCCCTATACCGACGGACGCATCACCCGTCGTTGAGCGGTTCTGACGGGGGCCTTCGGGCCCCCGTCATCCTTGCATCAGGCGCACCGTGGCTTTGCGGGCGCGGGCGGCCAGAGCGGCGGCATCCAGCCCGGTTAGCGCGAAATCTCGCACGACCTGCCGCCCCTCGACGATCAGGTGCCGCACCCGGTGTGGCCCACAGAGCACCAGCGCAGCGACCGGATCCCAGTTGCCTGCGCTTTGCAGCGACCGCAGATCCCAGATGGCCAGATCGGCGCGCTTGCCGATTTCCAACGAGCCCAGATGATCCGCGCGTCCCAGCACCGTGGCACCGCCCAAGGTGGCGATCTCCAGCGCCTCGCGGGCGCTCATGGCGTCCGCGCCGCGCGCCACGCGCTGCAACAGCATCGCCTGCCGGGCCTCGGCCATCAGGTCACCCGCGTCATTGCTGGCCGACCCATCGACCCCCAGCCCCACCCGCACCCCGGCATCGCGCATCGGTCGCACCGGCGCGATCCCGCTGCCCAGGCGGCAGTTCGAACAGGGGCAATGCGCCACGCCGGTCAGTGAGCGGGCAAAGAGGTGGATTTCAGCGTCGTCGAGTTTCACGCAATGCGCGTGCCAGACATCGGCGCCGGTCCAGCCCAGATCTTCGGCATATTGACCGGGTCGGCAGCCGAACTGCGACAGGGAATAGGCGATATCCTCGTCGTTCTCGGCCAGATGAGTGTGCAGCATGACCCGCTTTTCGCGCGCCAGCAGCGCCGCGTCGCGCATCAACTCGCGGCTGACCGAAAACGGCGAGCACGGCGCCAGCCCCACGCGCACCATGGCCTCAGGCCGGGCATCGTGGAAACGGTCCACCACTCGGATGCAGTCGTTCAGGATGGCCGTTTCCTCCTCGACCACCGAATCCGGCGGCAATCCACCCTTTGACTCGCCGATGCTCATGGCGCCGCGGGTGGCATGGAACCGGATGCCCACATCCGCCGCCGCGTGGATCGTATCGTCCAGCTTCGATCCGTTCGGGAACAGATACAGATGATCGGACGACATCGTGCAGCCCGAGAGCGCGAGTTCCGCCAACCCCAGTTGTGTCGAGATGTGCATGTCCTCGGGCGTATAGCGGGCCCAGATCGGATAAAGCGTGCGCAGCCAGCCAAACAGCAGGGCATCCTGCGCCACGGCGCGGGTCAGGGTCTGATACATGTGGTGGTGCGTATTGACCAACCCCGGCGTCACCACGCAGCCCGACGCGTCGATCACCTCGGCCCCCGGCGCTGTCAGCGCGGGGCCAATTGCGGCGATCACTCCGCCGTCGATCAGTATCGAAGCGCCCGCGGGTTCGCGCCGCGCACCGTCCATTGTGACGATCACTTCGGCATTGCGGATCAGGGTCTGGGTCATGCGAACCTCCAGCAAAAGAGGGCGCGGACCCTGCGGCCCGCGCCCGTTTGTCATGCCGCTACGATCAGTGATCGGCCACGGCGGCAGCGGCCTTGGCATCGTCCGCCGATCCCGAAGCGCCGTTGAAGAAGGCGTTCAGGATCACCGCCGCGACCGAGGCCAGCAGGATGCCGGATTCGATCAGGGGGTGGATGGAATGCGGCATCCACATGCGGAAGTTCGGCGCGATCAGCGGGATCATGCCAAAGCCAAGGCTGACGGCGACAACGAACAGGTTGTTGCGGTTCTTGGCAAAGTCGACGCCTGCAAGAATGCGGATACCGGTTGCGGCGACCATGCCGAACATCACCAGACCCGCGCCGCCCAGCACCATCGTCGGCACCGATTCAACCAGCGCACCCATTTTCGGCATCAGGCCCAGAACGATCAGGATCGCCCCGCCCGCGACGCAGACAAAGCGGCTGCGGATGCCGGTAACACCCACCAGACCGACGTTCTGGCTGAACGAGGTATAGGGGAAGGTGTTGAAGATGCCGCCGATCAGCGTGCCCAGACCATCGGTGCGCAATCCGGCCGACAACATCGGCTGGGTCACGCGCTTGCCCGTCATGTCGCCCAAAGCCAGGAACATGCCGGTTGATTCGATCATCACCACGATCATCACCAGTGTCAGCGTGAGGATCATCACCGGGTTGAAAGTGGGCGTGCCGAAATGGAAGGGCGTGATCATGCCGAACCAGGCGGCGTCGGCGACCTTGCCAAAGGTCATCGTGCCCATCGCCACGGCGATCAGCGCACCGATGACGATGCCCAGCAGAACCGCGATGTTGGCAACGAACCCCTTGCCGAATTTGGCGATCAACAGGATCGCCGCCAGAACGATGCCCGAGACGGCGATGCTGGACAGCGGCGCATAGGCCGGGTTGTTCACCCGCGCGGCCAGCCCCAGACCCTGCGGGATCTCCGGCGCGCCGGTGATCGTGCCGCCGGCGATGCCGTCGGTCAGCGCCTGCAGCCAGGCGGCGTGCTCAGGGTTGACGATCTGCGGCGAGGTGGGGCCCACCGGGTTGCCGAAGATCCAGTTGATGCCGATGCGCATCAGGCTGACGCCGATCACCAGAATGATGGTGCCGGTGACCACGGGCGGAAAGTACCGCAGCATGCGCGACACAAAGGGCGCGATGATCATGCCGATGATGCCTGCACCGATGATGGCGCCAAAGATCGCCCGCGCACCATCGGTGCCGCCTTGAGCGTTCGCCATGGCGACCATCGGCCCGACGGCGGCGAAGGTCACGCCCATCATCACCGGCAGCTTGATGCCGAACCACTGGGTTGCGCCCAGCGACTGGATCAGCGTGACGATCCCGCAGACAAAGAGGTCGGCCGAGATCAGAAAGGCGACATCAGCCGGTTCAAGACGCAGGGCGCGCCCGACGATCAGCGGCACGGCGATGGCGCCGGCATACATCACCAGAACGTGCTGCAGGCCGAGTGTGAAGAGCTTTGGTGCCGGAAGGACTTCGTCCACCGGATGCACGGAGTTTGTCATTCGTGTTTCCTTTCCCTCAGGGAGTCCCGTTGTTCTTGCCGTCCGCCCCGCTCCCCACGGGGGTCGTCCGGTCAGATGCACCTTGGGCCGGGGCCCTTGGCGCGGCAGTTCCCGCCCGGTTGATCCGGGTTCTCAGGCTTCTGACACGGTCCAGGCCGTGTCGAAGTGGTATTCCTCAAGGTTCGGCGTGGCGCCGATTCGGTCGACCACGGCGAACAGGCCAGGCGCGTGCAGGGGCGTCAGAACCCCGTGCCAGGTGCCTCGGTGCAGGTTGATGCCTTGCGCGCCAGTCGTGACAAAGGCACGAGGCAGGCTAGCTGGATCGCGCGCCACAATCACCAGAAACGGCTGGTTGTGCATCGGCAGGAAAGCTTGGCTGCCCTCAGGATGGCGTTCGATCAGGTCGAAATCATAGGGCAGTGCGCGCGGCACGGCGTTGAAGATGGAAATCCCGGCGCGGCCTTGCGGGCCGAAATCCAGTGTCGCGCGGTCATGGTGGCGCTGGCACAAGCCCGCATTGATAAGCCGGAAATCACCCTCTGCCGCCAATACGTCGCCAAACGGTGCGAAGGTGGCGGCGGTCAAGGGTTCGGGGCGGATCGTGCGGATCATGGGCAGCAGTCTCGCGTGTTACAGGCTTCGGGGGTGTCACACCTCCGGAGCTCCGTGGCGCATTTTCGGCAACTGGACGCGGGGCGGGTCAACCGGTTGAGGTGGACCAGGGGCCGCGCAGGCGGGCGTGGCGGTTGACATCCTTGTAGAGCAGGTAGCGGAAGGGTTCGGGCCCGGCGGCATAGCAGGCCTGCGGGCAATAGGCGCGCAGCCACATGAAATCGCCGGCCTCGACCTCGACCCAGTCCTTGTTCAGCTTGTAGACGGCCTTGCCCTGCAGGACATAAAGGCCGTGCTCCATCACATGCGTCTCCTCGAACGGGATCAGGCCGCCGGGCTGGAAGGTGACGATGTTGACATGCATGTCATGGCGCAGGTCGGTGGGATCGACGAAGCGGGTGGTGGCCCAGCGGCCCTGCGTGTCGGGCATGGCAACGGGGACAAAATCACGCTCGTTGGTGACAAAGGCGTCGGGGCGGGCAATGCCCTGCGCCGGTTCCCAGATCTTGCGCAGCCAGTGAAAGCGGGCGGGCTCCTGGCCTTCGGCCAGCAGGGTCCAACGGGCACCGGCGGGGATATAGGCATATCCGCCCGCGTCGAGGTCATGCGCGGCGCCGTCGATGGTCAGGGTGATCAGGCCATGGGTGACGAAGAGCACCGATTGCGCGGCGGTGTCGTTGTCGGGCACATCAGACCCGCCACCCGGCTGCACCTCGCAGACATATTGCGAGAAGGTTTCGGAAAAGCCGGACATTGGGCGCGCGATCAGCCACATCCTGAGGCCGCGCCAGCCGGGCAGGAAGCTCGTGACGATGTCGGAAAAGCAGCCGCGCGGGATGACGGCATAGGCGTCGGTGAACACCGCGCGCTGGGTCATCAGGGCGGTTTGCGGCGGCAGGCCGCCGTGGGGGGCGTAATAGTCGCTCATGGCAGCAGGTCCATCAGGCGGATTTCAGCGATGCGTTCGACCTGCGCGCAGGCGGTGGCGAACTCGGTGGCGGTGTCATGCGCGATGCGGGTCTGGAAGGCCGACAGGATCGAGGCCTTGGTATTGTCGCGCACGGCGATGATGAAGGGAAAGCCGTGCTTGGCGACATACTCGGCGTTGAGGTGCTGAAAGGTCGCGCGTTCGTCGTCGGTCAGTTCGTTCAGCCCGGCCGAAGATTGCTCGAGCGTGGATTCCGGGGTCAGGCGCTTTGCCGCCGCCAATTTGCCCGCCAGATCGGGGTGGGCGCGCAGCACGCCGAGGCGTTCGGCATAAGAGGCCGAGCGGAACATCCGGGCCAGCGCGTTGTGCAGGCCGATGGCTGTGTCATGAGCAGGGCCGAGTTCCAGCGCAAAGGCACGTTCGGCGATCCAGGGCGAGTGTTCGAAGATCGAGCCATAGCGCGCCACGAAGGTCTCGCGGTCCATCTGCGAGGGGCGTTCGATCCGGCGGTGCGGATGGTGGGCGGCCCAATGGTCGGCGATCTGGCTGCGGGTGGCGAACCACGCGCCGCCTTTGGCCGCGACGTGATCGAGGAAACGGACCAGACCAGCGATCTTGCCGGGACGGCCGACCAGCCGGCAATGCAAGCCGATCGAGAACATCTTTCCGCCTTCGGCCAGCAGGGTATCAAAGCTGTCGATCAGGTATTGGCCGAAGTCCTGCCCCGTCACCCAACCCGGCGCTGTGGCAAAGCGCATGTCATTGGCTTCCAGCGTGTAGGGGATCACCAGTTGGTCGCGCTCGCCCGCCTCCAGCCAATAGGGCAGGTCGTCGTCATAAGTGTCGCTGATCCAGTCCAGAACCCCGGTTTCAGCCGTCAGTCGTACGGTGTTGACGCTGCAACGCCCGGTATACCAGCCGCGCGGCGGGTGGCCGACAACTTCGGTGTGCAGGCGGATGGCCTCGGCGATCTGGGCGGCCTCGACTTCCTCGGGCATGTCGCGGTGATCGACCCATTTCAGGCCGTGGCTGGCGATATCCCAGCCCGCGCTCTTCATCGCCGCCACTTGTTCGGGGTTGCGCGCCAGCGCGGAGGCGACGCCATAGATCGTCACCGGCAAGGCGCGCCCGGTCAGCAGCCGGTGCAGCCGCCAGAACCCGGCGCGCGCGCCGTAGTCATAGATCGACTCCATGTTCCAGTGGCGCATTCCCGGCCAAGGGGCGGCGCCCGCAATGTCGGACAGAAACGCCTCGGACTGCGCATCGCCGTGCAGCAGGCAGTTTTCGCCACCTTCCTCGTAATTCAGCACCAGCGAGATAGCTACCCTTGCGCCGCCCGGCCAGTTCACCTGCGGGGTGCGGGGGCCATGGCCGATCATGTCGCGGGGATAGCGGGGGGCTTCGGTCACTGAATGCGGTCCGGTCTTGCTGCCTGTTCGGCGCGAACGTTAGCGCAAAAAAACACGGCGTTTATCAAGATTTCGCAGAAAGACCTTTCTCTGCAGCAAGGACTGGTCTTTGCTGGTCCGGGGGGCAGAATGGGCGCCAGTGGCAAGAGGGGATGACAATGGCCGGGTTTCTGACGACGCATGTGCTGGATACCGCGCGGGGGTGCCCGGCATCTGGGTTGAAGATCGTCCTGCGTGATGCCGCCCGGGCGGTTCTGGCCGAGATGGTGACCAATGCCGACGGTCGCACGGATGGCCCGATCCTGCCGCAGAGCCGTTTTGCGCCGGGCAGCTATGAGCTGACCTTTCATGCCGGGGACTATCTGCGCGCCACCGGGCAGGCGGGGGCGGAACCCTTGTTCCTTGACCTCGTGCCGATCCGTTTTGGCATCAGTGACCCTGAGGCGCATTATCATGTGCCCCTGCTCTTGTCGCCCTATGCCTTTTCGACGTATCGCGGAAGCTGATCTCCAAGGTTCCCAGCATGTCGCAAACCCTTCTGTTCTGCGCCCCGGCACCTGTCATCGACGGGGGAGGGCAGCTGCGGCTTGACATCAAATTCGTTGAGGGAATGCGCGAGCATGTGACGGGCTGGGGCGGGCCGGTGCATGTCGTGCTGTGGCGCGACGGCGGCGAAATCCCCTTTGGCCGTGACTATGAACGCGCGGCACTGGGGTTTGAGCTGACGGTGCTGAACCCCGGCGAGGCCGTGCCCGAATCCGCCATGCGCGGCGCGGATGTGGCGATGATTTCCGCCGATATGCCGGGGTTTCTGGGGCTGGTGGAGCGCGCGCGCGCGGCCGGGCTGCCGGTGGTTGCCGGGCTGGAATACACGCGCGAGACCCGGTTGCGCATCGTCTGGCTGGACAAGGGCACCGGCCTTTTGCGCAAGCTGCGGCGCAGCCTCTGGGTCTGGCAGGATGACCGGCGCATCCGGCGCGGGCTGGCGCAGGCAACGGGAGTGCAGTTCAATGGCTATCCAGCCTTTGACGACCACGCGGCCGAGGTGCGCGCGCCGTTGCTGTATCTAGACCACCGCATGACCCCCGCGCTGCTGGCCACCCCAGCCGAGATGCAGGCGCGGGCTGAGCGGTTGCGCTCCGGGGCACCCTTGCGGCTGATCCATTCTGGGCGGCTTGAGCCGATGAAGGGCGCACAAGACCTGCTGTCCGTGATGGCGGCGCTGCACGCGATGGGTGTGCTCGCGACCCTGGACATATATGGCAGCGGCAGTCTGGAGGCACCGATCCGCGCCGGGCTGGCCGCGTTTGACGGTCAGGTGCGGCTGCACGGCCCGGTCGATTTCGAAACCGTTCTGGTCCCGGGCAGCCGCAACGGCGCCGATGTGTTTCTGTCGTGCCATCGCCAGTCGGACCCGTCCTGCACCTATCTCGAGGCGCTGGGCTGTGGCCTTGCGCTGGCGGGTTATGACAACCGGATGTGGCACCGCCTGAGTGGCGAGGTCGGTCTGGCAGCCCCGGCACCGCAAGGTGACACTGGCGCATTGGCCGGGCTGATCGCGGGCTGGCACCGTGACCGCGAGGGCCTGATCGCCGCCGCGCAAACCGGCCTGTCCTTTGCACGTGCGCATGATTTCCCGGCCGAATTCGCGGCCCGCATGGCGCATCTGCGCGCCTGCGCAGGTCGCTGACGTCAGGCGCTCACCGGTTCGGGCAACATCACTCCCTGCATCTGCACCGCCATATCGGCCCGGATTCGCGCCGAGATGAAATCGGCGAACAGCCGCACCTTGGGGTCGCGCAGGCGGCGATGCGGCGTCAGCAGGCTCAACTGCACGGGCAAGGGTGGCGTCTTGACGGCCACAGGCACTAGCGCCCCCGACCGCAGATGCCCCGCCACCTCGAACAGCGGTTTCATCACGATGCCATGCCCGGCCAACGCCCAGTCGGTCAGCACATCGCCGTCGTCCGATTCAAACGGCCCCGAGATCTCGAATTTCTGCAAACCTTGCGGCGTTTGCAGCGTCCACTGGAACTCCTTGGCGCCGGGAAACCGCAGGTTCAGGCAATCGTGCCGATCCCGCACCAGCGCGGCGCCATCCTCGGGGTTGCCGCGCCGTGCGATGTATTCGGGCGCAGCGCACAGTATCCGTGTGCAATCGGCGATCGAGCGCAGCTTGAGCGCGGAATCGTCGGGCACGCCCAGATGCAGCACGGCATCGAGCCCCTCGGCGGTGACGTCGATGATGCGGTCCGACAGGCGCAACCGCAATTCGATCTGCGGATACTCGGCCTTGAACGGCGGAACGAAGGGCGCCAACAGCCGCCGCCCCACACCCAGAGGGGCGCCGACGAACAGCACCCCGCGTGGGTTTTGCGTGGCGTCGGCCAGTGCCGATTCTGCGTCCTCGATGGCCTGCAGGATGCCCAGCGCCCCTTCATAAAAGATGCGCCCGTTCTCGGTTGGCTGAAGTGCGCGGGTGGTGCGGTTGAACAACCGCACTCCCAGATGCTTCTCCAGTTCGGAAATCCGACCCGACGCAACGGCCGGCGAGGTGCGCTGATCGCGGGCAGCGGCCGACATGCTGCCCAAATCATAGACACGCACGAACATCCGTATCATGTTCACATAGGACACTTTCAGCCCCCGCTTGAAAGTCCTCAACCATTTGCCGGATTAACAGAAAGCCGGGCGTCGGTATAGCCTCGGCGCAACACAAAGCAGGAGCAAGGCATGTTCGAACTCGCCATCCTCGGGGCCTGGGCTGAATTTGCCCTGCGCTGGCTGCATGTCATCACGGCCATCGCCTGGATCGGCTCGTCGTTTTACTTCATCGCACTGGACCTTGGGCTGCGCAAACGCCCCGGCCTGCCCGACGGCGTGCATGGCGAGGAGTGGCAGGTCCACGGCGGCGGTTTCTATCACATCCAGAAGTATCTGGTCGCCCCGGCCACGATGCCCGAGCACCTGACTTGGTTCAAATGGGAGAGCTATGCCACCTGGATGACCGGCTTTGCCCTGCTGGCGATGGTCTATTATCTGGGCGCGGAATTCTACCTCATCGATCCCGAAGTCATGGACCTGGCCGTCTGGCAGGCTATCGCCATCTCGGCAGGCTCGTTGGTGTTCGGCTGGTTTGCCTATCATTGGCTGTGCGGGGTCTTCGTCAACGCCAACCAGACCTGGCTGATGGTGGCACTGTTCGCCGTACTGGTCGGCATGGCGTATTTCTACACCTCGGTCTTCACCGGCCGCGCCGCGATGCTGCATCTGGGGGCCTTCACCGCGACCATGATGTCGGCCAACGTGTTTCTGGTCATCATCCCCAATCAGGTGATCGTCGTCGCCGACCTCGTGGCCGGGCGCAAGCCTGACCCGAAATACGGCAAGATCGCCAAGCAGCGCAGCACCCACAACAACTATCTGACGCTGCCGGTGATCTTCCTGATGCTGTCCAACCACTACCCGCTGGCATTCGGCACCGAATATACATGGATCATCGCCTCGCTGGTGTTCCTGATGGGGGTGACGATCCGGCACTACTTCAACTCGAACCATGCCCGCACCGGCAATCCAACATGGACATGGGCGGTGACGGCGATGATCTTTGTCATCATCATGTGGCTGTCGATCGCACCGGCACTGCGCGAAGACGAACAAGTCTCTGACCTGACAGGGCAGGCAGCGCGCTTTGCCCAGGCCGAGGAATTTGCCGATGTGCATTCGGTTGTCGCCGGGCGCTGTTCGATGTGCCATGCCGAACAGCCGGTCTATCCCGGCCTCAACTGGGCGCCGCGTGGCCTCATGCTGGAAACCGAGGCCCAGGTCGCCCGCGCGGCGCGGCTGGTCTATCTGCAGGCCGGGCGCAGCCACGCCATGCCCCCGTCCAACCTGAGCTGGATGGAAGACGACGAACGCGCCCTGATCCGCCGTTGGTATCAAGGCGTCAGCGGCGCATGAGGGTTGAGTGGCCGCAAGGGGGGGCGCTCGCCCCCCCCTCGGCCTGCGGCCTCACCCCCCTGAGGATATTTGAAGAGCAAAGAAAGGCGCGGCTTCGCATCTTTGCTCTTCAAATATCCACGGGGTTTCCAAAGGGGGGCGTGCCCCCCTTGGCGGGGGTGTGGGGGCTGACCCCCACCGGCGCCAAGGCGGCTCGATGCCGCCGAAGGCGCCGCCCTACAGGTCGATCGGCTCGATCAGTTCCGCCCCCTCGGCGCGGTTCGAGTTGACGGCCATGCCGACGCGCCGGAACGCCAGCGCCCCTTCGTGCGGCCCGCGCATCAACCGCGCCGCTCCGTGGCCCGCCTCGCCCAGCCAGAGCGGCCAGTCGGCGGGCTCCAATATCACCGGCACGCGGTCGTGCAGCGCGGCCATTGATCCGGAGGCGGCTGTGGTGACGATCGCACACGAGGCAATCCGTATTCCTTCCGGCCCTTGCCAGCCTTGCCATATCCCGGCAAAGACCATCGGCGCGCCGTCGCTGCGGGTGATGAACCAAGGCAGGCGGGTTTCGCCCTCCTTTGTCCATTCAAAAAACCCTGACGCGGGAATCAGGCAGCGACGTTTGCGGGCGGCCTCGGCAAAGGCAGGTCTTTCGGCGATGCCTTCGCTGCGGGCGTTGAACAGCAACGGGCCATCGGTCGGGGTCTTGTACCAGCGCGGGATGAAGCCCCAGCGCATCGGCCCATAGCGCCGTCGCCCTTCGGCCGAGATTGTCACCGCCACCGGCTGTGTCGGGCAGATGTTGAAGCGTGGCACCGGCGGCAGGTCATTGGCGGGTGCGGCGTCAAAGAGCTGCGCCATCGCATCGTCGGGCAGGGTGATGGCAAAGCGACCGCACATGCATCAAAGGGCCATGCGGCCGCGCGGCGGTCAAGGGGCGCTGATGCAATCGGCAATCGCTTGTGCGGTCTGCCGCATCGCCTGCGCGTAAAGGTCCGGCCCCGGCGTCAGCATCACCCCGGCCGGATCGAGCGCTGCGCCGATGCGCAGATCGCTGCCCTCGGCCACCACGCGGGCGAAGGCGTCGGAGTGATTCACCTCAGGGAAAATGCAGGTTGCGCCGGCCTCCGCCAGTTGCGCCCGCAGGGCGCTGATACGGGCGGCGCCGGGGTCGGCGGCCTCGCCATCGGCGATGGTGCCGAGGATGGTGAGGCCGAATTGGCTGGCGAAATAGCCATAGGCATCGTGATACATCACCAGCCCGGCGCCCTGGGCAGGTTGCAGGATCTGCGCCAGTTCAGCGCCCAGCACGGCCAGGCTGCCCGCCGCGACCGAGGCGTTGGTCGCATAGACAAGGGCGTTGTCGGGGTCCAGCGCCGAGAGGTCCGCCGCGATTGCCCCCAGCCAGAGCTCCGCATTGGCGGTGTTCAGCCACTGATGCGGGTCGATACCGTCGTCGGCGTGGCCTTCGTGCTCGTCGTCGTGCCCGTGGCCTTCGTGGTCATGGCCGGCCTCGTCGTGCCCTTCTTCGTCCGTCTCGAACCTGATGGCGCCAGCAAAGGGCTGCGTCACCAGCCCCGGAACATTCGCCAGTTCCAGCACCCGCCCGGCGGCGAGGGTTTCGACCACATCGTGCATCCAGGGGCTCATC
>Ga0209573_1002148_pt1 | contig 26537 bp, 24 predicted proteins | sample TNRBio252014_DNA_FD_185870 | JGI IMG/M metagenome (GOLD analysis project Ga0209573, IMG submission 185870) | Wastewater treatment Type I Accumulibacter community from EBPR Bioreactor in Madison, WI, USA - TNR Reactor_6/25/2014_ DNA (SPAdes)... | ecosystem: Engineered > Bioreactor > EBPR >... | reverse complement strand
GGTCCGCGCCAAGCGGCACGGCAGGGGGCGAGGCAGAGATCATAACCGCTATCCAAACGACTACTTCGCTGAGAGGGGGCTGACATCCTTGATAAACGTCACGCACCCGACAGCCTGAAACCTGACATAAGAGATGAACCATCACTGTCAGCACTCATCAATCGGAAAGCCGGATGCGGGAAATCCGCCAGTCCGGTTTGGAGGGAGGGGCGGCGCAAACCAATGCGCCGTTCCTACCCCTATCTCCCAAGCGAAGCCAAGCCAAATGAACCACGAATGATCACGAACGATCACGAATAAGAAGGCAGCGACCCCAGACCACGTCACGCCATCCGGATTCTAACTCTCCCAAGCCGGGGGGAAGTCAAAACATTGAGGTTGTGGACGAGTCCCCACGATTCAGAGGAGCTTCAGGCGGCCAAATAAGCCAACTGCCCACATGGGCAGTTCACCGCTTCAGTCCCCAGAATTCAGAGAGGCTTGAGAGGAAGATCAGAATGGGGGATCGACTGGCCCATCAAAGGCAGGTCGCTGGTAAATGGCTATCCAAAGTCTTGGGACCGTCCTCAGGTTCCTTGGGCCTCTTTTACCAGCCGCACGTCCTCTTTGCACAGATCCCGGAATTCTGACATCGTCAGCGATTTCCCATCGATGTAAATCGAGCCGCCTGGATCGGTCTTCCGCCCCGGCGATACGACATCGTGCCCCAGTACATACTCCAGATTGAAGACATCCGGATGGTTCAAATGAAGCCAGACCACCAGCTTCCTCAATGCGGTGATTTGCTCTGGCGTGTAAACATGATAGTAACCCTTCGCGATGTTTTCCCGCTTCGGTGAAAACACCACCTCATCCGTTGGAATCCGATTTTTCACCAGATATTGGTGCGGCCCATTGTAGTTGCCCGCAGAATCCTTCTTGCGATCCCACCACGGATAATAATTGCCCTCGTGCTCCGTCAGCGTCCCTGCCGCCTGGAGTTCCACTCCCACGAAATAGGGGGAAACCGTCCCGCTAAAATCCGGATGCGAAGAAGGTCCGGCATGGTAACCCCACTCATTCAGCGGATTCGTCTGGCCCAGGTTTCCATCCTTATCGATAAGGAGATAGAGATACTTGTTCCCATTCATCGAATCGAAGCCCTCCTTCAAACCGTTCCGATGCCCAGCCGTCCAGTGGATGACGATGCCCTGCGGATAGCCCTTGGAATAGTCACCGCGCTTTGTGCCACGGTCGAACAATTTGGCCCATGGGATCCACAGCTTCTTCTGCCCGAACAGGTAGAGCGCCGGATCATGCACCTCGCTCTTCTTCGCCTTCTTGATCTCCGCCGCGTCGTGATCTGGAGTCTTGCCCTTTGAATCCTGGGCGGGTGCGAACTCGTCGCCGAGAAGAAGCTGCCGCTCTGCCTCCAGCGCCTGCGTCATCACATCGGTCAGTTGCTGTCGCTCGGGAAGGGTCAGGCCCTTAAAGTACTCGAACTTCTTGTCCTTATCTTTCTGTTTCAGATACCAGATCTGAGTCCAGAACGCGCTTCGCACATGCTCATCGGTAATGATTTTCGGCATACGTATTGCCTATAAAACGTACCCGGCCAGATCTGTCAATCCCGGAAACCTGATCGTGAGGCGGATGCCGGGGAATGGTTCTTTGTGCCTTGTGCTTCGTTCCTTGTTCTTGGTTGCCTCAGTCTCCACGATTCAGCGGGGCTTGAGGGGAAGATCAGAATGGGGGGGGGCGTTGGGGACGGATTTGCTTTCAACGCGAATGAAGAGGAATGGGCTATCGATGGAGGGCGAAGATGTCCCGACTCTTCTAATTTTTGACGCGCCTCTTTTTGCCATCCATCTATTTCACCCAGCGCAGCCAGGGATTGACGGTGCCCACGCGGAGATGTTTCGCGCTCTGCTTTTGGCTGTTGGCGGTTCGTCAGCGGTTCTTTGGCTTTTTCATTGGCGGGGCGGGCTGGAAGCACCGCCTGCCGGACACGGGCTAGAAGCACCGCGCCCCAAGAAGCACCGCGCCCGTGGAAGGGCTGGGCACTGAAGTTTGGCTTCGCGTGGGGGACGACGGCGGCGGGACGCGCGCCGCGCGCCGCTCCGGCCTCACAGAGGCCAGCTACAACCATCTCCTGCGTTCCTTCTTCCAGGGTTCCTAATCGCTCAGTGGTTTGGGGAGTTTGGCTTCGCGTTGGGATGTGGCCGGCAAGATGCCAGCGCTCCCGGGGGCTGCTGCCCATTCCTCTGTCGTGCTGTCTTCATTGGCGCTTCATTAGTGCCTAGTAGTGGTGAGGAAGTTTGGCTTCGCGTGGGGAATGACGGCGGGCTGGAAGCACCGCCTGCCGAACACGGGCTAGAAGCACCGCGCCCCTTTCTGTTTACTTCTCACTGGTCACTTCTAACTCAGCACTCCGGCACTTAGCACTCCGTACTCCAGCCTCACAGAGGCCAGCTACAGCGGGGCGGTGGGCTCTTCCCGGCCCCAGACGAGGATGGCGGCGGCGGCGATGAGGCCTAGGGCGGCGGTGGTGATCCAGATGGCGGCGGGGCTAAGGTGGTAGAGCTGGAGGCTGAGGAGCCCGGCCAGGATGGAGCCGCCGCTCCAGGCGAAGCCGAGGAAGCCGCTGTAGCGGCCGCGCATGTCGTCGGGGGCGAGGCTGGCGGCGTAGGCCTGCTGGCGGGAGAAGGCGCACATTTCCCCGAGGGTGAAAACGACCATGGTCAGGGTGAAGGCGCGGAGGCTGTCATCCGCGAGGAGGATGAGGTAGCTGCTGGCCATGCCGATATACCCGAGCGCAAGGACGCGGCGGATGGGGAAGCGGGTGGTGAGGAAGGTGAGGGGGATCTCTAACGCGCAAATCATGAGGCCATTGAGGGCGAGGATGATGCCGCTCCAGTGCAGGGCGTGGCCGCTGGTCTCGAAGTGCAGGACGTAGGTGGTGGTGGACTGCCGGAAGAACCAGGAGACACAGATGCAGGCGAAGAAGAGGGCGAGGAAGGGGCGATTGCGCCGGATGGACTGCCAGGCATGACCCCACCCGGCGAGGTGACGCTGGGTGCGATTCCCATGGGGGAGGGCGATGAGGACGATGATGCCAAAGACGACGGAGGTGACGGCATCGATGATGAAGAGGCCAAAGAAGGAAGTCTCTGCCAACCAGCCTGCGACGGCAGGCCCGATGGACCAGCCGAGATTGATGGCAAAGCGCTGCACGGCAAAGGCGGTGACGCGCTGCTCTGGCGTGGTGAGGTCCTGCACGAGGGCGTTGAGCGGGGCGTGGGCGGTATCGGTGAGCAGTCCGGTGAAGAAGGCGGCGATGGCGAGCGGCTGCCAGTGGGTGGTCTGGCTGAGGATCAACATGCAGATGGCCCCGCCAAAGGAGGCGATGGCGAGCGTGATCTTGCGGCTGAGGCGGTCCGATAAGAAGCCGCCAACGCCGCCCGCGCAAAAGCTGCCGAGCGAGTAGGCGGCCAGGCACCAGCCGGCCTGGGCGGCGGTATTGCCCTGGCGGGTGACAAAGACGGTGAGGAAGGGGATGACGAAGAGCCCGAAGCGATTCACAAACGTGGCACCTACGAGTACCCAGAAGGGTCTCGGCAAGGCGCGCAGTTGTGCGAATGCGGTCATGGTGGCGGGGATAAAAAGAAGCGGGCCGGGCTTTTGTAAGCCCGGCCCGCGAAGGTGATTCAGTAGTGAGGTCTATGGAAGGAAGCTTACAGGCCCTTGCCAACGATGTATTTCACCAGATCAACGACGCGGTTGGAGTAACCCCATTCGTTGTCGTACCAGCTCACGAGTTTGAAGAACTTGTTGTTCAACTCAATGCCGGAGCCGGCGTCGAAGATGGAGCTATGCGGGTCGTGCATGAAATCGGTGCTGACGACTTCATCGGCGGTCCAGTTGAGGATGCCCTTGAGGTAGGTCTCGCTGGCCTTCTTCATGGCGGCGGAGATTTCTGCGTAGCTGGTTTCTTTCTCCGTCTTCACGGTGAGATCGACCACGGATACGGTTGGGGTCGGGACGCGGAAGGACATGCCGGTGAGCTTACCCTTCACTTCTGGAATGGCGAGACCGACGGCCTTGGCGGCACCGGTGCCGCTGGGGATGATGTTGATGGCGGCGCTGCGGCCACCCTTCCAATCCTTCTTGGATGGGCCGTCCACGGTCTTCTGCGTGGCGGTGTAGGAGTGGATGGTGGTCATGAGGCCTTCCGCGACGCCGAAGCCTTCCTTGAGGAGGACGTGGACGACGGGGGCGAGGCAGTTGGTGGTGCAGCTGGCGTTGGAGACGACGTGGTGATTGGCTGCGTCGTACTTCTCGTGGTTCACGCCCATGACGATGGTGATGTCTTCATCTTTACCAGGGGCGGAGATGATGACTTTCTTGGCACCTGCGTCGATGTGACCCTGGGCCTTGGAGCGCTCCGTAAAGAGGCCGGTGGATTCGATGACGATATCGACGCCGAGTTCTTTCCATGGGAGGGCGGAGGGGCCTTCGCGGACGGCGAGGCACTTGATCTCATGACCATCCACGACGAGGACGTCGTCTTCTGCCACGTCTGGGCTGGACTTTTTGGAATAGACTTCTTCGCTGGCACGACCCTGGGTGGAGTCATACTTCACCAGGTAGGCGAGGTTATCTGCGGGGACGAGGTCGTTGACGGCGACGACGTCGATTTCTTTGCCGAGGAGGCCTTGATCACAGATTGCGCGAAAGACGAGGCGCCCGATGCGCCCGAAACCATTGATGCCGATTTTTACCATGGGTGGGATGTGTTGTATTTGGGGGTTTTGAAGGCGGGAGGGATACTTCGCGCCGGGGGGGGTGTCAATAGGGGATAGAGGATCGCGTGCCAGCTTTGCAGCAAAAGCACGCGGTGCGGCCTAGATGAGGCCGAGCTCTGTGACGGCATCGCGTTCTTCGACGAGTTCGGCGACGGTGGCGTCGATCTTGCCACGGCTGAATTCGTTGACGGGGAGGCCTTGGACGATCTCCCACTTGCTGCCATCGGTGCGGATGGGGAAGGAGCTCATGATGCCGGGCTGCACGCCATAGCTGCCGTCAGAGCAGACGGCGACGCTGGTCCAATCACCCGCAGGGGTGGGGGTGACGAGGGAGCGGACGGTATCGATGGCGGCATTCGCGGCGGAGGCGGCGGAGGAGAGGCCGCGTGCCTTGATGATGGCGGCACCGCGCTGCTGGACGGTGCTGATGAAATCCCCCTGCAGCCAGGCGGCATCGGTGATGACTTCGGTGGCGGGCTTGCCACTGATCTTGGCGTTGTAGAAGTCTGGGAACATGGTGCTGCTGTGATTCCCCCAGATGCAGAGATTGCTGACGTCTGCGACCTGGACGCCGGCCTTTTGGGCGAGCTGGCTCTTGGCGCGGTTTTCATCGAGGCGGGTCATGGCGAACCAGCGGTCTGCGGGCACGTCTTTGGCGCTACTCTTGGCGATGAGGCAATTGGTGTTGCAAGGATTGCCGACGACGAGAACGCGGACATCGGAGGCGGCGTTGTTTTGAATGGCCTGACCCTGACCGGTGAAGATCTTGCCGTTGATGTTGAGGAGGTCTTTGCGCTCCATGCCTGCCTTACGCGGCACGCTGCCGACGAGGATGGCCCAGTTAGCACCGCGGAAGCCTTCGTTGAGATCGGCGGTGGGGGTGATGCTGTGGAGGAGGGGGAAGGCGCAGTCGTCGAGCTCCATGACGACGCCACTGAGGGCGGGGAGGGCTGGCTCGATTTCGATCAGGCGGAGGCTGACGGGCTGGTCTGGGCCGAAGACGGCGCCGGAGGCGATGCGAAACAGGAGGGAATATCCGATCTGACCGGCGGCACCGGTGATGGCTACTGAGATGGGGGCTTTGCTCATGAGTTTAGGGTAATGGGAAGGGGGGAGATTGGAGCGCTGTGCGCCTGCGGCAAGGGGAAAGTCTATGCGGATGTTGTTTCGCGGGGGGTGGATTGGGAGTGCCGACGAGTCGTCGGCTTTCCATAGGGAGGGGCTGGCGGGGCGTCGGCTTTCTGGAGGTTTAGGCCTTTACGGCGTTTAGCTTGGCGAGGGCGTCGATCTGGCCGCGCTGGCGGTAGAAGGCGACTTCGTCCTGTCCGCACTGGGTGAGGGCTGCGCGGATGGTGGTGCTATCGGAGGAGCCTTCGACGTGTTGGCGAATGAGGCCGGTCTTGCAGCTCTGAATGGCGAGGAACTCTGGCTCTACGACTGGGGTGGCGGGGTAGAGGCCTTGGGCTTGGCCTTCCTTTAAGACCTCCTTGAAGGGGCGGCCAATCTTTTGCGCTTCTGCCTTGGCGATGTTGATGCCTGCGTACCAGTCGGCGTGGAGGATGCGGTAGTAGTCCCGCATGGCTTGCTTGTTGTAGTGAATGATGAGGCGGTGCCCATCGGTCTCGAGGATGCTGGTGGCGCGGAAGGAGTCGGCATCAATGGTATCGACGAAGAGGAGGGTGTCCTGTTCCACGGCGAACTCCCATTTGAGGTCCCAAAGGGCGAGGCCGATCTGCTCTAGCAGCTCCCGCACGGCCCAGCCGCCTAGCAGGGCCATCTTGACGCTGTCTTGGAAGGCCTCGGTGCTGAGTCCGGACATGAGGAGCGCCTCTTGCTTCGTGACGTTGCGATCTTCTGGCTCGTACTTGCTGGTGAGATCAAAGATGGGTGGGCTGAGCATCTCCCAGGGTTTCATGGGGGCGGAGAGGCCGAGTTCTTGCTCGTAGGAGGCGCGGGCGGCACCGCTCATGCCCTCATACTTTTTCAAGATGGAGGAGCCGCTGGTGACGCCAAAGCGCACGATGTACTCCAGCGGGATGACGTAACAATCGCTCTGGTGAAACTGGGCGTAATCAAAGACGAAGCCGCCTAGCAAGGGCCGCCGTGGCGGGTGCATGACGGGGAAGCGCCGGACGACGTTGGCGGTGCTGGGATGCGCTGGCAGTCCCTGCGTGACGACTTGCCCGCTCTGGGCATCGACCATGCCGATGTGGTGGGTGACGGCCCCTGTTTCTGCGAAGCGTTCCAGCGGGCCTTTGAGGAGCTCTGTGCGCCACGCATCTGGCAGTGTGGCATCGGCTGCGATGGCGTTTTTTACCCGAGCCCAGGTGGTGGGATCTGCAAGTCGGGCATACATCGCGTGACGAAAGACGGCGCGGTTGATGTCATTGCCCTCAATATTAAAAATGGAGCCGACATCGAAGACGGACCCTGCCTCGGTGGTGCGGCAGATCATGTAGCCTGGGTGGTCCGGCACGGAGTAGATGTGCTGGACGGAACCCAGGTAGGTGGGTGCGCCAAGAGTGGCGAGGTCGATACGGTCTGGTGCTGAGGGCGGGTAGGACATCCTGCCGGATATCGACCACGGGTCTGCCCGCTGTGCAAGAGGATGCTTGCGCGAAATCGCGGATATCAGAAGGCGGCGTTGCCGGCCTTGAGATGGTTCGCGTATTCTTTCTTCCGCATCTCCACGCGCTCCTGGATGCTGCGTTCGCCAATGCCCATGTGCTCTGTGGCGACGAGCGCCTTGGTCAGGGAGACGAGGGCGGTGACGTCGGACATGTTCACCCACTCTGGGGCAATCTTGCGGTCATCGGTGAGGTTGTGGTAGTTCCCGAGCGGGACGGAGATGCCGACGCTGCGGCGGCCACAGGCCTGCATGGCGGTGGCCTCGCAGGCACCCGCATCCAGGAGGCAGCGCTGCACGCGGATGGCCTGCTCTGTGGCGGTGCGCATGACGGCGGCGACGGCCTCGCTATCAAAAACTGAGAGTCGATCCCCGACGCGGACGATGGGCCCACCGCCCATGACGGCACCATTCACTGGGCGTGAGGTTTCGACGGAGACAAAGACGGCATCCTTGGGGAAGGGCCACTTTTGGCCGAGGTGCCAGGCTCCCAAAAAGCCCACCTCTTCTGCACGGGTGAAGACGGCGTGGAATTCGGTTTTGATGTCAAGGGAGGCGATGTCCCAGAGGGTGGAGATGATGGCTGCGCAGCCGATGAGGTCGTCACAGGCGGTTGCCTCGATTTTACCTTCGGTGATTTTGACGGGGAAGTTCCAGGTGCCGATCTGGCCTTTGACTTTGCGGAGGCCGCGCTTCACGCCTTTTTCGACCTCTGGCTTGGGGACGCCGCCGAGGAAGTCCCAGGAGTCTTTGACGGGCTTACCCTTGTCATTCGGGGTGCGGACGAAACCGGGGTGATCCATGTGTGCCCCGAGGATCCAGGGGAGCTTGCCTTTGCGTTTGCCGTTCTTGTAGGTGACGAGGAGATTGCCGAACTTATCGATCTTCGTCTTGATATGGGGGCAACCGTCGAGCAAGGCTTCGATCTCTTTCCGAACATGGTATTCGTGGAAGGGAGCGGTCGGTTGCTTGAGAATGCGCTTGAGAATTGCTGTCAGAGTTGGCACTGGCATGTGATACCGTAGCTGCTTTTTCCCAAAGGCCAAACGTCAACGTGAAGAAGATTCGATATTTTATAGAGGTGTGTCTGGTCCGCGTCGCGGTCTGGGGCATCCCGCGCGTACCACGCAGTCTCTTGATGGGGCTCGCCCAGGCGTTGGGAATGCTGGCCTGGTGGCTGGATGGTCGTGGTCACTCCACGGTGCTGGAGAACCTGCGGGTGGCCTTTCCAGAGATGGATCAGGCGACACTGCAGTGGACGGGTCGCGCGGCCTATCAGAACTTTGCACGCACCTTCATTGATCTCTTCTGGTCAGCGCGGTTAACGCCGGAAAACTGGCGGGACTATGTGTCCATCCACTTTGATCATCCTGAGGCTCAGCCGCTGGCGCGGGGGACTGGGGCGATCTGGGTGACGCCTCACTACGGGAACTTTGAGATGGTGAGCCTGGGCTGGGGCTACTTTGATTTTCCGCTGACCGTGGTGGCGCAGGACTTCAAGAATCCGGGACTGACGGAGATCTTTAAAAAGCTGCGCGGCCACTCTGGGCACACGCTGATCCCCCAGGAGAACGCGCTGATCCGCCTGATCAAGGCACTGAAGCGCAAGGGCCATACGGCGATGCTGACGGATCTGAACATCAAGCCCAGCGAGGCTGCCGCAGCGATTCGGTGCTTTGGGCTGGAGACCTGCGTGACGACTGCCCATGTGATGCTGGCGCGTCGCTTGAAGCTGCCGATTTTCCCAACGCTCTGTCATCCGCTGGAGGATGGCACTTACCATGTCACGGTCCACGGCCCCGTGTGGATCGGCGAGGATGAGCCGGCGGTGGATGCGGCCCAGCGCGTGTGGGATGTCTTTGAGGCGGCGATCCGGGTGCACCCGGAAAGGTGGATGTGGATGTACAAACACTGGCGCTATCTGCCAGGGGAGGAAAAGCGCGCCGATTATCCAGACTATGCCAACCCGAACAAGGCGTTCCGCAAATTGGCTCGGAGCCAACAGGGCTAGGCCAAAAAAAACGGGCTCAGCGACGTGAGTCACTGAGCCCGGATGGTAGAAAGAATTGTCTAGCGGAGATTATTCCGCGTTTTCTTCGACATAGCGGACGACATCGCCCACGGACTGAAGTTTTTCTGCTTCTTCGTCTGGAACGTCGATGCTGAATTCTTCTTCGAATGCCATGACGAGCTCGACGGTATCGAGGGAATCAGCGCCAAGGTCTTCGATGAACTTAGCTTCTTGAGTGACTTGCTCCGGGTTGACGCCCAGTTGTTCGACGATGATGTCGCGGACTTTATCAATGATGTTATCGGCCATAGTGTGAGAAGGGTTTGATGCGGCGGAGCGTTAGCAGCTAGCGTGGGGATGGCAAGCAAAAACGCGCACTTTTTTCCAGAAACGGGTGATGGCTTAGTTCGATGTGATTTCGGGTTCCGGGAAAAAGTCCGCGAAGTTGGCACGCGCTGCTGACGTAGGTTTGTGGCATGAATCACAATGGGTCTTTGATCTCACGCCGTCAGTTTCTGGGCGGTGCGTATGGCATTGGTGGCATCGCGCTGGCATCGCTGCTGCAAGAGCAGGGTGCACTGGCGACGAGCGAGCGTCTGGCGACCCAGCACTACGACATGAAGCCAAAGGCCCCGAATGGCTTTGGTCAGGCCAAGGCCATGATCTCCATGTTCATGCAGGGCGGACCGAGCCACATCGATCTTTTTGACCCTAAGCCAGAGCTGACAAAGCGTGATGGGCAGAACTTCCCAGGAGACATCAAGTACGACGATGCGGCGGGGGCCAGCCCAGAGATGATGGGCAGCCCATGGAAGTTTGAGAAGCGCGGGCAGTGTGGGATGGAGGTCTCGGAACTGCTGCCGTACTTCTCCAAGATCGTGGATGACGTGACGCTGATCCGGTCCATGCACACTGGGGTGAATAATCATGGCCAGTCGATCTACGCGCTGATCAATGGGACAGCGCTCGGCGGGCGTCCGACGCTGGGCAGTTGGGTGACCTATGGTCTGGGATCCGAAAACCAAGATCTCCCGGCCTATGTGGCGCTGACTGATCCTCGTGGGTTGCCGGTTCTGGGAGTGGATAACTTCAGCAATGGGTGGCTGCCATCGCTGTATCAGGCAACGGTGATCCGGCCCAAGGAACCGCGCATCTTGAATCTGGAGCCGCCGATGAGCCTGCAGGGCGAGGCGCAAGACCGCTACCTGAGCTTTGTGCAGCGCCTAAATAAGGAGCACGCCGAGGCGCGCCCCGGTGAGACTGATCTGGAGGCCCGCATTCAAAGCTTTGAGCTGGCTGCGCGCATGCAACTGGCGGCGAAGGACGCGCTGGATATCGAGCAGGAGAGCGAGTCCACCAAGCGGCTCTACGGTCTCGACAACCCGGCCTGCAAGGAGTTCGGATCACGCTGCCTGATTGCCCGGCGTCTGGTGGAGCGCGGCGTGCGGTTTGTCTCTCTCTTCACCGGCAACCAGACCTGGGATCACCACTCGGGAATCATGGCCAGCCTGCCAGCGTCCTGCCAATACGTGGATCAACCCGCTGCGGCACTGGTGATGGATCTGAAGCAACGCGGGCTGCTGGACTCCACCGTGGTGCATTGGGGTGGGGAGATGGGGCGTCTGCCGGTGATCCAAAATCGTGCTGGCGGCAAGAATGATCGGTCCAAGGTAGGGCGGGATCACAACACGTATGGCTTTGGCATGTGGGTGGCGGGCGGTGGCTTTAAGGCGGGGCACATCCACGGTGCGACGGATGAATTTGGGCATCATGCCCAGGTGGATGTGGTGAACCACTATGACTACCACGCGACGCTGATGCACCTCTTTGGCATCGACGCGAAGAAGCTGTCCTATAAACGCAATGGCACGGACATGCGGTTGGTGGAGAACCCAGATGCGCGGATCGTGCATCAGGTGCTGGCCTGAGCGGTCAATCCGGCGGACCGAACTGACGCACGAGGTGCTGGCGGATGGCGTCCTCCCAGTGCCGGGGCGTGACGCCTGTGATGGCGGTAAAGTGGGCGGTGCTCATCGCGGTGAAAGGCGGGCGGATGGCTTTGAACTTCTCAAACCCATGCATGCTGTGGCCGGTCACTTTTTTGGCCTGGAGCGGCAGACCGAGTTCCTCTGCGATCTCCAGCGCCCGCTGGCCGTACTCCTGCCAAGAGGCATGACCGCTATTGCAAAGGTGAATGATTCCGGAGGTCTCTGGATGATGCACGAAGAGGGTCTCGATCCACTGCGCGAGATCATCCGAATACGTCGGGCAGGACCACTTGTCATTCACGGCTAGGACGACGGGCTTGCAGAGGGCGTCCTCGATGACGGTGTCGGGAAAGCTTTTCTTGTCGGGGCCAAAGAGCCAAGACACGCGGGCGACGAGGGCGCTGGGGCAGGCGGCTAGGACGGCCTGCTCTCCTGCCAGTTTGGTGCGGCCGTATTCGTTGAGTGGGGCAGGGGCATCGTCTTCGGTCAGGAGTTGATTGCCATCGCCAGCGAAGACGTAATCGGTGCTGACGTGAATGAAGCGCGCGCCGCGCTCCGCACAGGCCTGGGCCATCAACTGCGGCGCGTCGAGGTTGGTGAGACGGGCGATCTCTGTGTCCGTCTCGCACTGGTCCACGGAGGTGAGCCCTGCCGCATTGATCAGGAGATCAAACTCCGCCGCGCGCAGGAGATCGGGGATTGCGCTGGTTTTGGTCAGGTTCAGTTGCTGCCGCGTCCAGCCGGTGACGCGATGCCGTGGGGCATAGAGGCGCATCAAGGCGCGTCCCAGGCGGCCATTGGCCCCGAGCACGAGCAGTCGGAGTTGGTCGGTCGGCGTGCTCATTTTGCAGGCTGACCGACGGACCAGATCTGGGGGTGGAGGAGGGCACGGGGGATGCCGGAACCTTGAATCATCGGTTCATAGTGGCGGCGATGTGGGGTGGGTCAAGCATCGTTTGCGTTGAAAGCCAGCGTGGGGGCTTGCAATTGGCTTTAGCCCGGCCATGTATCGTTTGTCTCATATTGGAACAATGTCGCCGCCGCCAGAAATCGTCATCGTCGGAGCCGGACTTTCGGGTCTGGCCTGCGGGCGCGTGCTGGCGAGAGCGGGCGTGCCGTTTCAGATCATCGAGGCCTCCGATGCCGCCGGGGGCCGATTGCGCACGGATGAAGTGGAGGGGTTTCGGCTGAATCGTGGATTTCACCGCTTCCTGCCTGCCTATCCAGAGGCGCGCCGAGTGCTGGACTACGATGCGCTGGACTTACGTTCCTTTTATCATGGCCTGGATATCTTTCTGCGGGGGCGTTTTCGCCGTGTGGCGGATCCTTTGCATCACCCCCTGGATGCCTTCCGTGCGGCGACCCAGGACGATGGCTTGGTGAAGTGGCGGGATCGGTGGTACCTCTTGCTGCTCCGCAAGGAGGCGCTCGGCGTGAAGGAGATCCCACGCTGGCTGCCTGAGATGCAGGCGGAGGAGTATCTCCGGGATTTTGGCATCTCCGACCAATTCCTGAACGAGGTGCTGCGTCCCTTTTTCAGCGGCATGTTTTTGGAGACCGATTTGCGGACATCGGTGCGGATGTTTTTGTTTCTGTTTTCGATGCTCCAACGGGGTGGGATCGCCCTTCCGGCAGCTGGCATTCAGGCCATCCCGGATCAGATCGTCGGCAAACTGCCAGGGGATGCCCTTCGGCTGAGTACGGCGGCCAAGTCCGTGCGTCCAGGTGAGGTGATCCTGGAGAGTGGGGAATCGATTCAGGCGAAGGCCATCGTGCTTGCGACGGGGCAGGAGACGGCGGTCCGGCTGCGTGGTGGACCGGAGAAGGCGGTGAGATCCCGCGCGGAAACTTGCCTTTACTTTGCTGCGGATGAGGTGCCGGGGAACGAAGCCATCCAGTGCGTCGATGGGGATGGGCGTGGGCCCGTCAATACGGCCTGCGTATTGTCGCGGGTGGTGCCGGGTTACGCTCCCAAGGGGCAGCACCTCGTAGCGGCTTCCGTCATCGGTGCCCCCTCCAGCGAGGTCCTGGACCGGGTCGTGAGGGAACATCTTTCGCAGTGGTTCGGTCCAGTGGTGCAATCGTGGCGTCACTTGCGGACCTACCGGGAACGGGCGGCGATGCCTGAAGATAGGCAACTCCATCTTGGCAATGGTCCGCTGCCAGCGATCCTAGAGCCTGGGCTCTTCCAGTGCGGGGATTACTGCGAGGACGCGACCCTCAATGGCGCGCTCTTGAGTGGACGTAGGGCAGGGGAAGCTGTGATGAAGGCCCTGGGCGTAGTCGTGTGAGATGAAGGGCCGCCTAGTCAAACGGGCTCCCGCTGATGCAGCGTCTCAACCGCTTGCTGGAGGCTGAGTGCAATCTCAGTCTGGCCGTTGACGGACATGCTCAGATCCCGCACGATCCCGTCGGCGAGGTTGTAGATCCAGCCATGAACGGTTAGGTCTTGGCCGCGATCCCAGGCACTTTCGACCACGGTGGTCTGGCTGACGTTGACGACTTGTTCCACCACATTCAGTTCGCAGAGGCGCGATCCACGCTCCTTTTCAGAACTGAGGCTGCTGAGGTGGGGGCGGTGTTTTTCCGCGATGTCCTGGATGTGACGGAGCCAGTTATTGATGAGACCGAGCCGCAAATTTTGTTCCGCTGCAATCACGCCCCCACAACCGTAATGGCCGCAGACGATGATGTGCTTCACCTTCAGGACGTCCACTGCATACTGGAGGACAGACAGGCAATTGAGATCGGTGTGTACCACCACATTGGCGACGTTGCGGTGGACGAAAAGCTCCCCCGGCAAGAGATCGACGATTTCATTGGCTGGCACCCGGCTATCTGCGCAGCCGATCCATAAGTACTCGGGGCTCTGCTGCTCCGTCAGACGTTTGAAAAAATCAGGGTCTTGCGCGGTCCGTTTGGCCGCCCAGCGGCGATTGTTTTCCTGAAGGTGGGAAAGGTCCATGCGTTCCCACAGTCTATGCCCTCCCTCGCAGGCGAGAGCAAGGCTGTTTCCGAGAAACTCCGGCGGCCATCAATTGGCGGGCGGTGCCCAGCCAAAGACTTCATCACCAGGGAAGAGCGGGTGGTGCGCGGGGGTGCGGCCGAAGTCAGCGATCACTTTTCCGCTGTCCATGCCGGAGACGCGGAGGTCGCCATACAAGGTGCCGTCTTCGTCATACAAAACATGGAGCGCCTCTTGTTTGCGGAAGGAGAGACCGGATTCGGGCCGGATGATGCAGAATTTCCACACCGGATCGATGTGCTGAATGGCACCCAGCTTTTGGTAGATGAGCGCCTTCGGTGCGCGTTTGACATCGTCCTCTGTGTACTCCGCCACGACCGGCACCGAGGCCCAAGGATCGTAGGCAGCAGGGGCTGCTGGACGAGGCGACGGGATGGTCTGAACGCGAACCGCTGGCGCGATGATTTCAGCGGGCGACTGGCTGCGGGGGAAGGCGCCAGCGAGGGACTTGGATCTATACTCGAGCTTGGAGACCAATTGCGGCGTCAGGTCAAAAACTTTGCCCAGGTTCCCTGCTGCGGCGAATTGATGGGCCTCCAACACTTCTTGAGTCGATACGCGGACTTTCTTCATCGTCAGGCGGAAGGAGTCGTTATCGCCGAGGAGACTGAGGGTGACCACGTAGTCTAGGTCGTGTCCTTCCATCGCCTTGATACCACGCGATGAGGAGCCGAGCTGGCCATCAGTCTGAGTCCCTGCCACCGGGGGCGAAAAGACTCGGAATTGGCCGGTCTTCAGAAGGCCGACGCTCAACCCATCCACAAGCGCCTGCGCGATCTCGGGGCGGACTTGGCCGTTGACGGTGATGTCCTCCGTAATGATCGCCAACTTGGGGCGCTCTGCCATCACCACCATTTCGCTGGCACCAGAGGCAATCCCAGTGTTGGGGGTTACCACTGCTGCGAAGAGGGCCATCGGAGCGAAGAACCAGGTCATCAAAGGTGGGCGTTTAGTGGTCATAGGTTTTGGAATGCGCAGGATCTTACGGGCCTAGTCGTAAACTTAAAAGAAAAATTTTGTTCCTTAAGTATTGTTTAGTATAGTGAATTCAGCTTGTATGGTAATTACGGGCTAGATTGTGAGGGGGCCAGGAGTAAGGCGCAAGGTGGCGGAGGCCAATCCCAGTCAGCAACGTGGCGTTCGCCCCGAGACAATGCAGAGAATGACCACTTTCCTGTTGCCGGGGTGCAATCGCCGGGGTTATATGCCGCCCGCTTTTCCAGACCAGCCATGCTTGAATTCTTCCGCCGCCACCGAGGTTCCTTTCTCATTGTTTTGACCATCGTCATCATCCTGTCCTTCTCCGTATGGGGTGGCTGGAAGGGTGGCAAATCTTCGGGCGCTCTGGAGCCTACCGATGTGGCCTTTGAGCTCTACGGCAATAGCTACACTCGTGCGGAGCTGGGTCGGCAGATGCGTTATTTTGAGTTGGCTCAGCGCATGGGGCTGCGGGAGTTGGCCATGGGGCTTTACTTCACCGATATGCGAGTCCAAACCATGGACCGCGCGCCGATCGACTTCGCTTTGAACCAGATGGTGCTGGAGCACGAAATGGACGCAATGGGCGTGATGCCCACCGAGGAAGAGGCCATTGCAGCGATGCAGAAGATGCCTCAGTTCCAGCAGAGCGGCCAGTATGATCCGAATTTGGTGGCGCAGTTGGAGCAGCAGATCGGCTCCATGGGCTTCCACGGGCAAGACATGATTCAGTTGGTCAAGGATGACATTGGCCTCCGCCGCCTGAAGGAAATCGTCACTGGCAACTACGCCGTTTCCGGCTTTGCCTTGGAGAAGCGCTACGCCAGCAGCTACCAGACGATCAAGGCCTCGACCATTGCCTTCGCTCTGGATGCCTTCAAGAAAGACGCCAAGGTGACGGATGAAGAGATCCAGAAATACTTCGATGAAAACAAGGACACCTTTAAGTCTCCAGAGAAGCGCGGCGGAGTGTACGTGACCGTCGATAAGCCGCAGGAGTTGGAGAAGCTGCCGACGGCCGAAGAGCGCCAGAAAAAGCAGAAGGAGTATGCGGACAAGATCGAAAAGGTCATGAAGGCTGCTCGTGAACCTGGGGTGAAGTTTGAAGCCTTGGCCAAAGCCCACGGGCTGAAGCTGGAGACGCTGGCTCCTTTCGAGAGTGGTTCACCACCGGACGCGATCAAGGACATGCCAGACATCGCCAGCTCCTTGTTCGGCATCATCACGGGTGTCGGCGGTGTGGGTGACCCCGTCAGCATGCCAAAAGCGGTTTATCTGGTGCAGATGACGCAATTGGAGGAGTCGAAGCAGCAGGATCTGGCCGCCGTGAAGGACAAGATCAAGGAAACGCTGACAGAACGCACCGCACGTGAGGCCATGACGAAGGCGGCGAATGACGCCAGCAAGGCACTCAGCGAAGGCTTGAAGGCTGGCAAAAAGATCGAGGACCTCGTGAAGGATCAGAAACTCACGCTGACGGCCTTGGAGCCGTTCTCCGTCCAGTCGCCACCACCGAATCTGACCGGCGGCTCGCGCATCGCTTCTTTGGCGGGCAAGACTCCTTCGGGCAGCCTCGCAGAAGAACCCGTGCAGTCTGAGTCCGGGATGTTGCTCCTTTACGTCAATGGTCGCGAACTCTACAAGTCCGACGATGCTGCGACCCGCCGCGAACAGCTCGAGAGCTCCGCAGAGAGCCAAGAGCGGGACCAAATTTTCCGCGCCTGGTTTGCCAAGCGTCGCGATGCTGCCGAGGAGTCGCTGAAGTTCATGGCCGCAGCCCAGTAGCTGCCGCTGAATCCCCATCATGCCCACTGACCCATTGAGCGCCCAGGATCTTCTGGATGAGGCAACGGGTTGCGTGGCTGTTGGTGATCTCGATGAGGCATTGCCTTTGCTTCGCCGATGCGTGGAGGTGGATGCGGATTTCTTTGATGGATGGCACGCGCTGGGGATGACTCTCCTGAAGGTCGGAGACGTCAAGGAGGCCATCGGGGCAGGGCTGATGGCGACGACATTGCGGCCCAACGACTTGCTGGCGTGGACGGCACTCTCCCAGATGTACGTCAAGGACGGACAGATTGCGGAGGCGGAGGATGCGAAGGGGAAGGCCCGCATCCTTTCACTCGGCGGCAAGGTCGTAAAAGAGTGATCACGCTGGGCTGAGCTTTTGCCCGCGTCGCAGCCAAGGCAACGAGATCACAACCGCGAGGATGATCCCTGCGCCGACGTAAAATCCGGGGCTCATCAGCTCATTTTTCCCGAAGATCACCGCTGCCAGCAGGATGCCATAAACGGGCTCCATATTGTAGATGACGTTCACTTGAAATACGGACAGACGGCGCAGGACGTCCATGTACCCAGCGTAGGCCGCGACGGTGCAACCCAGGGCCAGGAGGAGCAGCCAGCCCAGATCCGCAGCGCTAGGCGCTGTCAGGAATGGGCCAGATGGCGATGGAAAGAAGGGGATGATGGCCAGGGAGAGCACCAAAGCTCCGCTCATCTGATACGTGCCGATGGTAGAGAAGTGCCATCGTCTGACGAGCTGCTTATTGATGACGGCAAAAATGGCGGCCAGCAAGGCCGATAAGAGCCCCACGGAAAAGCCCAGCCAATACCGCGCCTCGACGTGGTAGATCAGCCACACGGCACCGACCATGACACTGCCGACGGCCAGCTCCATCTTATTCCACCGCCGCGTGCCATCGGTCATGGGCTCAATCAAGGAGCACCATAGCATCGCCGTCGGCATTGCTGCCAGACAGACGGAGGCAGTGGAAAGTCTGGCGGCCAGGAAGAACAACATCCAGTGCAGGGCCAGGAGCGCCCCATTCCCAGCCAGTTTGAGCGCCTCTGCGCGGACAATGCGCAAACGAGAGCCCAGTGCGACCGCCAGCAGGAAAAATCCAATGGCGGAGAGGCCCGTGCGCCAGATGACGACCTCCAGCACGGGGACCTGAATCAGCATGCCGAGGATGGCGGTGAATCCCCAAGCGATCACCACGAGATGCATTTGCACATAGTCACGCATCACAGGTTATGGCTTGGGATCAGTGACGTGAATTCCGAGTTGGTGGCCAAACACAATGGGCGCTGGGTGTTGCGCATAAAAGGCATCGTCAAAATGCCACCATTCAGAGTCCAGGATCTGGAAGCCAGCCTCGACCATGGCCGCCTGGAGTCGATGAAGATTGCGCATGATGCGCTCGTCGCTGCCTTTATAAAGGTAGCTTGAACGTGGCCCTGCCTCATCGTGAGAGGTCGGCATGTGCAATTCCTTCCCGTGGGAATCGACCAAGGTCACATCGACCGCAGTGCCGGAACAATGCCTGGACCAGCCGCTCTTGGGATCCAAGAATAGGTCGTGATCGTCCATTTCATGAAGGATCAATTGTACTTCCGGCGGACGCCAGGCATCCCAGAGACGCAGACCACAGCCGTATTGGCGGAGGATCTGCTGCGCCCTCTGCAACTTCTCCGCCGTCCGGGTGCGGAGCAGACACGGCATGTTGGGTGGGTAGATGCTTTGCTTTAAGATATTGCGATGGGTCGCGTAGCGCAGTTCGACCGAGATGTCTGGGATGTTGGTGCGGATATCCACCAGATCGTATTGAGGTGCCAACAACGCTGCGTTGCTGACTACCACGGCGCTGCGCCGCTCCTCCCCACGGTCTGCAGCGCATCCCATCAGATAGATGCTGGTGCAGAGGATAATCGGGAGGGAGAAAAACTGGCGTAGATGCATGCTGGGGGCGATTTTTCTTTCTTTCCACGATTTCGCAAGGCAAGTTTCCGCCTTTCCGCATTCTTGCGGCATTCATTTTCTTGCCATGACGAAATATCAGCTTCTCGACGCTCTCCTCCACCTCCTGTTCTTCATGATGGGGGCTGGCATTGGTTCCTTCCTGAATGTGGTGATTTACCGGGTGCCGCTGGGGTTGTCCGTGAACGAGCCTCGGCGATCCTTCTGCCCTTCGTGCAAGAAGCAGATTTCATGGCATCAAAACATCCCGCTCGTCAGTTGGCTGCTGCTGCGCGGGAAGTGTGCAAACTGCAAGTCATCGATCGCGGCCCGCTATATCTTTGTGGAGCTCTTGGTCGGCGTGCTCTTTTATGTCGCCTTCCGCACCTTCGGTGGCCCGTGGGAGCAGATCAGCCTCTGGGGACCCACGGTATTGTGCCTGTGGGTCTTTATCGCATTGCTGGTCGCTGGGACGTTTATTGATATTGAGCACTACCTCCTCCCAGATCAGATCACGATCACGGGCACCATCGCGGGCCTCCTGGCGGCGACGTGGGTGCCTAGCCTCGTGCGAACCACGGGTCACGGCTGGGGCATCCTCATGTCGCTGGCGGGTGCGGCGCTTGGCTTCTTCCTGCTGTGGGGGATTGTGGAGCTCGGCAAGATCGCCTTTGGTCGCAAGAAGTTCGCATTTCCTCAGGCCGTGAAATGGGAGGTCGCGCAGCCGGATGATGAAAAGCCCCCAGTCGTTCGCGTGGGCGAAGACGAAATGCCCTGGGAGGATCTGTTTTATCGGGCGACAGATCGCCTCATCGTTCAGTCCAAGACGCTCCAGATCAATGATCGGTCGATGACGGATGTGAAGGCGGAGCTTTACATGGAGAAGCTGCGGATCACCCAGGCCGATGGAAAGTCGGAGATGCTCGAGTGGGAGGGGATCAAGGTTTTCCACGGTACGACAAGTGAAGTGGTGATCCCGCGAGAGGCGATGGGATTTGGTGATGTGATGTTTTTGATGATGATTGGTGCCTTTATTGGCTGGCAGGGCGTGCTCTTTACCATCTTTGGAGCCTCTGTTTTGGGCACCTTGCTTGCGATCGTGCAGCGGGTCACCGGGCGTGCCGCCTGGAGCGCGAAGATTCCCTTTGGTCCCTATCTGGCGGCAGCAGCGCTGGTCTGGGTGTTCTGGGGGGTGCAGATCGTCCAATGGTACATCACGCTGACCCAGCGGGGCTGGGCGCATTCTTGAGGTGACTGCCATGAGCGAGCCTTCGGCGGTGCCAGTGGTCTGCGGCTTGATTTTTCGGGAGGGCAGGGTGCTTGTGGCGCGTCGGCCCCAGGGGAAACGGCTGGCAGGTCTCTGGGAATTCCCTGGTGGCAAGGTGGAGCACGGGGAGGAGCCTGCAGCAGCGCTTCACCGCGAGTTGATGGAGGAACTGGGCTGCCAGATCGTCATTACAGAAGCATGGCCCCACTTTCGCCACGAATACGATTGGGGCTGCATCGATCTCTTTCCCTTCTGTTGTCAGCTTGGCGCAGGCAGTGCAGAACCCTTCGCGCATGAGCACTCAGAGGTCGATTGGGTATTGCCGATAGAGCTGCGCCAATTGGACCTTGCCCCAGCAGATCTGCCCATCGTGAACCACCTCTTAATGCCCCATGACTAAGCTGAAAAATAGACTCTGGATTGCGGTGGGGCTCTGGTTCTCCCAGGCGGCTGCGTATGCAGATCCGGCTAGCTTGGATGGAACGGTGATGTGTGGTTACCAGGGGTGGTTCGCGACGGAAGGAGATGGCATGAAGCGCGGCTGGCAGCACTACGGATTCAATAAAGAGGGGCGCTGCCACATCGATCTGTGGCCTGACGTCAGTGAACACGGGGCCGATGAGCTCTATACCACGCCGCTCCAGTTTGCCGATGGATCTCCTGCGCAAGTTTTTAGCTCAGCCAATCCCAAGACAGTCAGTCGCCACTTCCAGTGGATGAAGGCGCACCAGATTGATGGCGTATTTTTGCAAAGGTTTGCGACGACCACTCGTGGCGGCGATTCGCTGGCCTTCGTCGATAAGGTCATGGCCAATGTGCGTGAGGCGGCTCGGGAATCGGGGCGTGCCTGGTGCGTGATGTATGACTTGAGTGGGCTCAAAAAGGGCGAGATCGAAAGCATCGTGATGCCTGACTGGCGACGCCTGCGGGAAGAACTGCGCATCACGTCAGATCCCACCTATCAAAAGCACAACGGTAAACCAGTCGTCGCTGTGTGGGGGATCGGGTTCAACGATGATCGAGCCTACACCTTGGATGAGAGTGGGGCACTCTTGCGCTTCTTGAAGACGGAATTTGGAGGGGCCACGGTCATGGCCGGAGTGCCGTTTGGCTGGCGGGAATTGAATCGCGATTCCGTCAAGGATCCCCATCTCCACGAGGTCCTGGCGGATGCAGACATCATTAGCCCCTGGGCAGTGGGGCGCTACGGAACAGTGGAAGGTGCGACGCGCGACATCGAAAAAGTCCACGCTGGTGACGCAGTCTGGTGTCAGGATCGCAGCAAGGGTTATCTGCCAGTCATCTTTCCTGGATTCAGTTGGCACAATTTGATGCAGGCCCGTGGCCAAGAGGCAAAGGTGAACGCGATCCCTAGGCTCAAGGGCCAATTTTATTGGCACCAAGCCATGCGGCGCATCCAGGCGGGGTCCAAGATGCTCTACGTCGCCATGTTCGATGAAATGGATGAAGGCACCGCCATCTTCAAATGTGCAAACACGACGCCAGCCGGAGAGGCGAAATTTGCGACCTACGAGGGCCTGCCCTCCGACCACTACCTCTGGCTCACCAGTCAAATTCGGCGCGTCCTTCGCGGGCAACAGGCCGCGACACCATGGCTCCCGTCTCGGTAACCGCCTTGGGCAGAATTGAAACCCGCCGCACTGGATTCGACCAAGACTGCCGGGGGTGCAGAGTCCAATCTCTGCGGCATGAAGCGTATCTCAATCATTGATTCCCACACCGGAGGCGAGCCCACTCGCGTCGTGCTTGGTGGCGTCGAGCTCAGTGAACTCGAACACTATCGACGCGCTATCATTTGCGAGCCACGCGGGCACGAAGTCATCGTTGGTGCACTGATCGTCTCCCCCCAAGACCCAAGTTGTGCAACAGGGGTCGTTTTTTTCAACAATGCAGGCCTCCTTGGCATGTGTGGTCACGGCATGATCGGGGTCATTGCGACCCTGAAGCATCTCGGACAAATCCATGCCGGCGAACATCGGATCGAGACTCCGGTCGGAGTCGTCGCCGCGATCCTGCACGCTGACGGTCGTGTCAGCGTCCGAAACGTTCTGTCCTACCGCAAGGCCAAAGGCGTCGCCGCCGCAGGGGTTGTTGGCGATGTCGCTTATGGGGGGAACTGGTTTTATTTGGTGGCCGATCATGGCTTTGATCTGAGCCTGGAAAATGCTCCCCAACTCACCCAGGCGACCCTCCAGATCCGTGAGGCGGTGCACGCTGCCGGCTACCCGGAGGTGGATCACATCGAGCTTTTTGCGGCCCCGCATGAGTCAACGAATCACAGCCGGAACTTCGTTTTGTGCCCCGGCGGTGAATATGATCGTTCACCCTGTGGGACGGGCACCAGCGCCAAGCTTGCCTGCCTCGCGGCCGATGGAAAACTGGCACCCGGTGAGGTGTGGCGGCAGGAGAGCATCATCGGCAGCGTGTTTGAAGGCCGCTACGAATCTTCCGAAAACGGGATCATTCCCACGATCATTGGGCAGGCGTTCATCACAGCGGAGACGACGCTTCTTCTTGATCCAGAAGATCCGTTTCAGCTCGGGATCGGAACTACCACAGAGAGCACAGAAGAACACAGAGATTTCCAACCATGAACAAGACGCTCTTCCTCCTACCTCTGTGCTTCTCCTTGAACTCTGTGGTCGCCCAACTCACCGACCTTCCTAAACGCACCGAGAACAAGGTCTTCCGTGATCGTGTGAACCCCAACTGGTTGCCGGATGGCAAAACGTTTTGGTATCGGGTGCAAACGGGGCAGGAGAGTCACGAGTTCGTTCTGATTGACGCGGAGACCGGGAAACGAAAGACCGCTCCGACGCTCAAAGAACTCGGATTGCCGGAGGAGGGACCGCTGAAGTCGTCCACCGCCAAAATTGAGCTTCGGCGCACCAGACGGACGGGCGAGGAATCGGGCCTCAAATTCGTCAACAAGCTCGGTGAAGATGTGGATCTTATCTGGATCAATCAGCAGGGCGAGCACGTCCGCTACGGCGGCATCCGCGCGGGCACGGAGCGTCAGCAGCACACGTTCGAGGGGCATGTGTGGCTCATCGCCAGACGGACGGGCGAGAACCTAGCTGTGGTGGAGGCGAAGGCGACCGACCAGACCCTCATCATTGATGGCAAAGGCCTCGCCGAGGTGAAGCCGGAGCCGAAGAAGATCGTAAACGGCTTCCAAGCACCGGATGGCTCTTCCGTGGTCACGAATGAGCCGGAGACAGTGTCGATACGTCAAGTCACGATCATCGATTCTTCACCGAAAGACAGACTCCAGCCGAGAACGAAAATCTTCGATTACATCAAACCGGGTGATCCGCTGCCAAAACCACACCTCATCATCACACGCACCGACGATTCGAAGATTCGTGTGCCGAATACGTCGTGGGAGAACCCCTTTGCGCCAGATGGAAAGCTTGATGTGACGTGGGCACCAGATAGCAGCGAGTTCTACTTCGACTACAATCAGCGGGGGCATCAGCTCTACCGTATCTTGGCTGTGGAGGCAAAGACCGGCGCGGTGCGTGTCGTGGTGGAGGAAACATCCAAGACTTTTGTCGACTACACGCACAAGACCTGGCGGCACTGGCTGCACTCATCCCATGAACTCATCTGGATGAGCGAACGCGACGGGTGGTGCCACCTCTGGCTTTACGATGCACAATCGGGGAAACCGAAACACCAGATCACGCAAGGCGCATGGCCCGTGCGAGAGGTCTTGCATGTTGACGAAGCGCGGCGTGAGGTCTGGTTCCTTGCCAGCGGATTGCGAAAGGATGAGGACCCCTACCATTTGCATCTTTGCCGCGTGAATTTTGACGGCAGTGGTTTCAAACAGCTAACTGTTGGGGATGGCAATCATCGAGTCGATTTCTCGCCCAAACGTGATTTCTTCACCGATACGTGGTCACGCGCGGATCATCCACCCGTTACTGAACTGCGTCGCAGTGCGGACGGTAGCCTCGTGTGCCCATTGGAGACTGCTGATGCCAGTCAATTGCTCGCCGCCGGTTGGACGATGCCAGAGCGCTTCGTCGCAAAGGGTCGCGATGGAAAGACGGACATCCACGGGGTCATTATCAAGCCATCCAGCTTCGATCCATCAAAGAAGTATCCAGTGGTCGAAAACATCTATGCCGGGCCGCACAGTGCTTTTGCGCCAAAGGACTTTAGTCGGTTGCTCGGCCATCACACCGTTGCCGAGCTTGGCTTCATCGTGGTGCAACTGGACGGCATGGGCACGAACCATCGGGGCAAGGCATTCCATGACGTGTGCTGGAAGAATCTCAAAGACGCAGGCTTCCCTGATCGCAAGCTCTGGATCAAGGCAGCTGCGACCACTCGCCCTTGGATGGATCTAAGCCGCGTCGGCATCTATGGCGGGAGCGCAGGCGGGCAGAGCGCGATGCGTGCGCTCCTCGATCATCACGACTTCTACAAGGTCGCCGTTGCTGATTGTGGATGCCACGACAATCGCATGGATAAAATTTGGTGGAACGAGCAGTGGATGGGCTGGCCCGTCGATGACAGCTACAAACGCAGCTCCAACCTCGAGGACGCACATAAACTTGAAGGCCACCTTCTGCTCATCGTCGGGGAGCTCGACACCAACGTCGATCCCGCCAGTACCACCCAAGTCGTTGGCGCACTCCAGCGGGCTGGGAAGAGCTTTGACTTCATGCCGATGGTAGGGCAGGGCCATGGGGCTGCGGAGACGCCTTTTGGTTCAAGACTTCGGGCGGACTTTCTGATAAGACACCTTCAGCCATGAGAGTTTATCCCATCCTCCTTTACCTCGTCGTCTCCGCCCTGGGCGCATCCGCGCAGCCGTTGCAAGTTTTCATCCTCGCCGGCCAGTCAAACATGCAGGGCCACGCGAAGATCACCACCTTCGAACACATCGGCATGGACCCGGTCACGAAGTCGATGCTGGATGAAATGCAGAGTGCCGATGGGCGGCCGACAGTCTGTGATCGAGTGTGGATCTCCTCCATCGGCTGCGCTGAGGCCGAGCAGACAGGGAAACTCACCGCTGGCTTCGGTGCGAGCCAAAACGGGCCGAAGATCGGGCCGGAATTCACCTTCGGCCTCACCATGCAGAAGCTCACCGATGCGCCCATTTTGATCATCAAGACGGCGTGGGGAGGAAAGAGCCTGAACACCGACTTCCGCCCGCCGAGCGCCGGGCCGTATGTGTTCAACGAGGCACAGCTCGCCATCATGAAAAAGCAGGGCAAGGACGTCGCAGCGATCAAGGCAGCCAAGGAAAAAGAGACCGGTGTTTATTACCGACTCATGGTCGAACATGTGAAAACAGTGCTCGCAGACATCAAACGCGTCGTGCCCAGCTACGATGCCGCGCAAGGGTTCGAGTTGGCTGGCTTTGTGTGGTTCCAAGGCTGGAACGACATGGTGGACAGCGGCACGTATCCGAACCGTGATAAACCCGGCGGCTACGATGCCTACAGCACCGCCATGGCACACTTCATCCGCGATGTGCGCAAGGATCTGCACACGCCGAAGCTGCCCTTCGTCATCGGCGTGATGGGTGTCGGCGGTCCCACCTCCGAGTACGGCCCGGAGGAACAGCGCTACAAAGCCACGCATCAAAACTTCCGGGCTGCCATGGCCGCTCCTGCCGCCTTGCCCGAGTTCAAAGGCAACGTCACGGCCATCCGCACCGAAAAGTATTGGGATCGCGAGTTGAAGCTCGCCCGCGCAAAGGAGAACGACGTGAAGGAAAAGGCCAAAAAGCTCGCCAAGGAGCAAAAACTCAAACCCGCCGAGGAAAGAGCCCTCATGGAGAAAATGCGCACCGAATCACTGACCGAGCGCGAGCGTCTCGTGCTGGAGAAAGGCGTCTCCAACGCCGAGTTCCACTACCTCGGCTCCGCCAAAATCCTCGGCTGCATCGGCAAAGGCTTCGCGGAGGCGCTGATCGGGCCGGTAAAAGATTGAGGGTAAAAGGTGACAAGCCAACCCAAGCCAACCAATCCGATCTCAAACCTTTTACCCCCAACTTTTTACCAGCCAATGAAACTGTCCTTCCTGCTTCTTGCCCTCGCGTCCTCCTCGTTTGCCGCAGGCAAGAGTGATCAAAC
>Ga0209573_1002147_pt1 | contig 26544 bp, 26 predicted proteins | sample TNRBio252014_DNA_FD_185870 | JGI IMG/M metagenome (GOLD analysis project Ga0209573, IMG submission 185870) | Wastewater treatment Type I Accumulibacter community from EBPR Bioreactor in Madison, WI, USA - TNR Reactor_6/25/2014_ DNA (SPAdes)... | ecosystem: Engineered > Bioreactor > EBPR >... | reverse complement strand
TGCTGGACGTGCCGCCCTGGCCCGACACGGTGATGCCGGCCAGCGAGGTGTTGGAGCGCCTGGGCATCCGCTCAGCCAAGCTCCAGGACCAGTTCAGCGGCGAGGGCTGGACCTGGTCGACCATGGCCTATTACCTGGGCCAGCAGCCGGAGCTGCGCGAGCAGGTGATGCGCTACACCTGGCTGGAATACGCGGCGCTGCCCTGGCAGGTCAAGGCCGTGTGGGCGCACCATCGCTACGTAGTGGGGGTGAAGGGCGGAGTACCACAGCGGATGAAGAACAACGGATAGAGGTATTCCCCATCCGCTGTTCTTCATCCGCCGTGGTATACCCCCTCCCCATCCGCTGTTCTTCATCCGCCGTGGTATACCTCCCCATCCGCTGTTCTTCATCCGCCGTGGTATACCTCCCCATCCGCTGTTCTTCATCCGCTGTGGTATTCCGGGCGTTCTCTCACCAGCTCCCCCGCCGCCACGCCGACAACGCGATGCCGAGCTGCCCCAGCCAGTACGTCACCATCACGGCCGCGCCGCCGAGCTGAATGGGAGTGCCGAACAGGCGAAAGGCCAGGATGCTGTCGCTGACGACGAACAGAAGTGCGCCGATCAGGCCGGCCCAAACGGAAAATCGGGGCAGGGCTGGCACTTCCCGCCGGCAGGCCGCCCGCCACAGCATGGTGGTGATGACCAAGACGTAAAGCTGCACGGGAATGAACATCCCGCCCAGTTCGCCGGTAGAGAGCAGGAAGAACATGGCAAAAAGGCCATAGCCGTAGGCGGCCGCGCCGTAGTAGGGATAGAGCTTGCGGGTATCCTGCAGAAAGGCCGCAATGTAGGCGATATGCCCCAGCAGAAAAGCCGCCAGGCCCAGCAGGAAGGTCGCCTCCGAGTACTCCAGCAGGATGTCGCCCAGCGCCGTGAGCAGCAGGCCGAGCATAATGGCCAGTTGATAGCGACCCTTAACGCGCAGCCCGCTGACCCAGAAGGCCAGCATCAGCACGGGGATCGGCTTCGTGACCATGCGCAGCCAGTAGGCGTCGTCCATGCGGCCGGCCGCCAGGTAGAGCAGCCCAGCGGCCAGACCGACAACGGCCAGCAGCTTGCTGCGGGTAGACATGGTGGCAAAGGAGGGGGCAGATGAGGTCATGGGAAGGGTCCTTTCGGTGCAGTGTGCTGCGATTGTAGCACGGATCAAGGGTAGTTGCCAGATCGGACGGTCCAAGTTGGGCAGAAAGCTGGCGCCATTCGGCCAAACCGGCAGGCAGCGCTATAATCGGATGCACCATGAACAACCTCACCATCCCCATCGAACATACAACGATTCAAACCAACGGCGTCGCCCTGCACGTCGCCCAGGCCGGGCCAGCAGATGGACCGCCCGTGATCCTGCTGCACGGCTTCCCTGAATACTGGGGCGGCTGGGCGAAGCAGATTCCAGCGCTGGCCGCGGCCGGCTACCGCGTCTGGGCGCCCGACCAGCGCGGCTACAACCTGAGCAGCAAGCCGGCCGGCGTGCGCGCCTACGACATCGACGCGCTGGCGAGAGATGTGGTCGGCCTGATCGACGCCACACGGCGCGAGAAGGTCCTCTTGGTCGGCCACGACTGGGGCGCGGCCGTGGCCTGGTGGGTGGCTGGCAACTATCCCGAACGGCTGCACAAGCTGGCTATTCTCAACGTGCCGCACCTGGCCGTGATGTTCCGCACGGTGTGGCGCTCCTGGACGCAGATGCGCAAAAGCTGGTACATCTTCTTCTTTCAGATCCCGCGCTTGCCCGAGGCCAGCCTGCGCCGCAAGGGCTGGACCAACGCCATCCGCGCGCTCAAGGGCAGCGCCCGCCGCGGCGCCTTCAGCGCCGAGGACATCGCCGGCTACCGCGCGGCCTGGTCCCAGCCCGGCGCGATCACGGGTATGATCAACTGGTACCGCGCGGCCGGCCGCACGCAGGGCAAGTTGCGCAGTTTGGGACGCATCACCGTGCCCACGTTGATGATCTGGGGGGCCAAGGACCTGGCCCTGGGCCGCGAGATGGCGCAGCCCAGCATCGACCTGTGCGACCGCGGCCGGCTGGTCTTCATCGAGGAAGCCGGCCACTTTGTGCAGCACGAGGAGCCGGCGCGGGTGAATGAGCTCTTGCTCCAGTTCCTGCACGATTAGTGGCCAGACGCCTGGCGGCTGGCAGAGCTAACGTTTCCGTGGTAAGATGTTACCTGTGCCTGACCGTTCTTGAGGCCACGCAATGAGTCCAGAGTGCGGTTTCCCAGAGGTAAAGCATGACACTTGAGTTGAGCGAAACGGTGTTGCCTGTAGCTAAACGCAACTCAACCTTGGTGCGCAACGATGAAGACCGCTTGGTTGCTGAACTAGAGCAATTAGGCATCACCTATTTGTCTCGTCGTGAACCAACCTCGGTCGATTCTGTGCGTGCGCCGCACGAATTGCTTTCTGATCTGATCCGCCAACCTAATGCACGGGTACGGGGGGCAGCCATTGCAGTGCTGCTGTTACATCCCGACTTCGCAACTGCGGTTCCGGCTGCCATAAGCGATCTTTCGCAGGCAGACCAAATGACACTACGCATTTTCTACACCGCAGCGGTCATCTTGCAGGTGAAGTACGCAGGTCGACTGCAGATCATAGCGCCGTCCACACGACCGTTGCCTGACCTGTTCTCTGTAACACTGGGCGTGCTCCGCAGTGGGTCTCCGGACGAGCAACTGTCTGCCCTTGGTCGAATCCATCAGCGCCTATCGGGCTCAGCCGTCAACTGGGCTGGGACCTACGACAACATTGCCCAACACCTGGTGAATCGGCTGGAACGGGAGCGACTATGGAACCTGTGACACCTCGTGTTTTGGAAGACTTCTTCACACAATTAGGACAGCGCTCTGTGAAACCGGCGAGACTGTATCTTCTGGGCGGTAGTGCTTTGTGTCTGTTGGGCAGTCCACGGACAACCGTGGACGTCGATCTTGATCTGGAACTGCCTCTGCAGGATGAGGCGCAGTTCGAAACGCTGATCAATGAGTTGGCTCAGGAAATGCGCCTGGACGTCGAGAAGGTGCCTTTGGCGGAGTTCGCTCCGTTGGCGCCAGACGCAGACAAGCGACACCGTTTCCTGGCGAGTTACGGGCCGATCGACGTCTATATCTTCGATCTGTACAGCATGGCTTTGAGCAAGATCGCTCGTGGATTCGATTCAGATCTGGAAGATGTGATCTTTCTGCTCAATCAGGAACTGATTGACTTTGACACATTGAGGTCGGCTTTTGTGGGTGTTTTGCCAAAAGCGCGCCGGGCAGATATCGATCCGCGTGAGTTTCAAGCATACTTTGACGAGATCATGAGGCGATTCGGGGCGCTCCCGTGAAAGCACTAATCCTGACCGAACTTGCCAGCGTGCGTGCCAATCCCACACCCCTACAGCTGGTCAATCTGCCTGATCCCACGCCCGGCCCCGGCGAGGTCTTGCTGCAAGTCGCCGCCTGCGGCGTCTGCCACACTGAGCTGGACGAGATCGAGGGGCGCACCCCGCCGCCTCAGTTGCCGGTGATCCTGGGGCATCAGGTGGTGGGCCGCGTGGCCGGGCGGGGGCCGGGGACCAACCGCTTCGCGGTGGGCGACCGCGTGGGCGTGGCCTGGATCTTCTCGGCCTGCGGCGCCTGCCCGGCCTGCCTGGCGGGCGACGAGAACCTCTGCCCGCAGTTCCGCGCCACCGGCCGCGACGCGCCCGGCGGCTACGCCGAGCTGATGGCCGTGCCTGAAGCCTTCGCCTACCCCATCCCTGACGCATTCTCCGACGTGGAGGCTGCGCCGCTGCTGTGCGCCGGGGCCATCGGCTACCGCTCGCTGCGGCTCGCGAACCTGGCTGACGGCCAGCCGCTGGGCCTGACCGGCTTTGGCGGCTCCGGCCACCTGGTGCTGATGCTGGCGCAGCGCTTCTACCCCCGCTCGCCGGTCTACGTCTTCGCCCGCAGCCCGGAGGAGCGCGCCTTTGCCTTGGAGCTGGGCGCTGCCTGGGCCGGCGACACGGCCGACACGCCGCCCCAGCCGCCGGCCGCCATCATCGACACCACGCCGGCCTGGAAGCCTGTGATCGAAGCGCTGGCTGCGCTGGCTCCCGGCGGCCGGCTGGTGATCAACGCCATCCGCAAGGAAGAGGGGGACAAGGCTGAGCTGCTGCGGCTGGACTATCCCCGGCACCTGTGGCTGGAGAAAGAGATCAAGAGCGTAGCCAACGTTGCGCAGCGGGACGTAGCCGAGTTCCTGGCCCTGGCCGCGCAGATACCGATCCGGCCCGAGGTCGAGGTCTATCCACTGGAGGCGGCCAACCAAGCGCTGTTCGAGCTCAAGACCAAGCGGGTGCGCGGGGCCAAAGTGCTCAGAATAGCGTGATCCAGCGCTCCCCCTAGGAACAGATACGATACCACATTTGGTATCAGTGCGGGGTCAGTGTATAATCTCCCAGGAGGAACTTGATAACAAAACGCGAGAAGCTGCTCGAGCGAATGCGCCGCAATCCGCGAAGTATACGTTTTGACGAGATCGAGACACTGCTTTTGAGCCTGGGTTTTGTGAAACGCCAGAAGGGTTCCAGCCACGCCGTTTTCACCTTGAGCAGCTACCGGGTTGTCGTACCCTTCCACAGGCCCACTGCCAAACCAATTTACGTCCAGCTTGTCCTTGCGTTGCTGGATGAGATCGAGGGTCTGGATGAAGACTGAAACTACCGCCTTTGGAGGATCGGAAATGGCAAAGTCTGAGCGCACGGGAGAGTCACCACAACCTCGCACCGCTGACGATTATCTGAAGTTGCCCTATACCATTGAGGTGATTCGAGACGAGTCCGATGGTCTACCCGGGTATGTGGCTCGTGTCGTGGAGTTGCCTGGCTGTTTGACCCAGGCCAACGATTTCGAGGAACTGGGAGAGATGGTCGAAGAGGCGATGCGCCTGTGGATCGAGACAGCGTTGGAGGACGGCCAGGTTATCCCCCAGCCGCGCGCGGTCGTTCAGCACAGCGGCAAGTTCCTCATACGCGTTCCTCGCTCACTGCATCGACAGTTGGTCGAAGCGGCTGAGCATGATGGGGTCAGCCTGAACAGTCTGGCCAATGTGATCCTGGCACGCGCCATGGGCGCACGAGCCGCTTCTGCTTCAACCCCTCAGCCGGCAGCGGTATGGGAGTACCCGCTGGCCACGGCCCATTACCTTCAAGTGGCTGAGGCCGAGGACACAGCGCCATGAAGCGCCAGTGATCGGCGCGCCCTCCATGTTCCCTGTAGCGGTGATCTGCTCCCAGGGCTGGCCTCAGCTCGCGCCGTTCTACGGGGGACAATTGGCGCTGGGAGTGGTCGAGTTGACGATCAGGGTCAAGCCACGAGCAACTTGACGGCAGGCGAAGGCCGGGGTACACTCCTGCCTGGTCTTTGCTCCCTGTACCGATAACCCAGAGGTCAATCCCATGTCACTTAAAGTGCTGGTGGTCGAAGATGAGCCCGTTCTGTTGGAAACACTGGCTTACAACCTGCAAAAGCAAGGCTACGAGGTATTGACGGCGGCCGACGGCTACCAGGCCATCGCGCTGGCGCGCAAGGAGCGGCCGGCGCTGCTGATCCTGGACCTAATGCTGCCCGGCGTGGATGGCTTCGAGGTCTGCCGCATCTTGCGCCAGGAGATGAGCGTGCCGATTTTGATGCTGACCGCCCGCGCCGAGGAGGTGGACAAGGTGGTAGGGCTGGAGGTGGGCGCCGACGACTACATGACCAAGCCCTTCAGCATGCGCGAGCTGATGGCGCGTGCCAAGGCGCTGCTGCGCCGCGAACGGCTGATCCGCGAGGAGATCGCCGCGCAGGAGATCGCAGCAGGCGGCCAGCCGCAGGTTTTCGGGAATCTGATCATCGACGACAGCCGCCACGAGTTACTCAGGGACGGCCAGGTAGTACCGCTCAAACCCAAGGAGTATGAGCTCTTGACCTTCCTGGCCCGCCAACGCGGCATCGTCGTCTCGCGCGACCTGATCCTGGAGCGGGTCTGGGGCTGGGACTTCGACGGCGGCAGCCGCACCGTGGACGTCCACGTCCGCTGGCTGCGCGAGAAAATCGAGGAGGACCCGGGCAATCCGACTCGGATCATGACAGTGCGCGGGATCGGGTATCGGTTTGAAGGCTAACTCAACGATGAAGGATGAACGATGAATCCAGAGTCCGGACTCCGGATTCATCGTTCATCGTTCATCCTTCATCATTTTCCTCTCATGTTTCACTCCATCCGCTGGCGCATCGCCATTCCTTACATTGTCGTGACGCTGTTGGCCCTGCTGGGGCTGACGCTGCTGGTGACCAGCCGGGCGCGCGAGGAGCACCTGGCTGATCTGCGCGTCACCTTGCTGGCAGAAGCGCGGCTGATCGGCGACGCAGCCCGGCCCTACCTGACGGGACCGGGCGCGGTCACGCCAGACAGCCGCGCGCTGGACGATCTGGCGCGCGGCTGGGGGACGCTGGTCGACGGCCGCGTAACTATCATTGCGTCGGACGGCGTGGTGCTGGGCGAGTCGCACCAAAACCGGGCGCTGATGGACAACCACCTGAGCCGGCCGGAGATACAAGGCGCGCTGCAAGATCGAACGGGGATCAGCATTCGCTTCAGCAGTTCGGTAGACCAGGAAATGATGTATGGCGCAGTGCCGGTCTATCAGGGGGAGCAAATCGTCGGCTTCGCGCGCGTGGCCCTGCCGTTGGACCGCATCGAGACCAGCGTGGCCCGCCTGCGCCGGCCGTTGATCGCGGTCACCTTGGCCGCAGCGGCCGTCGTGCTGTTGATGGCGCTCTGGATCGCTCGCCGCACCGCCCGGCCCATCGAGCAACTGACTGCGGTGGCTGGGCGTATGGCAGGCGGCGACCTCAGCGCGCGCGCCGTGCCCACCACGCGCGACGAGGTCGGCACGCTAACCGCCACCTTCAACCACATGGCCGAGGAGTTGGAGGACACGGTCACCCGCCTGACCCGCGAGCGCAGCCGCATGGAGGCAATCCTGGAGAACATGGCTGACGGGGTGATCATCGCCGACACGCGCGGGCTGGTGCGGCAGGTCAACCCGACCGCATCCCGCCTGCTCAAGACCAGCCAGCAGGCCGCGCGCGGAGCCAGCTTCGCCCAGGTAGTGCGCCACCACCAGATCATCGAGCTGTGGCAGAGCTGCCGCAGCACGGGCCAGATGCAGGCCGGCGCGGTGGAGATCGACCGCCAGGGCATCTTTTGGCAGGTGATCATCACCTCGTTTCAGGAAGGCGGCGACCGCGGCTATCTGATCATCATTCAGGACCTGTCGCGCATCCGCCGGCTGGAGACGGTGCGCCGCGACTTCATCAGCAACATCTCCCACGAGCTGCGCACGCCGCTGGCCTCGCTCAAAGCGCTCACCGAGACGTTGCGCGACGGCGCGCTGGAAGACCCGCCTATGGCCGAACGCTTCCTGAACAGCATGGAGACCGAGATCGACGCGCTGACCCAAATGGTGCAGGAGCTGCTGGAGCTGTCGCGCATCGAGTCGGGGCAGGTGGCGCTGCGCCTGCGCGCAGCTACGGTCGAGGACGTGGTCGAGCTGCCTGTGGAGCGGATGCTGGCCCAAGCCGAGCGCTCCGAGCTGACGCTGCGCGTGGAGATCGCCGACGACTTGCCGCTGGTGCTGGTTGATGTAGAGCGCATCCAACTGGTGGTGACCAACCTGGTGCATAACGCCATCAAGTTTACTGCGCCGGGCGGAGCGATCACCGTGCGCGCTCGCGTCGGTCGCGACGGCGAGGTTCCCGCCTCTGCCCGCCAAACCAGGCCGCTAGTCAGCGGCGGCTGGCAGGTGGTGATCGTCCAGGTCGTGGACAGCGGCGTGGGCATTCCAGCGCGCGAGCTGCTGCGCGTCTTCGAGCGCTTCTACAAGGCCGACCGGGCGCGCGGCAGCGGCGGCACCGGCCTTGGACTCTCCATCGCCCGCCACCTGGTCGAAAGCCACGGCGGCTACATCTGGGTGGAGAGCGAGGAAGGCGTGGGCAGCACGTTCTCTTTCAGCCTGCCAATAGCTGAAACGGCTTCCCTCAACCCCCTGAATGTGCTATAATTTGGTGCATGAACACCACGATGAAGTTGAGTAAGGTCCGGCAGGGCTGGTGAGAGATCGAGACGCTGAAGACCCAGCTTCTGCAGCGCCTGACCGTGGAAGCTGGGATTGAACAGTATTTGGCCCTACAGGCCGAGTTCGAGCCGCAACTGCAAGCCAGCGAGCCCTATTTCCGCCAGCAGCGTAACGAAGCCCTGGCGCAGTTGCAGGCGCGACTGCTCACCTTGAATCAGCGAATAGGTGACCATCGCGTCCTTTACGAAATCCTCGTCGATGAACGAACGATAGTGATCCATGCGATTGGTCATCGGAGAGACATCTACAAGAGGCGTTGAGGTTGGACAAACCTTATTTTTTGCCAGAGAATCAAGGTTTTTCGGGCGCGAGACGACCCCACGAATATGGGGCCGTCTCTTTTTTTGCCACGACCACGTTCCCGCCAGCGACGCGCTTGCTGACGCCTGCTTTGGTGCCCGTTCCTCACCCAACCGAACGAATAGTTACCCTTGCCGGACGCAAGCTCGAAGTTGACGAAGCACCGCACCCCTCCCCACCCGGCTTCGAGCTGGTATTCGACGCCGATAGCCCCTCGCCCGACCTTACGTTTTTTCCCTCGCCCGCATCGCTGCCGGTCATGTAGCTCGTGTCAAGTTTCTTGTCCGCTGCGGACTTGGGGCGACCGCAGCGGAATGCGCCGAAGCGCCAGCTACGTCACCATCATAGGGGTAAGCAGTTAAGGCTGGCTTATTCTCCCTTTAACGACAGGTAAAGCTTGCGTAAAGCCTTGGCCACGGCTGCGCGCGGCTGTCGCGCGGTACGACGAGGGTGAGGAGAGCTATATGCGTTAATGATCTCTTAAAGAAGTAATGACGGCATATTAAAGGGATTGTGAAGCTTCGTTAACCAGCGGGTGCTAGACTGTTGGCGAAATGATCGAAATCGACCTTTGCCGTTGTCGTTTTGTACAGACTGCGAGCCGCGAGCATGCCATGCGTCGGGGCTCTCTTTCTGTCCAGTGATGGCGCGGCGAGGCAAACTACCACGGTACTAACCACGAAGGAGAAGAATTCCCATGCGACGTCTACTGGTTTTGAGCCTGATCATTATGGCTCTCGTTGTGACTGCGTGCGGCGGTGGCAGCACGCCCGAACCCACCGCTACCCCGATGCCGGCCGCGCCGGCCGCGCAACCCACCAACACGCCGGCTGCTGCCCAGCCCACGGCGACCACAGCGGCTGTTGAACCAGCCGCAACCCGGCCAGCGCCCGCCGGCCCAACCATCGAACTGCCCGAGGTCAATCCGCTGGAGACCACCGGCGACATCATCGTGGCGGGCAGCTCCACCGTCTTCCCGCTGACTGAACGCATGGCCGAGCGCTTCCGCGACGAGGGCTACGCCGGCAACATCACCATCGACTCCATCGGCACCGGCGCCGGCTTCGAGCGCTTCTGCGTGGCTGGCGAGACCGACATCAGCAACGCCTCGCGCCCCGTCAAGGACAGCGAGCGCGAGAGCTGCCGCACCATCGGCCGCGAGGCCATCGAGTTCCGCGTCGGCACCGACGCCTTGGCCGTGGTCGTCAACCCCGGCAACGACTGGGTCGGCCCTGAGGGCGTCACCCTGGAGGAGCTGGCCAAGCTCTTCTCCAGCGACGTGACCAACTGGTCCGATGTCAACCCGGCCTGGCCCGCCCAGCCGGTCAAGCGCTTCAGCCCTGGCACCGACTCCGGCACCTTCGACTACTTCATCGAAGCGGTCATGGACCCGGCCTACCCTGATGCCGGCGAGCAAGCGCTGCTGTCGGCCGCCAACCTGCAGCTCTCCGAGGATGACAACGTCCTCGTCCAGGGCGTCTCTGGCGACCAGTATGCCATCGGCTACTTCGGCTTCGCCTACTTCGAGGAGAACGCCGCCAAGCTGCGCGACCTCTCCATCGAGGGCGTCGCCCCCACGGCCGACACCGTCAACGCCGGCGAGTACGCGCTGGCCCGCCCGCTGTTCATCTACTCCGACGCCGGCGTGATGGCCGCCAAGCCCCAGGTCGCCGACTTCATCAACTTCTACCTGACCTTCGTCAACGATGAGGTCATCGACGTCGGCTACTTCCCAGCCTCGGACGAAGCTCTCGGTCTGGCCAGGGACAACTGGCTGAACGCAACGATGCAATAAGCTACCCGCCGGCACGATCTACCAAAAGATGGGAAGGCGCAACGCTGGCGTTCAACGCCGCGTTGTCCCTTCCCATCTCTGTTGCAAGCCATAAGGAACGCTCATGCCAAAAGATTTCTCCCGGGCAGCCGCAGCGCCAGCCTTCGACCCTGCCGTTCACCTGCGCCGCCGGCCCCGCATTGGCGAACAGATCATTCAGATCAGTCTGTTTCTCAGTGCGTTGCTGTCAGTGCTGATCACGGCTGGCATCGTGGTGGTATTGCTCTTCGACGCGCTGGCCTTCTTCCGTCTGCCCGAAGTGACCTTGGTGGAGTTCTTCACCGGCACGGCCTGGCAGCCGCAGATTCTGCTGTTCGGACTCTTTCCGCTCTTGAACGCCACCATGCTGACCAGCGCGATTGGCCTGCTGGTGGCCGTGCCAATCGGGCTGATGATCGCCATCTACCTGAGCGAGTATGCATCGCCGCGCGCGCGCAGCATTCTGAAGCCGGTGCTGGAGATCCTGGCCGGCGTGCCCACCGTGGTGTTTGGCTATTTCGCGCTCAACTTCATGACCCCGATCTTGCAGGGCATCTTTGGCCGCGATGTGGTGGAAATCTTCAATGTGGCCTCGGCCGGCATCGTGATCGGCATCCTGATCATCCCGCTGATTAGCTCTATGAGCGAGGATGCGCTGAGCGCGGTGCCGCGGTCGCTGCGCGAGGGCGCCTACGGCCTGGGCGCCACCCGGCTGGAGACGGCCGTCAAGGTGGTGTTGCCCGCGGCCATCTCCGGCATCGCCGCGGCCATCATCGTCGGCATGTCGCGCGCGGTCGGTGAGACCATGGTGGTGGCCATCGCCGCCGGCGCAGGCCCGCGCAACTTCACCAGTTGGAGCGAGGCGTTGAGCGGCCTGAACTTCCTCAACCCCTTCAAAGCGGCCGAGACCATGACCGGCCACATGGTGCGCATCAGCGGCGGCGACCTGAGCTACGACTCCATCGACTACGACAGCATCTTTGCCATCGGCCTGATGCTCTTCCTGTTTACCATGACGCTGAACCTGATCAGCCGCTGGATTGTCAGGCGCTTCCGCGAGGAGTATTGATCATGGCTCGTGACTTGCGCTCCAACGGCGCCTATCCCGAGGGTTCGTCCTACGCTTCATTCGTGCGCAAACGACGGCGCACAGGGACTTTTTTCCGCACCTTGTTCCTGCTGGCCACGGTGCTGGGCATCGTCATCCTGGCCGTATTGATTCTGGACGTGGCCAACAGCGCCTTTGGCTACGTAGCCGTGCAGAACCGCGTCGACCCCGAACGGCTGATCGACAGCTACTTCAAGCAGCAAATGCTATCTATGCCGCGCACGGTCACCGGCGAGGACGACGTGGCGCTGGCCGAGGGCGTGGCAGCGCGTCCCGGCGCGATCGGCTTCTTCGGCTACGGTTACTACCAGGACCGGGCCGATGCGCTGCGCGGGCTGGCCATCGACGGTGTGGCGCCGGCCGCGCAGAACGCGGCCGATGGCGGCTATTTGCTGGCCCGGCCACTCTTCCTGTACACCAGCCAAAGCATCTTGCGCTCGCAGCCGCAGGTCTCGGCCTTCGTCAACTTCTACCTGAACAACGCGGCCGACGTCGCCGAGGAAGTCGGCTATATTCGCGCCAGCCAGGCCGATCTGGCCGACAGCCTGGCCCTGTGGGAGCGCGCCGCCGGGTTGACCGCATCAACCGCAGACACGCTGTTCCCGGCCAGCGGCGACATCCACATAGCCGGCAGCTCCACCGTGCAACCGATCACCCGGCGCATGGCCGAGCGCTTCCAGGCCGAGTTGCCCTACAGCGGCCAGATCACCATCGACGGCGGCGGCACCTTGGCCGGCTTCGAGCGCCTGTGCCGCGCGCGCGACATCGATCTGGCCGACGCCAGCCGGGCCATGGAGCGGCCAGACGCGGCGGTCTGCCGCAACAACCGCATCGAACCGCTGGCTTTCCAGGTCGCCACGGACGCGGTCACGGTGGTTGCCAGCCAGCAAAACGAATTCCTGACCGGCGTGACGCGCGAGCAACTGCGCCAGATCTTCATCGGCGCCGAGCGCTGGTCCGAGGTGGATCCGAGCTGGCCCAACACGCCCATCCTGCGTTTCATCCCCGGCGAGGCCAGCGGCACGCTGGACTTCTTCGTAGCCCAGGTCTTCGGCGATTCGCTGGAAGAGCTGCCCAAGGAACACCTGCTGGCCATCCTGTCGGCCAACATCTCGGCCGGCCGCCTGCGCGCGCTGAACGCCGAGCAGGCATTGGTAGAGCGCACCCAGGAAGAGATCTACGAGCTGGTGGTCAGCGAAGTGGTGCGCCCCAACGTGGTGGAAAGCTGGTCCTTTACCGAGTCTCTCTTCAACAAGGCGGAGATCGAGGCTGAGGTCGCGACCATCCCCAACGCAGTGTTGGAGTTCAAGGCCTGGCTGAACTGGGACTTCGTCACCTCGCCGCAGTCCTCCAACCCGACCCTGGCCGGCATCCGTACCGCCATCCTGGGCTCGCTCTTTGTGACACTGATTGCCTTCCTGGTGGCTGTGCCGCTGGGCGTCGGCGCGGCGACCTACCTGGAGGAGTACAGCAAGGGCACCAAGCTGGACGGCATTATCGAGACCAACATCAACAACCTGGCCGGCGTGCCGTCGATCATCTATGGCCTGCTGGGCCTGGCGGTCTTCGTGCGCTTCTTCGGCCAGCTCACCAGCGGCGTTGCTTTTGGCGCGGCCGATCCCAGCACGGCCAATGGCCGCACGATTCTCTCAGCCGGCTTGACGCTGGGGCTGCTGATCCTGCCCCTGGTGATCATCAACGGGCGCGAGGCGATCCGGGCCGTGCCCAAGGCGTTCCGTGAGGCCGCGCTGGGCCTGGGCGCCACCAAGTGGCAGGCCACCTGGACCCACGTGCTGCCCAACGCCATGCCTGGTATTCTAACCGGTGTGATCCTGGCGGTGTCGCGCGCCTTCGGCGAGACCGCGCCCTTGATCGTGGTGGGCGTCTCTACCTTCATCGTGGTCGATCCGTCGGGGCCCTTCTCCAAGTTCACCACGCTGCCGGTGCAGATCTACCAGTGGACCTCGCGGCCGCAGGAAGAGTTCCAGCGGCTGGCGGCGGCGGCCATCCTGGTGCTGCTGTTCCTGCTGATCACCCTGAACGCCACGGCCATCTTCCTGCGCAACCGGCTGAAGCGGGACTATTAGCAGGCAGAGGACTGACAGTCCTGATCTGGCTGGAGCAACTCTGGACGAAAGCGAGGACTGTCAGTCCTCCATTTGCGGAGACAAATCATGGCACTGAACAACTCAAGCAACGGCGCCGCCGCCAACGGCAAATACGCAGCCGAGGCGCACAATCTGAACATCTATTACGGCGGCTTCCAGGCCGTGCGCGATATCAACCTAAGCATCGAGCGCCAGAAAATCACGGCGCTGATCGGCCCGTCGGGCTGCGGCAAGAGCACGGTGCTGCGCGCCTTCAACCGCATGAACGACCTGATCCCGATCGCGCGCACCGAGGGCAACGTGCTCTTCCACGGCAAGAATATCTACGACGCCGACGTGGACGCGGTCGAGGTGCGCCGCCGCGTGGGCATGGTTTTTCAAAAGCCCAACCCCTTCCCCAAGAGCATCTACGAAAACATCTCCTGGGGCGCCAAGATCAACGGCTACAAGGGCAACATGGACGACCTGGTGGAGGATGCCCTGCGCAGCGCAGCCCTGTGGGACGAGGTGAAGGACAAGCTCAAGCAGAGCGGCTACTCCCTCTCCGGCGGCCAGCAGCAGCGCCTGTGCATCGCCCGCGCCATCGCCATCAAGCCCGACATCATCCTGATGGACGAGCCTTGCTCGGCGCTGGACCCCATCGCCACCCTGCGCATCGAGGAGCTGATGAAGGAGCTGGTGGAGCGTTACACCATCATCATCGTCACCCACAACATGCAGCAGGCCGCGCGCGTCTCTGACTACACGGCCTTCTTCACCGTCACGCCTGACCGCACCGGCTACCTGGAGGAGTTCGGCGTCACCAAGCAGATGTTCACCAGCCCGGCCAGCAAGGTGACTGAGGACTACATCACCGGACGCTTTGGGTAAAGAGGGATCAATCCCTTCACGCGCGCCGTCATGAAAGAAGCAGGAAACAAACCATGACAAAACAAACCGTCCTCTTCCTCTGCACCGGCAACTCTTGCCGCAGCCAGATGGCCGAGGGGCTGGTCAACCACTTGCTGGGCGAGCGCTGGCAGGCGGTGTCGGCCGGTACTGAGCCGTCGGGCTACGTCCATCCGCTGGCCGTGGCCGCGATGGCTGAGCTGGACATCGATATCTCGTCCGGCCGCTCCAAGAACGCGGAGGAGTTCCGCGGCTGGCCGCTGGATCGGGTCATCACCGTCTGCGACGACGCGGCCGAGAACTGCCCGCTCTGGCTGGGCCAGGGCACAGTCACCCACCACGCCTTCTACGACCCGGCCAAGGCCGAGGGCAGCCTGGAGGAGCGCATGGCCATATTCCGCGAGGTGCGCGACCAAATCAAGGATTGGGTCGTGCCGTTTCTCGCCACACTTTAAGGGGCAACACTCATGCTACGAACCGCCTTCGACGAACAACTGAACAAACTGCGCGAAGACATCCTGGCCTTGGGCAGCATGGTGCAGGAAGGGCTGCTGGAGTCCATGGAATACCTCAAGGCGCGCGACATCGCCGCCAGCAAGCAACTGATCAAGCGCGACCGCATCATCGACGACAAGCGCTACGCCATCGAGAGCGACGCACTGGCCTTGATTGCCATGCAGCAGCCCATGGCCGGCGACATGCGCACCATCGCAGCCGCGCTGTTCATCGTCAACGAGCTGGAGCGCATTGGCGACTACGCCAAAAGCATCGGCCGCGTCAACGTACGCATCGGCGACGAGCCGCTGATGAAGCCCCTGATCGACCTGCCCCGCATGGCCGAACAGGCAGAGAGCATGTTAGCCCGCGCCTTGCACGCCTTTGTCACCGGCGACGTCAACCTGGCCCACCAAGTGATCCGCGAAGATTCCATCGTCGACAACCTGTATGACCAGGTGTACGCCGAGCTGATGACACTAATCCTGCAAGATGTCTCCAAGATTCGCCAGGCCAACCTGCTGCTGATGGGCGCGCACAACCTGGAACGCGCTGCTGACCGCTGCACCAACATCTGCGAGCGGGTGATCTACTGCGTCACCGGCAAGCTGATCGACGCGGGCTGGGAAGAGGACGTGGCGTAAACGGACGACCCTCTGCACACCGTCCCTCAGCCAGGTGACCCAAGTCTCCCGTAGCCCTTTCGATGCTCGCGCCAGCGAGGGCCCGGCTGGGATTTGGCGTCACCTGTTTTGCGTTTACAATGGTTTGCCTGCTTCATCCATAGTGTCAGGAAACCTACGAGATGACCAAGAAGACTGATCCGCCTCCCATTGGTCCGAGCCAACCCGATCCTGCCGCGATCGTCGCCCATCAGACCCGACGGCGCGCCGAGCGCTTGATCGGCAAGATCGAGGAGCTGCGCGCCCGCGCCGTGGCCTTGGAGCAGACCCACCTGGACGAGGTCCTGCGCATCGCGCCCAGCTACCAGGCCAGCGCGCGCAACCTGTTACACTACCTGGCGCTGCGTCAGGTCGATCTGCGACCCCTGCAAGCGGAGCTGGCCGCGCTGGGGCTGACCTCGCTGGGCGGCCGCGAGGCGCAAACCCTCAGCTCGCTGGACGCGCTGTTGCTGGCGCTCTATGCGTTGGCCGGCCGATCCTGGCAGCCCGACCACCCGCCTGCGCCGCTGTTGAGCATGGACGACGGCACGATCGTGCTGGATTACCACAGCCAGCTCTTGCTGGGCTCGCCAGCCGGCAAGCGTTCGGTGCGCATCATGGTCACCATGCCCAGCGAGGCTTCCTGGGACTACCTCCTGGTGCGCAACCTGCTGGCCGCCGGCATGGACGTGATGCGCATCAACTGTGCGCACGACGACGAGCACGCCTGGCTGGGCATGGTCAACAACCTGCGCCGGGCGGAGCGCGAGCTGGGCCGCAGCGCCAAGGTCTACGCTGACCTGGCCGGCCCCAAGCTGCGCACCGGCGCGATCGATCCCATCGGCCGGGTGGTGAAGTTCAGGCCAAAACGCAACCTGCGCGGCCAGGTGATCGAGCCGGCCCAGGTCTGGCTGACGCCGGGCGACGCGCCCGAGCCCGCGCCGCAGGGCGCGCCCACCATCCTGCCCATCGAACGCCAGGTGATCGAGCCGGCCCAGCCGGGCGACGTCGTCGAGTTCAAGGACACCCGCGCCAAGCAGCGCGAGCTGCTGATCGTGGAGGCCATCGGCGACTCGCGGCTGGCCACAGCGGTCAAGACAGCCTACGTGGAGCAGGACATGCCGGCCCGCCTTGTGCGCGATGGCGAAGCCTTGGCCGAGGGCGTCTTTGGCTCCCTGCCCGACGTGGTAGCGCCGCTGGAGCTGGCCGTAGGCGACCTGCTGGTGCTGACGCGCGAGGGGGTTCCCGGCCGCGCGGCCGTACGCGACGCCGAGGGCAACGTGCTCGAGCCGGCGCGCATTCCCTGCTCGCTGGACGCGGCCTTCGAGTCGGCCGAGCCGGGCCAGATCATCCGCTTCGACGACGGCAAGATCGGCAGCCGTGTGGTGTCCAACGACGGGGAGGAGATCGTCGTGCAGATCAGCTACACCGGCCCGCGCATGGCCAAGTTGCGGCCGGAGAAGGGCATCAACCTGCCCGACACGGCGCTGGCCATCTCCGCCTTGACCGACAAAGACCTGCACGACCTTGAGTTCCTGGTCAAGTATGTGGACATGGTCGGCCTCTCCTTCGTGCGCACCCCGGAGGACGTGCTGCTGCTGGAGCAGCGCCTGGAGGAGTTAGCCGGCTCTGACATCGGTGTGGTGCTCAAAGTCGAGAACCGCGAGGCCTTTGAGAACCTGCCTCGCCTTCTGCTGACGGCTATGTACTCACCGCCGGTGGGGGTGATGGTGGCGAGGGGCGACCTGGCCGTGGAGGTGGGCTTCGAGCGGCTGGCCGAGGTGCAGGAGGAGATCCTCTGGTTGTGCGAGGCCGCGCACGTGCCGGTGATCTGGGCGACCCAGGTGCTGGAGGGGCTGGCCAAGACCGGCTCGCCCACGCGCGCCGAGGTCTCCGACGCGGTGATGAGCGGCCGCGCCGAGGCCGTCATGCTCAACAAAGGCCCCTACATCGTCGAGGCCGTGCGCTTCCTCAACGGCGTGCTGGAGCGCATGCACGCCCATCAACACAAGCGCCGCCCCATGCTGCGCAAGCTGTCTGTCTCCGAGCTGGACTGACCCTAAGGAGCCTGCAAATGTCCGACGTTATCGACTACAAGATCTTCGGCGACGACCTGCAACTGGTCGAGATCGAGCTGGACCCCGGCGAGACGGTGCGCGCCGAGGTCGGCACCATGAACTACATGGAAGACGGCATCACCATGCAGACCACCACCGGCGGCGGCCTCATGAAGGGATTGATGCGCGCGGTGACCGGCGAGAGCTTCTTCATCGCCAACTTCGTCAACAACGGCAAGGCCCGCTCGCGCGTCGCCTTTGCTGCGCCCTACCCCGGCAAGATCATCCCCCTGGATATGACCGCGCTGGGCGGGTCCTTCATATGCCAGAAGGACTCCTTCCTGTGCGCGGCCAAGGGGATCGACATCCAGGTGGCGTTCACCAAGAAGATGGGCGCAGGCCTGTTCGGCGGTGAAGGCTTCATCCTGCAGCGGCTGACTGGCGACGGGCTGGCCTTTGTCCATGCCGGCGGGACGATCATCGAGAAGAACCTGGCGGCCGGCGAGACGCTGCGCGTGGACACCGGCTGCCTGGCAGCTTTTGCCACCAGCGTCACCTACGACATCAAGTTCGTCGGCGACGTCAAGAACGCGCTGTTCGGCGGCGAGGGCCTGTTCCTGGCCACGCTGACCGGCCCCGGCAAGGTCTACCTGCAAAGCCTGCCGCTGTCCCGGTTGGCCGACCGCATCCTCGCGGCCTCGCGCTATCGCCGCGGCGGCGAAGAGACGCAGGGCGTCGCCGGGATGGGCAGCAAGCTGTTAGGCGATATCATCAGCGGACGGTAGGGTTCGGCAGAGTTGCCAACTTTCGGGAAGTTGGCAACTTTGCCTATGACTTGGAGACCCTGCCCTCCTGGAAGTTGGAGCCGAAACCGGGGATAAGCTCAGCGCCCAGCTTGAGCACGGACTTCGTTCCGTGGTAGAAGGGTCCCTTGACGTGGTCGCAGTGCTCGAAGGTGACTGGTATCCACTCCAAATTGCTCATGGCCATTGTCCTCGACTATGTGCCCAACGGAAACGAGACCCATGCGACGCGCTGGCGGCCAGGAGACAACTCGAGTGGCGGCGCTGCTCCTCATGATGGATGGAGTCATCTTCCGGGCGATGGAAGGGTCAGTCGGCAGATCTGGGGGGGGCTGGTGCCGTCGGAGGTTAGAGGCGGTGCTCGTGTATCGCCAGAAGATGGATGGCATAGGGTGCAATGGAAAGGCCGGAAATCGGCCTAACGGCGGGTTCACCCGCGCGCGGAGCGAAGCGCGTCGGGTGCAATCGGTGTTCGGCCGGGTAACGACCGGCCCATGACATGCCCCAACACCGCACAGCCCGTGCAACTGGAATGAGCCTGGCACCGTAAAGGCCTGGCCACACCTGGGCGCTGCGACTGCATGACATCATACCCCAATCGACCGAGCTCAAATCTATTTTTCACTCTCCAGCCTTATCAACGATAGTTTCGCTCATTCACAAAAGCGTTCTGGCTAATGACGGGTTGGCCCGTTGAGTGTAGACGGTGTGCGGTATGCCCAGTAGGTCCAATATGCGTCGTTACGGGTCCGGCAGAGGCGTGACCTGCTGCCAACGAGACTGACCATCGCTTACCTGGGCTACTGGGACACTCTTATTGTCGAAGTGTTTTGTGTCAGGCGACAAGACAATCCGAAAGGCGGCGCGCAGTCAAGGGTGCGGCCCCTCCCCCCGGGCCTGGACCAGGCGTTCTTCCCCGAGCGAGATGGTCGCCCACATGGCTGGCCGGCGCCTGGTCCGGGTCGGCGAAGAGCAGCGCGCCGTAGTCAATGTCCAGCACGCAGCGGCCGAGAATCGCTTCCAACGCCTGTTGTGACACGCTGGATGCCAGCCGCCTGATTGACTTAAATCCCCTTTAGTTGTACACTTCACACACGGACAAAACCATCCCCCTGCGCCGGAGTCCCCACCCCCACGCTCAACTTGGGCCGATTTGTCCTCTGGATTATCCCCGCCAACCCCGGGACGTCATCGCTATTGTGTGCAAAGGAGCGTCTCCATGAGCGTCATCGAAGTCAGCAAGCTGACCAAGTATTACGGCAAGGCGCGCGGCATCGTCGATGTCTCTTTCGGCGTCGAAGAAGGGGAGATCTTCGGCTTCATTGGCCCCAACGGCGCCGGGAAATCCACCACCATCCGCCTGCTGCTGTCGCTGATCCATCCCAGCAGCGGCAGCGCCACGGTCTTCGGCAAGGATGTGGTCGGCCACGGCCCGGCAATCCGCCGCGATATCGGCTATCTGCCTTCTGAGGTCTATTACTACGAGGGCATGAAGGTCAAGGATTTGCTCAAGTACTCGGCCAGCTTCTTCGATGGCGATCACACGCAGCGCATGCACGAGCTGTCCGAAACCATGGAATTGGACATGAACCGCCGTATTAGCGATCTGTCCTACGGCAACAAGAAGAAGGTCGGCATCGTACAGGGCTTGCTGCACAGCCCGAAACTACTCTTCCTGGACGAGCCAACCTCCGGCCTCGATCCGCTGATGCAGCGCAAGTTCTTCGACTTGATCCGCGAGGAGAACGCGCGCGGCGTGACCGTCTTCTTCTCATCGCACATCCTGGGCGAAGTGCAGCGCCTGTGCAACCGGGTGGGCATCATCCGCGAGGGCAGCATCGTAGAGATCTCCGACATCCGCGCCTTGCAGCAGAACAACTACAAGAAGGTGCGGGTGGCGGCGGAAGGCCTGGCCGCGACCTCCTTTGACCTGCCGGGGGTGACCAACATGCAGGCCGAAAACGGCGCGCTGCAGTTCTTCTTCAAAGGCGACATCAACGCCGTGCTGCAAAGAATCAGCGGCCTGCAGGTTGCTGATCTGACCATCGAGGAGCCGACGCTAGAAGAGATCTTCATGCACTACTACGAGTAGGCCGAGACCATGAACGCAAACATCTACCGACACGAGTTTCGCGCCCGACTGAGATCGGTGCTCATCTGGTCGCTGGCTTTGGCGTTACTCACGCTCTTCTTCTTTGCCATGTTTCCGGTGTTTGCCGATCAAGCCGCGCTGATGAACGAATTCCTGGCAAGATACCCGCAGGAATTGGCCGCCGCCTTCGGTTTGGACAGAATGGACCTCGCCACTGTGCTGGGCTTCTACAGCTTCATCTTCGTGTTCATCCAACTCTGTCTGGCGATCCAGGCTGCCAACTACGGCTTTGGATTGGTTTCGATCGAGGAAAGCGAGCTGACCGCGGACTTCCTGCTGAGCAAGCCGGTCAGCCGCGCACAGGTGCTGACCAGCAAGCTGCTGGCCGCCGTGACTAGTCTGGTGCTCACCAACCTGGTCGTGTGGGTCAGCACGTTCATCGCCATCTCGCTCTTCCGCGAGGGGCGACCTTATGACATGTCCACACTGCTTCTGCTGCTGGCCAGCATCCTGATCTTCCAGCTTTTCTTTCTGAGCGTTGGATTGGTCATCTCGCTGCTGGTCAAACGCGTGCGTAGCGTGACGCCCTATGCCCTTGGCCTGGCCTTCGGCATGTACGTGCTGAACGCATTTAGCGGCGTGTTTGGTACGGTCGCGCTGGAATTGGTCACACCCTTCAAACATTTGGATCCCACCAACATTGTCCAGAACGGCGCCTATGATGTACCGCTGGTGGTGCTCAACGTTGCGGTCACCGTAGTTGCGCTGGCGGCAAGTTACTGGCTGTACATGCGCCGCGATATTGCGGCGGTGTCGTAAGGAGCTGTATGATGAACATCTTCCTACGTGAACTCAGGGCCAACCTCAAATCGCTGCTGACTTGGAGCGTCATCGTCACGTTCTTGATCATCATGGCGGCAGCCAAGTTCTCCGGCTTTGCCAACGATCCTCAGATGGTGGCCATGCTGGATTCCATGCCCGCCGCGCTGATGGACGCCTTGAGCATGCGCGGCTTCAACCTGACCACGTTGACCGGCTTCTATGGCGTCATGTTCATCTACTTCGGTTTGATGGCTGCCATCGCAGCCGCGCTGTGGGGCAGCGACATCATCTCCAAGGAGGAGAGGGACAAGACGGTCGAGTTCTCGTTGGTGCTGCCGGTGGCGCGCAGCCGGGTCATCACCGCCAAGGCGCTGGCTGCGCTGGTCTACTGCGTTGCCTTCGTGCTGATCACCTGGGCGGTGTCGCTGCTGGCCGTGCGCTCGTACAATCCCGACCAGGCCTTCTTTGACTTCCTGGCGCTGGAGATGCGGGCCATGTTCCTGATCGAGCTGATCTTCCTGGCCATCGGGCTGCTGCTGGGCTGCGCCATGAAGCAGTACAAACGCGCCAGCGCCACCGCCGTGGCCATCATTCTGGTGACCTACTTCATGTCGATTGTTTCCGTCTTGAACGAGAACCTGGACTTTCTCAAGTACTTCACGCCCTTCAAGTACTTCGACGCGGGCGAGCTGTTTCGCAGCGGCCAGATGAACAGCACCAACCTGCTGATCTCGGCAGCGATCATCGTGGTCAGCGTCGTTGCGGCGTACTGGACTTACAACCGGCGTGATCTGTACATTTGAAAGCCTTCGAACTAACGATCTCACGTCAACTTGGCGTGACGTGCAATCAGAGAAGCGGCAAGGTGAGAAGGGTGACGCCACAGGGTGAGATTGTCCAGCAATCACATCACTGGCAGAAATTCCGATGGGACATTGCAAGCGGTGGCTTGTTAGCCGCTTGCATGTTTCTATTTGCGCGTAACGCGGTTGACTTCGCCATACCTCCGTTTGAGGACGCCGCGATACTGATGCGGTACGCACAACACGTCGCCGAGGGTCACGGAATAGTTTGGAACATCGGGGAGCCTCCGGTAGACGGGGCTACGGATTTCTTGTTCATGATCATCACTGCGTGGTTGGTACATGCGGGAGTTTCAGTGGAGGCGGCTGTCAGATCTCTTGGCATTGGAGCGTATGTGCTGACGGTTGGTCTGATCTACCTGGCCATCCGCACCATACACAACGGTCCCGTGCTCATTGCCCTCACATCGGCTCTCTATCTTGCCGTAGGTCCAGGAATGTACTATGTTGCAGCCTACTTTGGGACGCCTTTTTTTGCCCTTTTTGCCTGCTTGACGTGGTGCCTGGCCTGGTTTGTTGTCAAATACCCCGCTTCGAATGTTCTTGCTGTTCTCTTTTCATTGTCGAGTCTCTTGACCGGCCTTATCAGACCAGAAGGGGTCATTCTATCAACAACTATGCTATTGGCAATCGTCTTTCTGTTGGGGTGGAAGCGGGCTATCAGGGTCGTTGCGGCGTTTGTTCTTGTCTTCTCCACCCTTGGCGCCCTCTATTTTGCCTGGAGATGGAGCTACTTCGGCCATCCCTTGCCAAATCCTTTTGTTAAGAAGGGTGGCGGTTTGATTTATCTGGGTAGCCTTCGTACATCGCTGCGTAACACCTTCTTTATGAGTCTTCCCTTCCTGCCGGCGATCGTTCTGGGACTACGCTCCTCGCTGGCATTCCGATTATCCGTTTTTGGCCTCATTCCAGTAATCGGATTCGCTTCAGCGTTCGTCTTTCTCTCCAACGAGATGAATTTCGGAGGGCGCTTTCAATACGCCACTTTGCCAATTCTCCTCGTGTCATGGTATGCCGCCATTCGTGGAATTGAAGGAGAACTCCGTCTGCCCTCGCTCGCTTCGTTCTCAATGCGCGCGCGAACAGCAGTGATGCTTTTCGCCGTGGTGCTAGCCGTTGGGACTGTTGGCTACGCCTATTACAGCAGTCGGGGCATTACCTACGGCCGTGATGGACGTTACGAAGTCGGGCGCATGTTAGGCGATTATGCAGAAGAGGGTCTTGTCCTGGGTACGTCAGAGGCCGGGCTTCTGCCGCTTTACTCACGTTGGCGCACAGTGGACACGTGGGGCCTAAACGATCCGTGGGTTGCGAGAAACGGTGGGATTACCGAGACCTATCTGGATCAATTCAATCCGCACTTGATCATGTTCCATGCCTCGTTCTCACCGCAAATCGCCCCTGAAGGATCGACTCCGTGGAATGAAATGACCACCCTGCTCAAAGACTACGCTGAACGACGTGGTTATGTATTAGCAGCAGCGTATGGAGCTACGCCACGCAGCGTCCACTATTATTACGTGCGCCCCGATTTCGCTCAGAGTGCTGAGATCATCGACCGTTTGCGGTCCATTGACTATTATTACTACTCGACTGGCGATCTGGCCACCGACTTCGCGCGCTCTGCCGGAGTTTCGAAGTGAAGCAGCACAGAGCGTTGCGCCATTGCGTCTTCGCATTGCTCTTGCGTCATTCGCAACAACGCTGGATGGTTAGGACTGCTGGCGACCGCGGTCGATAGAAGTACAGCTTTGACGCCCATTGCTGACGGCCTATAATGGCTCTACAAATTCCAGGATACCGGAGCCGGATCATGCCTCAATCCTCCTTGACACCCCTCGGCCAACGCGCCAAGGCCGCTAGTCGCCTGCTGGCCCGCGCCTCCACTGCACAGAAGAACGCCACCCTGCACGCCATCGCCGACGGCCTGGAGCGCAGCGCGGCGCAGATCCTCGCCGCCAACGCGCTGGACCTGGCCGACGGCCAGGCGGCCGGCCTGTCGCCGGCTCTGCTGGACCGGCTGATGCTGAACCAACAGCGGCTTGCTGCCATCGCAGCCGACGTGCGCTCCGTGGCGGCCCTGCCCGACCCGGTGGGCCAGGAGTTCGACGGCCGCGTTCTGCCCAACGGGCTGCGCATCGCCCGCCGCCGCACGCCGCTGGGCGTGCTGGGCGTGATCTACGAGGCGCGGCCTAACGTGACCATCGACATCGCCGCGCTGAGCCTCAAGACCGGCAACGCGGCCATCCTGCGCGGCGGCAAGGAAACCCTGCGCAGCAATCTGGCTATGATCGAAGTGATCGGCGCGGCGCTGGAGGCAGCGGGCCTGCCGGCCGACGCCGTGCTCTACATCAAGGACACCGACCGGGCGCTGATCGTCGAGCTGCTGCGGCTGGACGCCTACGTCGACATGATCATCCCGCGCGGCGGCGCGGCCCTGCACAGGCTGTGCCGCGAGCAGGCCACGGTGCCGGTGATGACCGGCGGGCTGGGCATCTGCCACCTGTTCGTGGATGACACGGCCGACCAGGCCAAGGCCGTGGAGATCATCCACAACGCCAAGACGCAGCGGCCTAGCGTCTGCAACGCGCTGGACACGGTGCTGGTGCATCGCGCCGTGGCGGCCGAGTTCCTGCCCACGATGGCTGCGCGGCTGGCCGGAGATGGTGTGGAGTTGCGCGCGGATCCGACGGCGCTGTTGATTCTGGAGCGAGTGAGCGGACGATTTGGAAAATCGTCCTACGAGGTGGCGCCGGCCGGGCCGGACGACTTCGACCAGGAATGGATGCGGCTGGTGTTGGGCGTGAAGGTCGTGAGCGGGCTAGACGAGGCCATGGATCACATCGCCGCGCACAGTACCAGCCATTCGGACGGCATCCTGACCGAGACCTACGCCAACGCCATGCGCTTCGTCAACGAAGTCGACTCGGCGGCTGTCTTCGTCAACGCCAGCACCCGCTTCAACGACGGCGGACAGCTTGGGCTGGGCGCCGAGGTGGCCGTCAGCACGCAAAAACTGCACGCACGTGGGCCGATGGGCCTGCAAGAGCTGACCACGTATAAGTGGGTGGTGTTTGGGGAGGGGCAGGTGAGGGCGTAACCCGTAATCCGTAACTCCTAACTCGTAACCCGGATCAGTGGACGGCTTTCCGAGATTCCGGGTTACGGGTTACTCGTTACGCCTTAGGAACCATGAAACCAACGATCAAACTGATAGCTGCGCTGGGCATGGGGAGCGCGGCGGCCGCACTCGCCTATGCCCGCTACGTGGAGCGGCTGTGGATCGACGTGCGACGGCTGTGGGTGACGGTGGAGACGTCCGGTCTGCCGCCCGAAGGTCTGCGCATCCTGCACTTCTCCGATATGCACTTCACCGGTGACGGAACCATCGAGCGGTGGAAGATCGAGCGCACGGTCAAGCTGCTGGCCGGCGAGCCCATCGACCTGATGCTGGTCACGGGCGACTTCATCCATGACGATGGCGGCATGGACGCGGCCCTGGAGCTGATCCGCCGCCTGCCGCAGCCGCGGCTGGGCACGTTTGCCTGCCTGGGCAACCATGACTACGCCAGCTATGGCTGGTTGGGACCGGCCCGCGTCGCATGGCGCGAGGCCGCGCCCGGCGACGAGCTGCGCGCGGCCGCCAAACGCACGGCCGAGATAGTCAAGCGCGTCGTCACCAACGACCGGCTTTACCTGGGCGAGCACAACAACGACATGGCGACTTTTCGCGGTTTGCTGGCCGCCGAGAGCATCCACCTGCTGGACAACAGCAGTTATCGAATCCAAGCGAACGGGGCGGATTTGTGGCTGGCGGGCGTCGACGACCTGATGGAGGGGCGGCCCGACGCGCCGGCTGCCCTGGCTGACATGCCCACCAATGGCGCGCTGCGCATCCTGCTGGCGCACAACCCTGACCTGATGCTGGACCCGGCCTTGCAGCAGGTGGACCTGGCGCTGTGCGGCCACGTCCATGGCGGCCAAATCCGCCTGCCGCTGCTGGGCTCACCCCACACCCAGGGCACGCATCTCTCGCGCCGCCGCTCCTCCGGCTGGTTCCAGTACGGCCGCGCCGCCACCTACATCGGACGCGGCCTGGGCGAGGGCATCCGCCTGCGTTTCAACTGCCGGCCCGAGGTAGCGCTGATCCACGTGCTGCCTGCCTGATCCCAAACCATGGACGCCCGCTATCACGTTGAAATCACCCGCAACGCGCTGGCCGGCCAATTCGATGAAGCGGCGCTAGCTGTCATTGTGCGCGCCAACCTGCGGCAAGACCGGCCCGCTACCCTGGTAGGCCATCCGGAGATCCACTTCGACGCCAGCGCGTTTGCGGCCGGCGAGGC
>Ga0209573_1002146_pt1 | contig 26548 bp, 25 predicted proteins | sample TNRBio252014_DNA_FD_185870 | JGI IMG/M metagenome (GOLD analysis project Ga0209573, IMG submission 185870) | Wastewater treatment Type I Accumulibacter community from EBPR Bioreactor in Madison, WI, USA - TNR Reactor_6/25/2014_ DNA (SPAdes)... | ecosystem: Engineered > Bioreactor > EBPR >... | reverse complement strand
TTCCAGGAAGCCGGCATTGAGCAAGGTCTCGACCGGTGTATCGAGCTGCTTTTTGCAAGTGCACAGCCGACGCACCAGGCGCTGAGCGGTGATCAGTAGAATGCTTGAGGCCAGGTTGAAAGTCGGGATGCCCATGTTCATCAGGCGAGTCAGCGTTCCCGGCGCATCATTGGTGTGCAAGGTCGACAAGACGATGTGCCCGGTTTGCGCTGCCTTGATCGCGATTTCCGCAGTTTCGATGTCGCGGATTTCGCCGACCATGATGATGTCCGGGTCCTGCCGGAGAAAAGCCTTGAGCGCCACCGGGAAGGTCAGCCCGGCTTTGTCATCGACGTTGACCTGGTTGATTCCTGGCAGCGGTATTTCGGCCGGGTCTTCGGCTGTCGCGATATTGACCCCGGCCTTGTTGAGAATGTTGAGGCAGGTATAGAGCGAAACGGTTTTTCCGGAACCCGTCGGTCCAGTGACCAGAATCATTCCGTAGGGTCGGTTGATGGCGTCGAGCAACAGTTCTTTCTGCTCGGGTTCGTATCCCAGCGCATCGATCCCGAGGCTGGCGCTGGCCGGGTCGAGAATCCGCAAGACGATTTTTTCCCCGTACATTGTCGGCAAGGTACTGACCCGGAAGTCGATGGCTCGACTCTTGGACAGCACCAGACGCATCCGACCATCCTGGGGGACGCGCTTCTCGGCAATGTTCAGGCGCGAAATGACCTTGATCCGCGAGGCAATCTTGTCCTTGATGACCAGCGGTGGCGCCGCCACTTCGCGCAAGATGCCGTCGGTACGAAAGCGGATGCGATAGCTCTTTTCATACGGTTCGAAATGGATGTCGGAGGCCCCATCATTGATCGCGTCGAGCATCATTTTCTGAATGAACCTGACGACCGGCGCGTCGTCGACCTCGACGGCTGAGGCTTCGTCGGTTTTTTCCTGGGTTTTCTCGTCGGTAAACTCGAGGTCGATGTCCTCGCTGGTAAAGCTTTTCAGGCTGTCCTCGACCGACTCCGAGAGTTTGGCGACCAGGGGGACGAGCTTGTTTTCCTCGACGATTACCGGGTCCACCGCCAAGCCGGTCTGGAAACGGATTTCATCAAGTGCGCGCAGATTGGTCGGGTCGGCGATGGCAATTGCCAGGCGATTGCCGCGCTTGTGCAGGGGCACGACGCGATGGCTGGCGATCAGCTTGCGGTCAATCGCGCTCTTCTGAATCTGTGTGTCGTCGAAGGCGGACAGATCGAGCAAGGGGTAGCCGAACTTCTCGGCGGCAAAACGCGCCAGGTCAAGGAAAGTCGCCTTGTTGGCGTGGACGATCTGTTCGATCAGCGAGGTCCGGTTTGCAGCCGCTTGCGTGAGCAAGGACTCGGCCTCGGCTTCCTTGAGCCGACCAGCTTGTACCAGCGCCCGGGCGAGGCCGCTGAGCGGTGAGTTTTGCGGATTGGCTGCCATTGTTCGCGATAGGACCTTGTAATGCGTTGTGAACCATCAGGTCCCGGCTATGCCGAGTTATTAGCCTTTCCGATCATGCATTGACTCGGCGTGTTTGTAAAGGAGCGCCTTTTCGGCAAGCATTCCGGCCGCAGGGCTGCTCGCGGAGCGTGCCGCTGCAGCGGCTGCGCGGAACGCGCTGGAGCACGCGCAGCCGGTGCATTCAATCAACCAATCATTCAAGCGTTCAATGGGCGACGGCTGATAATTGCCGTCGCTGGACGAGCTGCGACGCTTACTCGCTTGCTGCCTCGACGACGATCAGGGCGCTCATGTCCACCACTCGACGAACCGTTGACGTCGCTGCCAGTACATGCACCGGGCGCGCGGCGCCGAGCAGGATCGGGCCGACCGACATGCCGTCGCCACCGGTCATCTTGAGCAGGTTGTAGGAAATGTTGGCCGCATCGAGGTTGGGCATCACCAGCAGATTGGCCTCGCCGCTTAGTGGCGACTGCGGGTCCGAGCGCTCACGTATGCTCTGTGAGAGGGCGCTTTCGCCGTGCATCTCGCCGTCGATCTCCAGATCAGGCGCCTTCGCGCGGACAATTTCCACCGCCCTGGCGACCTTACGGGCGCCGGCGGTGAGCGATGATCCGAAGTTCGAGTGCGAGAGCATGGCCACTTTCGGCCGGATCGCGAAGCGACGAACCGCCTCGGCCGCCAACAGCGTGATCTCGGCCAGCTGCTCGGCGTCGGGATCCTCGTTGACGTGTGTGTCGCAGAGGAAGAGCGCGCGGCCAGGCAGCAGGACATGCGTCATCGCAGCCATGGTGCTGCAGCCGGGCTCCTTGCCGATGATCTCGTCGATCTGCCGCAGATGGTGCCCGAAGCGGCCGGAGAGACCGCACATCATGCCGTCGGCGTAGCCGAGGCTGAGCAGCATGGCGCCAATGATGGTGTTGTTGGTGCGCAAGCGCGTCTTGGCGATATCGATGGTTACCCCGCAACGCTTGCGCAGCTGATGATAGGCTTTCCAGCATTCTTTGTAGCGCTCGTCGTTGGCCGGGTCGACGATGTCGAAATCGGTCCCCGGGCGCAACTTCGAGGCGATCCGCTTCAGGCGCGTCGCAATGACCTCGGGGCGACCAATCAGGATCGGGCGCGTCAGCCCTTCATTGATGATCGTCTGGGCGGCGCGCAGCATGCGTTCGTCCTCGCCGTCGCAATAGACGATGCGCGTTTCGCTGCTGCGCTTGGCGGCCGAGAACACCGCGCGCATGCCGACGCCACTCCGATAGACGAACTCGCGCAGCTTCTCGCGGTAAGCGTCCATGTCGACGATGGGCCGGGTGGCCACTCCCGAATTCATCGCCGCCAGGGCAACCGCCGGGGCGATGATGGTGATCAAGCTCGGATCGAAAGGCTTGGGAATCAAATAATCGCGGCCAAAAACCAACTCCTGGCCGGGGTAGGCCAAGGCCACTTCGTCGCTCACCTCTTCCTGCGCCATCGCTGCCAGAGCTTTGACGCAGGCCATTTTCATCTGCTCGTTGATTCCTGTCGCGCCGACGTCGAGAGCACCACGGAAAATGAAGGGAAAACAGAGGACATTGTTGACCTGGTTGGGATAGTCCGAGCGGCCGGTGGCAATGATCACGTCCGGACGAACTTTCCGGGCCAGTTCGGGCATGATCTCCGGGGTCGGATTGGCGAGCGCGAAGACGATCGGATCGGTGGCCATGTTGGCGAGCATCTCGGCTTCGAGAATGCCCGCCGCCGAGAGACCGAGGAAAATGTCGGCCCCGGCGAGCGCTTCGCCGAGGGTGCGGCAGTCGGTGTCGCGCGCATAGCGCGCCTTGGTGGGCTCCATGTCGGCGTCACGGCCGGCGTAGATAACCCCTTTCGAGTCACAGACGAGAATGTTCTCGCGGCGCACGCCCAGATCGCACCACAGGTTGAGGCAGGAAATTGCCGCCGCCCCTGCTCCGGAGCAAACGACCGTCACTTCGGCGATTTTCTTGCCGGTCACCTTAAGCGCGTTGAGGATCGCGGCCGACGAAATGATCGCCGTGCCATGCTGGTCGTCGTGAAAGACCGGGATCGACATGCGCTCTTTGAGCTTGGCCTCGATATAGAAGCATTCCGGGGCTTTGATGTCTTCCAGGTTGATGCCGCCCAGGGTCGGCTCCATCGCGGCGATCATGTCAATCAGCTTGTCGGGGTCTCTTTCCGCCAGTTCGATGTCGAAGACATCGATACCGGCGAATTTCTTGAACAGGCAGCCCTTGCCTTCCATCACCGGCTTCGCCGCCAGCGGACCGATATTGCCCAGGCCAAGCACCGCCGTACCGTTGGTGATCACCCCGACCAGGTTGGCGCGCGAGGTGTACAGGCTGGCCGAGCCGGGATCATCGACGATGGCGTGGCACGCGAAAGCGACCCCTGGAGAATAGGCGAGCGCCAGGTCGATCTGGTTGTTCAGTCCCTTGGTTGGTTGGACAGCGATCTTGCCCGGAGTCGGCTGGCTGTGATACTCGAGCGCGGCTTCGCGAAGATCGGCCTGGCGCAGATCGTTTTCCATTTTGGGCTCCTGACGCGATGTTCATCAAAAATAAAGCGCGTCACTTTAGCCGACTGGCGCGGTTTACACAAAACCGATGTTTTTTCCCTGCTTTCGTTCCGGGTTTTCGGGCCGCCGCCTGCCAGCAGCTGATCGCCGGACAGATGACGAGTTCCCGACGCTGGGAGCGCGCAGGGCAATTTGTCGACGGCATTCCAGAAGCTGGTCGCAAGCAGCACGCGTTACGCTCGCCGCGGGGGTAAAATGATATCAGCACGCGCGGCCTGACATGCCATGTGGCTAGATGGGGAGCTGCGGCGTGCATTCGACTTGAATGGGAGATGATCAATGGGCCAAACCACCACCAGTATGCTGCGTGCTGTCGCTCTTGTCGGCCACGGCGCTGCCGGCAAGACGACGCTAGCCGAAAGCCTGCTCGCTGCCGCTGGCGAGATCAGCAGCCGCGGCAGCGTCGAGAAAGGCAACACCGTTTGTGATTTTGACCCACAGGAAAAGGAATTCGGCCACTCGCTTAATGCGGCGCTGGCGGGTTTTTCGTGGCGGGACGTGTATGTGCATCTGATCGATACGCCAGGCTTCCCGGACTTTGCCGGGCAGGCGATCAGCGCCCTGGCCGCCGTCGACACCGCGTTGGTGGTGATCAATGCGCAAAACGGTATCGAGCTATCGACTGAAAAGATGATGCAGCTGGCAGCCGCTCGTGGCGTCTGCCGGATGATCGTCATCAACAAGATCGACGCCGACAATGTCGACCTGCCGGCGCTGGTTGGCGAGATTCGCGAGCGCTTCGGGCGAGAGTGCATGTTGCTCGACTTACCGGTCAAACAGGGCGCAGAAGTCGTCGAGTTGCTCGGCCACGATAGCGGCGAGAGCGATTTCGAGTCGGTGGCTACAGCGCATCGCGCCTTGATCGATCAAATCGTTGAGGAAGACGAGGATCTGCTCGCCCGCTATCTGGACGAGGGCCTCGATCCGAGCCCCGACGAACTGCACCTGCCTTTCGAGAAAGCGCTGCGTTCGGGTCACCTGATTCCGATCCTCTTTGTTTCGGCGAAAACCGGCGCCGGCATCCCGCAGTTGCTCGACGCCTTGGCGCAACTGGCACCCAGTCCGGCCGAGGGCAATCCGCCACCGTTCTATCGCGGCGAGCCGGGCGGGCCGACGGAAGCGTTCCAGGCCGACCCGGACCCGGAAAAGCACGTTCTGGCGCACGTTTTCAAAATCGTCAGCGACCCTTTCATCGGAAAAGTCGGCGTTTTCCGTGTTCATCAGGGCACCATCCGCAAGGATTCGCAGCTCTTTGTCGGTGATGGCAAGCGTCCGTTCAAGGTCGGACACATCTATCGCCTGCAGGGCAAGGAGTACCTCGAAGCCGAGTCGCTGCTGCCTGGCGACCTCGGCGCCGTGGCCAAGGTCGATGAAATCGAGTTCGACTGCGTACTGCACGATTCGCATGACGAAGACCACATCCACCTCAAACCGCTCGAGTTCCCGCAGCCAATGCAGGGCCTGGCGGTGACCGCCGTACGCAAAGCCGACGAGCAGCGCCTGTTCGAGATTCTGCGCAAGCTCGAGATCGAAGACCCCTGCTTCAAGATCGAACGCCAGGCGACGACCAACGAAACGGTGATTCGCGGCATCGGCGAAATGCACTTGCGCGCCAAGCTGACGCGGCTGGCGCAACAGTACAAACTGGACCTCGACACCGCACCGCCGCGGATCGCCTATCGTGAAGCGATTACCGCTGCCGCCGAAGGGCACTGTCGGCACAAGAAGCAGAGTGGCGGTGCCGGTCAGTTTGGCGAAGTGGCGCTGCGCGTCGAACCCCTCGAGCGCGGCGCTGGTTTCGAGTTCGTCGATGTCGTCAAGGGTGGTGTCATTCCGGGTGTCTTCATGGCCTCGGTCGAGAAAGGCGTCCGCCAGGCACTGGCCGACGGCGTCGTCGCCGGTTTCGAGGTCCAGGACCTGCGGGTCACCGTCCATGACGGCAAGTCGCACCCGGTCGATGGCAAGGACATCGCCTTCCAGACCGCCGGTCGCAAAGCAACGATCGAAGCGATTCGCGCCGCCAAGCCGATCGTTCTCGAGCCGGTGGTCGAAATTGAAATTCTCGCACCTGAGGCGATGACCGGCGATCTCACCGGCGACCTTTCAAGCAAGCGCGGCCACCTTACCGGCACGCAGCCGCGTGGGCCGGGAGTGATGGCCATCACCGGGCAGGTGCCGCTGGCCGAACTGGACGCTTACCAGTCGCGCCTGAAGTCGCTGACTGCCGGGCAGGGCTCGTACAGCATCAGCTTCTCGCATTATGCACAGGTGCCGCCGGCCACGCAGCAGGAACTCGTCGCGCAGCACAAGGTGGACGACGAGGAGTAGTGGTCTCGGCTGACGCGCCAGGCGCTGGAGGAGAACTGCCATCGCCTGGGGCAGCGGCTAGCGCTGCTTTACGTGGCACATTCGCCGGAGTTCGCGGAAAAGGTCAGCTTCTCGGCGTTCATCGCCGCGTCGAGCGAAGCCGAGTTGCTCTGCGAGGACAAGGGCGGCTGCATGCACTTCAACCACCGTCTGATGACGCCGCTGGCCGATGCGGAGTTGCTGCTTTCGGCCGAGGCCAGCCAGACGATCCGGCGCATGGCGGGCGCCGCCGGTGTTGCGGAAGCCGGTGCCGAGCCTCACGCAGCGGTCTCGTGAGCAAGGCATGACCCTCGCCAAAAGCCGACTCAGGCCTGCGAACTGCCCGTGCGTACGGCCTTTTCGAGACGCTTCTTCTCGGCAAAGACTTTCTTCGCGTAGCCGGTCGCGGGGTCCGTCGGTGCGCCACCGTAGTGCTGCAGACCGCCAGTCAGGCTGCCGCGCCAGCGGATCGCCTCGTTCAGGACATGCACGCCGACCTGGATGTTGGTGACCGGGTCCAGGAAGGGTTCCTCGCCCGCGTCTTCCGGCAGCTTGTCCTTGTGGAATTGAGGCATTACCTGCATCAGGCCCTGGGCACCAACGGCGCTTTCGGCGAAGGGATTGAAGCGCGATTCGATGCCGATAATGGCGATGATCAGCAGCGGATCGAGGCGGACCTCGCGGCCGATACTTTGCGCGGTCTCGAAGATCGGCACCAGCGCCTCCGGGGCCACCCGGTAGCGGCGCGAGACATAGTCGAGGGCGCGCTTCAGCGACGGCCGCAGCTCTTCGGGAGCAGGTTCGACGGCTTTCGCCTGCAACTCTGGCGGCGGTGCGGCTTCAGCGACGGCTGATGCTTCTGCTGCGACGCCAGGCGATGCCTCTTCCTCGGCCATCAAGGATGGCTCAAGGACCACTGCAGGAAAATTATCGCTGCCGGTGCTGCTGCCGAAAGCCGCTTTGAAGCTGCCCAGGGCCAGCATCAGACCAACGACGATCAGGCCATGTTGAATGAAACTCAAGGTGGCGTCGCTACGACGCGGTCTTTTGCTCTTGAGCGAAATAGTTGCGGACATGCTCTCTCCTTCACTGTAGTCATCGCGCCAGTGCTACGGCCCGACAGTGACAATTACAGATGGGTGCAAAGCCTCGAACTTGGGGGAAACAGGTACCCTGAGGCCGGGTCTCGCTGCGGGATGGTGCGCCGCAGCAAAGGGGCGGAAAGCAGGCTGGGCCGCTGAAAGTGCCCTGTGACGTCGCAGCTGAACGCTGCAACTTGCCTGCTTCGAATCAACTCGAGGCGGACTTTATTGATTTTCGGGGCCGTGGTCAAGCCGCCGCGCCGGAGCCACTGCAGCAAGTGCCGCCAGCTGCCAGCTGACAAGCAGTGGGCCGACCACACGGAAAGACCACGCTGCGAGGCTGAAAGCCTTGCCCCTAGGGCGATTCAGCGCAGCCTCCGGGCGACCGTTGCGGCGTTGATCCTGGCGGTCTGGCCCTGTGGGAAAGTGTTGCAAAAAAACAACGATGTGCGGATTATGCGGCAGCGCAGCATGCGACGCAGCCACTCTGCAGGCGTTCGCCAGCGGCGTGCAGCACAGCCTCTAGCGTCGATATAATGCCGACAACTCCCGTTAACGGTCATGACATGTCGAGATACCCCGGATCATGAAAGTCATGACCGTTTCCCTCTTCCCCTGACCCTTCTCCCGCAAGGGGAGAAGGGAGTTTCGTGAGTCGCTTGCGCGACTTTCACATTAACGGTCATGACATGTCGAGATACCCCGGATCATGAAAGTCATGACCGTTTCCCTCTTCCCCTGACCCTTCTCCCGCAAGGGGAGAGGGAGTTTCGTGAGTCGCTTGCGCGACTTTCACATTAACCAGAGCAACGGCCAAGCTCCACTGCCTACATCAATGGATATTGCACTACTCTTCTTTCTGATTCTGCTCAACGGAATTCTGGCGATGTCGGAAATTGCCGTCGTGTCTTCACGTCAGTCACGCTTGCAAAAGCTCGCCGATGACGGCCAGCCTGGCGCTCGCTCGGCACTGGCGCTGAATCACGAGCCGTCGATCTTTCTGTCGACCGTTCAGGTCGGCATTACCACTGTCGGCATCCTCAGCGGCGCTATCGGCGATGCGACCCTGGCGGCGCCGCTCGGTGACTGGCTGACGACTATCCCGTCGCTGGCGCCCTACGCCCGGCCCATTTCGCTGACGCTGGTGGTCTGTGGCGTAACCTACTTTGCGGTTGTCGTCGGCGAACTGGTCCCCAAGCGGCTTGGTCTGCTGGCGCCGGAGCGCATCGCGTCACTGATCGCGCCGCCGATGAATCTGCTTTCGCGGTTCGCTCGCCCGCTGGTGTGGCTGCTTTCCTCGTCGTCCAGTTTGCTCTTGCGCCTGCTCGGTGCGCGCCAGTCGCTGGACTCTTCGGTCAGCGACGATGAAATCAAGATCCTGATGGGTCAGGGTGCCCGGGCGGGCGTCTTCCACGCCAGCGAACAGGAGATTGTCGCCAATGTCCTGCGCCTGGACCAGCAGCGCGTCGGCGAGATCATGACCCACCGCAAAGATCTCTATCTGATTGATCTGAACGACGGCGAAGTGGAAATCCGCGACCGCCTCGCCGCCAGCCCCTTCAAACGCGTGCTTGTCTGTCGCGACGGCCTCGATAACCTCGTCGGCGTCCTGCGCACCAGCGATTTGTTGAAAGGGGCGCTCTCCGGCGCGCCGCTGGCCATCGAGGACATCGTTCGGCCGCCGCTGTACGTGCCGGCGAGCGTGAACACGACGCAGTTGCTGGAAACCTTCCGTCGGGCACGTCAGCAGTGCGCGCTGATGGTCGACGAATATGGCGAACTGCAGGGTCTGGTGACCCTCACCGACGTGCTGACATCAATTGTCGGCGACCTGCCGGCCGTGGACTCTCCCGAGGAGCAGGACATCGTCGTGCGCGAAGACGGCTCGTGGCTGGTCGACGGGCTTGTCACCCTCGAACGGCTGCGCAGCGTTCTGCACATCGCCAGCGAACTGCCGGGGGAGGAAGAAAACGCCTTCCACACGCTCGGTGGTTTCATCATGTACGTCCTCGGTCATATTCCCGAGGCCGCCGAGCATTTCGAGTTCGCCGAGCTGCGCTTCGAGGTCGTCGACATGGATCACAATCGAGTCGACAAGGTCTTGATTGCACGCATGATTCCCGGTGAACAATGATCGTCGGCCGGAGCCTGTCCGGCGTCCCCGGCGGGCAGCGATCAGGCGGCGTAGCGCGTCGGATCAGGCACCGCGGCGGCGACAAAACCGGCTCGCCGCAGCCGACACGAATCACAAACCCCGCAGGCGCCGCCTGCCGAATCCGCCTGGTAGCAGGAAACGGTGAGCGCGTAGTTGACGCCGAGTTCGGTGCCGAGCTGGATGATCTGCGCCTTGCCGAGGTTGATCAGCGGCGCGTGCAGGTGCAGCACAGCGCCTTCGACGGCTGCCTTGGTTGCCAGCCGGGCCATGCTCTCGAAAGCAGTGATGTATTCCGGGCGGCAATCAGGATAGCCCGAGTAATCGACGGCATTGACGCCGACGAAAATGTCGCAGCTCTCGAGCACCTCGGCCCAGGCCAGCGCCAGCGAGAGCATGATCGTGTTGCGCGCCGGGACGTAGGTCACCGGAATCCCCGACTGAACGCCGTCGACCGGGACGGCGATCGCCACGTCGGTCAGCGCCGAGCCGCCGAAAACCTCCAGCGACAGGCTGACGACGCGGTGTTCGGCGGCCCCGAGTGCCGCAGCAACTGCTGCCGCGGCGTCCAGTTCGGCACGATGACGCTGGCCGTAGTCGACCGACAGGCAATGGCATTCGAAACCGGCGGCCCGGGCGATGGCCAAGGTCGTCGCCGAATCGAGCCCCCCGGAGAGAAGAACCACGGCACGCTGGCCGTGTGAGTCAGGTGGCGTGTGCATGGGGTCGAAAATAGACCGCTTTCCGGCCTAGATGGTATGTTTTTCGGGTGCGGCAGCGCCAAATCTGGGGGGGCCGAGTCCGCAAAGCGTCGCCCAGCTTGGCGAAGAACTCGCGCCGCTGCTTACGATCACAATTTCGCTGGCCCTTCGGGCAGCTTCAACACGTCCTTGATTTCACTGAGGCTTTCCGGGATGCGTTTGGCAATCGCCGCACTCGCCTGTTGATTGGCCTGAATCACGATTTGTGTGAGCTCCTGCATTTGCCTGACTGCGGTCGCGAATGCCTTTTTCGCCAGTTCGCTCTCGGTGGCGAGCAGTTGTTGCGGCGAGCCGGACTGCGAGAGTTGGCCGATCGCGGTGCTCAACTCGCGCATCGTCTCGTGCAGCAGCTTCGCCTGCCACACGCCGACCGCTTTCATGCCTTCCAGCGCGACTTGATTGGCGGCGTTGAGGGCTTCCAGGTTGTCGCGCTGGCTGGCTACCAGGGCGTCCATGTTGACGCCGGGCACTTTGAGGCCGGCCATGATATCGAGCAATTGTTCGCTGCTCTTGGTCACGTCCATGCTCGCGACTGCCTTGCTCCAGTCGCTGAGTTGTTGCGAAAGGTCTGCCATGTTTCTGTTCTCCGATCGATCTGCGATTAATGAGAAAGTCGCGCAAGCGACTCACGAACCTCCCTTCTCCCCCTGCGGGAGAAGGGCCGGGGGAAGAGGGACGGTCATGACTTTCATCATCCTGGGTATCTCGACTGTCATGACCGTTAGCGACTACCTTTATCTGTGCGTAGCCGTGATTCATTCTGCGCCCGGGGCGCTCATCCAGCGCCTAGCCGCGCGGCTTTTACTTTATGGCGGCGCCCGTTTCAGCGCATCGTTTCACTCCGGCGGCACTTCCAGTAAGGGCTGCCCACCGACAAGACTGTTGATCATCTGCGCAACGGCCTTGATCTGTTTGCCATCCCGCGTGTGGTAGCCGGCGTGGGTGTAATTCTGCCCCCACCAGTCCCAGCAGCCGCGCGGATTCACCGGGCCCAGGCTGCGCGCCTGAATCTGTGGATAAAGAACAAGCACGTCGTTGGCTTTGGCCCATTCGTTGTAGCCGGCGTACTTGGCGAACAGGTTGCCTGTATGGCCTGGCCGATAGTCGCTTGTACCACCTTGCTTGCAACCGTGGAAGGCAATGTGCAGCTTGCACTGCCGACCATCCTTGCAGGCCGCGGGAATGAAAACATAGCCTTCTCTGGCCATCGAGGCATTCTGCAGTGCGGTATGCGGAATGTTCGAAAACTTGCCGAAAACCTTGCGTTGGTCGAAAGCCTGCAGCTCGTTCTCCTGCACCGGCATGCGACCCTTGCTCAGCGCCTGCGCGCCGTAGATGCGCCTGAGAATGGCACCGGCGAGATCAACGTCCTGCAGATCCTTGCAGGCCGCCAGCTTGTCGGGCGGCGGACACGCTGCAGTGGCTTCCTCGCCGACCGCGGGGGCGGCCGGACAGGTGCAGTGGTTTTTTTCCTGGTGCTGCTCGGCCACCGCCTGGCAGTCGTCGATGTAGGCGTTGCTCTCCGTCGGAGGAGGTGGCGCCGGCGGCAGGGCGCAGTCACCAACTACGCTACCGGCGGGCTTGCCAAAGCTGTCGCGGACCATCGTGTGGCGGGCGGGGAAAGTGCTGCTGAAGTCGATGTTGCCTTGCCGCACGGCGCCCTTGTCGGGATCGGCATAGAAGCGGAAAACAGTGGCCATCACCTCGTTCGGGACGATCTCGTCGTAGCTGCCGCTGAACAGATAGATCTTGTCGTCGCGCAGATTGGCGAGCGGACTGATCTTGCCGGCGCTCTCCTGCTTGCGAGCCTCGGCGAATGACGCAGCTGCCGCGCGTTCGATCTCACTTCTGCTTTTTGGCGCCAGCTTGGTCTGGCCGCACAGTTTGGGGTCCAGTTTGGCGGCCAGGCATTCGAGCGTCGCGAACCGACTGCAACGCGTGAGCGCGTCGACAATGTTGCCACGCGCGCAGTAGTAAGGTCCGCCGGCGACGATACCGGCACCCATGATGTACTGCGAGTGCGCCAGGTGGAACTGGTGCGCCATGAAGCCGCCCGAGGAAATCCCCGACACGGAAATCTGCGTCGGATCGAGATTGACGCCGGCAGCCACTTCTTCCAGCGCGGGTGCTGCACTAAGTGAAAGAGAAAATGCCCATGCGCATAGCCCGGTAATGGTCGGGAAGCCGCGCCCAGCTTCGGTATTCGCCTTTTTCCGTGACATGGTTTCTTCTCCCTGTTTTTGAATAGTCGCTCAAGCGCTCGCCTGGTGGTGGCGACTACCTGGCGAGAAGTGCCGAACGCTCGCGCTCCAGTAGCTCGGGGTCGCCGGCGTTCAGTGCGACCAGAGGTCGCAGGTGGGTGACGCTATCGGTCATGACATGGCGAGACACCCCGGATCATGAAAGTCATGACCGCGCCCCTCTTCCCCCGGCCCTTCTCCCGCAAGGGGAGAAGGGAGTTTCGTGAGTCGCATGCGCGACTTTCACATTGAATAGTGACGTCGTTGCTCGATCATGGCTGCTCGCTGGCAAGGTCTACCTGCCTCGCAGCTTACCCCAAAGAACCTTGTGCAGCTGCAACTGGAAGCGCACCGGCAGGCGGTCGGCGACCAACCAGTCGGCGAGCGTTGCCGCTGGCAATTCGCTGTCCACCGGCGAAAAAAGGAGCGGACAAAGGGCCGCCAGCTGCCTTTCCTCGATCAGCTGGCGTGCCCATTCATAGTCGGAGCGGTCTTTGAGGACGAATTTGAGCTCGTCGTTGGCGGTCAGCAGAGCCAGGTTCTGCCAATGATTCCGATCGCTCTCGCCGGAGCCGGGGGCTTTGATGTCGACGACGCGTGCGACGCGCGCGTCGACCTGGCCAATATCGAGGGCGCCAGAGGTTTCCAGAGAAACGGCGTGGCCGGCGTCACAGAGAGCGCTGAGCAGTGGCAGGCAAGCCGGCTGGGCGAGCGGTTCGCCGCCGGTCACGCAGACCCGGTCGACGTCGCGAGCGGCGACGGCGACTTCGGCGAGGATCTCCGGCAGCGACATCGTCTGGCCTCCGGCGAAGGCGTAGGCCGTGTCGCACCACACGCAACGCAGGGGACAGCCGGTCAGGCGCACAAAGACCGTCGGCAAGCCCACCCGCGAACTTTCGCCCTGCAGGGACAGGAAAATCTCGCTGATCTTCAGCGTCAGCGCTTTGCCCGTGGACGCCAAGCGCCTACTTTTTCAGGCGTTGCCTGGCGGCTTTTGCCGCCGAGCTGTCCGGATACTTGGCCAGCAGCGCGTCCAGGGTAGTTCTGGCACTCTTGCTGTCACCGAGCTCCTGCTGGCAGGTGGCAACGTTGAGCAGCGCGTCGGGGGCCTTGGCGTGCGCCGGCCATTTGCTGCCGACGAGGCGCTGCGCTTCCAGCGCCCGACGGCAATCACGCATGGCGTAATGGGCGTTGCCGAGCCAGTAGTAAGCGTTCGGGGTCAGCGTGCTGTCCGGATGCGCCTTGGCGAAAGTTTCGAAGGCCGCCGCCGCCTCTTTGAGCTTGTTCGCGCGAAACAGGTTCAGCGCTGCCTCGTACTCGCGCGTTTCGGTGGCTGGGTCGCTGGCGACTTTCCGGGGAGCTTCGCCTGCCGGATTGCTGTCGTCTGCCGGTTTGACGCTTGCGCCTGCCGCAGTCGCCGACGCTGCTGGCGCCGAAGGTGTCTCGAGCTTGCGCAGGCGAGTGTCGAGGTCGATATAGAAGTCTTTCTGCCGCTTCGTGGCCGAATCGAGCTCGTAGTTGAGCGTCTCTACCTGACCGCGCAGGCGGGCGTTTTCGTCGCGCAGCGCCTGAATTTGATTGGCCAGTTCCATTTGACCTTTGGCGACTGTATCCAGGCGCTCGTTCGACTTGAGCTGCAGATCGGTGACCTGGCGCCTCGCCTCATCGTCGTCAAAGAGACCGGCGTGCGCCTGTTGCGTGCCGAGCGCTGCGAGCAACAGGGCGATCGAAATGACGCGTGTTCTGGCCGGGAAGCGACCGATGCAGGGTCCCGGCATCCTAGAACTCACCGTTATAGAGCATGTCGGCACGGCGGTTTTCCGCCCAGGCGGCCTCGTTCTGGCCTTCATTTTTCGGCTTCTCCTCGCCCAGGCTAACTGCCTCGAGCTGCTCTTCCTGAGCGCCGAGCAAGGCCAGCATTCTCTTCACCGCGTCAGCACGCTTCTGACCGAGCGCCAGGTTGTATTCGCGGCTGCCGCGCTGATCGGTGTTGCCCTGGATGAGCATCCTGAACTGCCGGTTCTGGGTGAGGAACTTGGCGTGCGAAGCGACCAGATCCCGGTATTCAGCCTTCACTTCGAAGTTGTCGTAATCAAAATAGACGCTGCGCTTGGAAAGAATATTGTTCGGGTCGGTGAGCTCGGGTGGCAAGCGCTGGCTGTCGACACCGCCCGTGGTGACGGTGGCCACTCCCGGTCCGCGCGACTCAACCGGCGCACCGCCGCCGGCTTTGTCGGCGTCGGGTGTCGAGCTGCAGGCCGCCAGCAGAAGCGCGATAGCAGCCGGGATGACGAGTTGTTTCATGAATCTATCTCCTGCACAAAATGGCAATTAAAGCGGCAAATTACTTGTTGAATGGACCCCAGGCCGGCTCACGAACATCGCCCGCCGAAATGGAGAGACGCTGTTTGATGCGGCCATCGGTAGACACTGCAGAGAGCACTCCACGACCACCAGCCTCGGTGGCGATCAGAATCATCCGGCCGTTCGGCGCAAAAGTCGGTGATTCATCTTTGTATGAGTCGGTCAGAACCTGCACCTGCCTGCTTGCCAGGTCCATCACGCTCAAACGAAAGCCTCCATCACGCCGGCTGATGAAAGCCATCGACTTGCCATCTGGCGACAGGCGGGGGCTGACATTGTAACTACCTTCGAAGCTTATCCTCTCCACGTCGCCACCGCCAATCCCGACCCGGTAGATCTGGGGGCTGCCGCCACGGTCGGAGGTGAAATAGACGAATTGTCCGTCCGGGGAAAAGTAGGGTTCGGTATTGATTGCGCTGCTACTCGTCAGTCGCTGTGCACCGGTGCCGTCGGCATTGACGAGAAAGATCTGCGAACCACCTTCCTTGCTGAGCACTACAGCTACACGGCGACCGTCTGGCGACCATGCCGGCGCCGAGTTCGAGCCTTTGAAGTTGGCCACCACGACGCGCTTGCCGGAAGCCAGCGAGTGCGCATACACCACCGGTTTCTTGTTTTCGAAGGAGACGTAAGCCAGACGGTCGCCATCAGGCGACCAGGAAGGCGAAATGATCGGTTCTTTCGAGATCAGCGCGACCTGCGAGTTTTGTCCGTCAGCGTCGGCAATGTGCAACTCGTAGCGCATGGCATTGACCCGTACCACATAGGCAATTCGCGTCGAGAAAACGCCCGGTTCGCCGGTCAGCTTTTCGTAGATCACGTCGGCGATGCGGTGCCCGGCAGCGCGCAGCATCGCTTTCGAGGTCACGAAAGCAGACCCGCCGAGGACTGTTTCCCGGCTGACGTCGTAAAGCCGAAAGCGCGCTTCCTGGCGCCCATCAGCACTCAAGCCGATGCTGCCGGCGGCGAGCGCGTCGGCACCACGACTTTTCCAGTCCGCGAAATTGGGAGGGGTGGCCTCGGTGATAGCCTCGCCGCTGGTGTCGATCATCTTGAACAGGCCGCTACGCTCCAGGTCGCCACGGATGACCGAAGTCAGAATCCGGGAAGCGGCCGGATCACCGCCAAATTCCGCGATGGCCACGGGAATGCGGTTGGCGCCGGCGCCAGTGATCTCGATGGTCAATTGGGCGCGTGCCGAAGCGTGCAGCAACGCAAGCGCACAGACGGCAAGCAGGCCGATACGACGGATTTGGCAGAGTATTCTTGACATGGCATGATCCAATACAGAATGCGCGATTATATCGCCTTTGCATTCCTGGTATTTGTAACAAAAGATTATGGCGTCGAGCACAAATTGTCGGAGCGCCGCAAAGGCGTGCGCAAATCGTGTCCGACAGCGTGCTCAATCCGTCCATCAAAGCACGCTGACACCATTGACCTGGCCCGCTAATCCTTTTCACGTGGCTGGTAGGGGATGTCCAGCACGCGCTCGAAAAACTCCGGGTGAGGGGGTTTGGGCAAAGGCGAGGACTTATGAATTGCGCGTTCGACGGCAGCATCCAGCGCCGCGTTGCCGCTCGAGCGCCGGATCTTTACGTCAATCACGTCTCCGCTGGGCAGCTGAGTGACTTCAAAACGTGATTCCGGATTCCCGACAACACCTGGCGGTAGGACAATGTACTTGCGAATCTTGTTGGCAACCTCGGCCTTGTACTTGGCGAGACCTCGCTCGCGCTCCGCAGCTGCTTCCTCGGCCTGTAACTGCTTGCGCTGACGATCCAGGGCGTCAGCACGGGCGCGCTGATCCTGAGCGGCTTTCTCGGCCGCCTTCTGCTTCGCTTCCTGCGCTGCTTTCTGCTTTTCTATCTGCACTTTCTCGCGTGCCAGCTCGTCTTCAAAACTTGGGCGGCGCTCCGGTTGTGGCTTGGGCTCTTCCTTCTTGGGCGTTTCCTTGGGCCTGGGTTCTTCCTTTTTTGGTGTTTCTTTCGCTTTCGGCTCTTCCTTCTTCGGCGCTTCCTTTGGCTTCGGCACTTCTTTCTTCGGCGGCTCCTTGACTTCTTCCTTCTTGGGCGCTTCCTTGGGTTTCTTCTCGTCTTTCAGCGCAATGTCCGGCTTGAGCTTTGGCTCCGGCTTCGCTTCAGGCTTCGGCTCTGGCTTGGGTGCCGGCTTCGGCTCGGGCTTCGGTTCAGGCTTGGGCTCTGGCTTCGGTTCAGGCTTGGGCTCTGGCTTCGGTTCAGGCTTGGGCTCTGGCTTCGGTTCAGGCTTGGGCTCTGGCTTCGGTTCCGGCGCCGGCTTCGGCTTTACAGGCGGTGGAGGCGGCGGCGGCTTTACCTCGGGCTTCACCTCGGGCTTTGGCTCCGTTGGGGCTTCAGGTGCTGCTGCGCTCTTGATCGGCAGAGCCGGCGCTGGCGCGCTACGCCAGACTTCGACTTCGACCGACTTCGGTGCTTTGCTCTTCCATTGCACGCCGAAGAACAAGGCACCGATGAGCAGCAAATGGACAATCGCGGCAAGCGCCAGCGAGGGCCATTTAGCTGGATCATCTGCTGGTGGGGGAGTTTGCTGGTCGACAGAATTCACTGGCCAGAACTCACTTGCCGGACAGTTGAACGAGCAGGCCGATGCGTTTGACCTCGTTGCGCTGCAACTCGTCCATCACCTTGAGTACCGCCTCATACTTGACGCTGCGGTCGCCGACGATGACCACCGCCAGTTCGGGGTTTGCAGCCTGTGCAGCGCGAATCTTGGCGGGCAGCTGGCTGCTTTTCAACGTTGTTTCACTGCCTCCCGGCTGCAGCAGGGTCAGGCTTCCATCGGCACGGATGTTCACCTGCAACGCGTCCGCTGGCGGCTGTGCCGCTTTCGCGACCGATGGCACGTCGATGCTGGCGGTGGTCATCATCGGGGCGGTGACCATGAAAATCACCAGCAGCACCAGCATGACATCGATATAGGGGACGACGTTGATCTCGTTTTTCAGGCGGCGCGGACGCATGGCCTTACCTCACTTGCCGCTGCAGAATGTTCGAGAACTCCTCCATGAACGACTCGAAGCGCGACGACAGGCGATCGATCTCGTGCGCGAAGCGGTTGTAGGCGACCACCGCCGGAATCGCCGCGAAGAGGCCGATGGCCGTTGCCACCAGCGCTTCGGCAATCCCCGGGGCAACCGCCGAGAGGGTCGCCTGGCCGACATTGGCGAGGCCACGGAAGGAATGCATGATTCCCCAGACGGTTCCGAACAGGCCGACGTAGGGACTCACCGAGCCGACCGAAGCGAGAAAGGCAAGATGCGAGTCGATGCTGTCCATCTCGCGCTGATAGGTGGCGCGCATGGCGCGGCGCGAGCCGTCGATGACGTCTTTGGCGTCGAGATGTTTCTGGCTGCGCAGTTTGGTGAACTCGCGAAATCCGGCTTCGAAGATACGTTCCATGCTGCCGGTACTGTGGCGGTCGTTGATGGCGCTCTGGTAGAGGCTGTTGAGGTCGCCGCCGCTCCAGAAGTCGCGCTCGAACTGCTCGCTTTGCGATCGTGCCGCTCTGACCGTGAACCACTTGCGGAAAATGTAGTACCAGGACATGAACGAAACGCCGGCCAGCAACAGCATGACCGCCTGCACGACGGCGCTGGCGTTGAGGATCAAGTGCAGGATCGAGAGGTCTTGCGAGACGTTCATTGCAGTGCTTCCAGTTGGGACCGCAGAAATGCGGGAATCGAAGTCGGCTTCATCTGCGCCGCATTTACACAAACGAGGTGCACGGTAGCGCTGAGCAGTTCCCCCGAGCCGCCTGCCAGGCTCTCTTCGGCGTGCCGGATGGTCTGGCGAAAGAAGATCTGCGCGTGGCTGATTCTCTCGACTTCGAGATCGACCAGCAGCTGATCGTCCAGGCGTGCCGGCTTCAGGAAGTCGACCTGGATACTGCGCACGACGAAGGCAATTCCCGGCTCCCGCAGCAACTCGGCCTGCTGATGGCCGATCGCGCGCAGCCATTCGCTACGGCAGCGTTCGAGGAACTTGAGATAGTTGGCGTAATAGACCACCCCGCCAGCGTCGGTGTCTTCGTAGTAAATCCGAACGGGAGTCGAGAACGTGCTGAGCTTGAGTGAGGATTTCATAGTAGGATCAGATTCTAATGCAGCTTTCTTCGTGTAGAAAGTAAGCTTTTGTGACCGCGTCTGTACCCTCGCCCTTCAGGTGTTCCGCCAGAGCTCCACCTGTGCGTGGCCGAGCAGGTTTTCCAGGCCCAGGTGCCGGTAAACGGCCGCCGTCGCCACGCGACCGCGCGGCGTGCGCTGCAGGAAGCCTTGTTGAATCAGGTAGGGTTCGAGGACATCCTCGATGGTGTCGCGAGCCTCGCCAATGGCCGCGGCGAGGTTGTCGACACCAACGGGACCACCGCCGAACTTGTCGATTATCGCCGCCAAAAGCTTGCGGTCCATGACGTCGAGGCCGCCGTGGTCGACGTCGAGCATCAACAGCGCCGCGTCGGCGACCTCGCTGGTGATCCGGCCGGAGGCCTTGACTTCGGCGAAGTCGCGCACCCGTCGCAGCAGCCGGTTGGCAACCCGCGGCGTGCCACGCGAACGGCGTGCGATCTCCAGCGCGCCGCCGCCATCGGTGGGCACCTTGAGCAACTGCGACGAACGGGTGACGATCTGCGTCAGCTCCTCGGGAGTGTAGAACTCGAGCCTGGAGACGATACCGAAGCGGTCGCGCAGCGGGTTGGTGAGCATACCGGCGCGGGTGGTCGCGCCAACTAGCGTGAACGGCGGCAGATCGAGTTTGACCGAGCGCGCTGCCGGACCCTCGCCGATCATGATGTCGATCTGGAAGTCTTCCAGTGCGGGATAGAGGATCTCTTCGACGACCGGTGACAGGCGATGGATCTCATCGATAAACAGCACGTCGTGGGCATCGAGATTGGTCAGGATCGCCGCCAGATCGCCGGCCCTTTCGAGTACCGGCCCCGAAGTCGAGCGCAGGTTGACGCCCATCTCGGCCGCGATGATGTGCGCCAGTGTGGTTTTCCCCAGCCCCGGCGGGCCGAAGAGGAGAACATGGTCGAGCGTGTCGCGGCGTCGTTTGGCGGCCTCGATGAAGATTGCCAGTTGCTCGCGAATTTTTGCCTGGCCGACGTAATCGGCCAGCCGTCGCGGTCGCAGCGCGCGCTCGATGGCTTCTTCCTGCGTCGATTTCGACTCGCCCGAAATCAGCCGCTCGATCGGCACGGCGCCGAGATCATCGCTTTCGATCATGGCTGCTTCCGGGTTTCCGCCGCCAGCTCGGCAGCCGACCGAGGTCCGGCGTGCATCGGCAGCAGCGCAACAGTGGCGATCTGGATCAGTTGCTGGTGGCCGGGATTCATGGATTCACGCGCGGTTCAGACTTTTGACAGCAACTTGAGCGCCTGCCGAATGCCGTCGGAAGTCGTGATTTCGGCAGGCAACTGCCGCATTGCGGCGCCTCCTTCGCGCTCATTGTAACCCAGCGCCAGCAGCGCATTGAGAATGTCACTGCGGCTGTCGGCGACGGCCGCGGTGCTTGTCGGCAGCACCTCGGCGAGCTTGCCCTTGAGTTCGAGCAGCAGACGTTCGGCAGTCTTGGTGCCGATTCCCGGAACCTTGGTCAGTCTGCCGACTTCCTGACGGGCAACGACCTGCGCCAGGTCGCCGACCGACAGGCCTGACAGCACCGACAGCGCCATGCGTGCGCCGACGCCGGTGATTTTCAGCAGCTGGCGAAAGGCGAAGCGCTCGCCTTCGCTGGCAAAGCCGTAGAGAAAATGCCCATCCTCGCGGACCACGAAATGGGTCAGCAGGCTGAGCTTTTCGCCGTTTTCGGGCAGGTTGTAGAAAGTGCTCATCGGGACATCGAGTTCATAGCCGACGCCATGCACATCGACCACCACCTGCGGCGGATTTTTTTCCAGCAGGATGCCACTGATACGGCTGATCATTGTTTGCTCTCCTTGGCGACTAGCCAACGACCATTGCGGACGTGCAGGCCGCGGCTGCCCAATTGCCCGAGACCCTGGCCACCGTGCGCATGCGCAATCGCACAGGCCAGGGCATCGGCGGCATCCGGGCTCGGTTCGGACGACAGGGACAACAGGCGCTGCACCATGTGTTGCACCTGCACCTTGTCGGCGTGACCGTTGCCGACCACCGCCTGCTTCACCTGCAGGGCGGTGTACTCGGCGACTTCGAGGCCACTGACGACCAGCGCGGTGATCGCCGCGCCACGCGCCTGGCCGAGGCGCAGCGTCGATTGTGGATTGATATTCACGAAGACAATTTCGACGGCTGCCTGGTCGGGCCGGTGGCGGGCGACCAGCGTCAGCAGTTCGGCGTGTATCGTCCCCAGGCGGCTGGGCAGGGAAGTGCCGGCATCGGTCTTGATGCAGCCGCTGGCCAGATAGGCCAGACGGTTGCCGGTTTTTTCGACCAGCCCGAAACCGGTGCTGCGCAAGCCCGGGTCGATTCCGAGAATGCGCAATGGGCGTGTTTTGCCACCCTGCCCGCCGTCACTCATCGCGGTGTGGCGCGGGCCAGATAGACGCCGCTCACCGCCAGCACCATGCCGGCGACTGCCAGTCCGCTCAGCGTTTCGTCGAAGAGCAGCCAGGCGATGATCGCCGTGCTTGGCGGCGTCAGGTAGAACAAGGTCGCGACATTGACCGCGCTGCCGCTACGAATCAGCACATTGAGCAGGCTGATCGCCCCGACCGAGAGCACCAGCACCAGCCACAGGAGGGCAAAGACAAACTGCGGCGTCCACTCGATGGCCATGCTCTCGGTCGCCGAGGCGACCAACGCGGTGATGATCGCCGTCGGCAGGAACTGGATCACCGATCCGGTTCGCAGATCAAATCTCGGACAGAAGCGCTTCTGATACAGGGTGCCAAGAGTAATGCCGAGCAGCGCGGCAATGGCCGGAACGAGCATTGCTGCCAGCGGTACGTCGCCAAGTTTGTTGGCGACGACCAGGCTCACCCCGGCGAAGCCCAGCGCCAGGCCCAGCCATTGCCGCGGCGAGACGCGTTCGCCGAGCAGGAAGCCGGCTCCGCAGGCGGTCAGCAAGGGCTGCATGCCGACCACCAGTGCGGTTACCCCCGCCGGCAAACCGTGCTTGATGGCCATGAACACGCCGCCCAGATAGACGCCGTGCACCAGCACGCCGGAGACGGCGATATGGAAAAACTGACGCGGATTGGCGGGCCAGGGGGCACGCGTCAGCAGCACAAAGGGAAGCATCAGCGTCAGCACCAGCAGGTAACGAGTGAGCAGGAAGGTCAGGGGTTCGGCGTAGGGCAGGCCGAACTTGGCGCCAATGAAGCCCGTGCTCCACAGAAATACGAAAAGAAAAGGCAGCAGCGACGGCGGCAGGGACATTCAGTGGGCTCCGTAGCAGGGGCAACAGTTTGGCAAGCATCGCGCCTGCAAAGCGGCAAGCGGCAAGCGGCAAGCGGCGCAATCATCGCTGGCGCGCGCCTTAGCTGCGCCGCGACCTTTGGTGATGGCCGAGGGCGCGCGCGATCTCGTCGGCGGTGGCCTTGATCTTCTTCGCCCAGTCCGGGTTGTGGCGATCGCTGGGGGACGAAACGGAAAGGCCCGCGACCAGCTGATCTTCGTCGTCGCGGATCGGTGCGGCGATACAGCGCAGGCCGATCTCCGCCTCTTCATTGTCATAAGCCACTTCATGGCGGCGAATTTTGTCGAGCTCTTTTTCGAGCGCGTCCAGGCGCGTCAGTGAATGCGGCGTCTTTCCCGGCAGACCGGTACGACGGACATAGGCGCGCACAGCGGCGGCGCTGTCGGCAGCGAGAAAGAGTTTGCCCACGGAAGTCAGGTGCAAGGGTGCCCGGCCACCCACCAGATAGACGACACGTACCAGCGAGCGACCGCTCGAAGTCCGTTCGACGTAGATGATCTCGTCGTCATGGCGAATGCCGAGATTGACGGCTTCGCCAATGCTCTCATGCAGTTGCTGCATGTATGGCAGGGCGACCTGGCGGATGTTGATCCGCGACTTAACCAGGTTGCCGAGTTCGAGCAGCCGGATACCGAGCGTGTAGCTGCCGTTTTCGTGGCGCTCGACGACCGCGGCGCTGGTCATCGCCGCCAGGATCCGGTGTGTCGTTGACGGGTGCAGGCCGCTGTTCTTGGCCAGCACCTTGAGACTCACCGGGTCGGGGAGATCGGCCAGCACATCGAGCAGCGACATCATGCGCTCGATGACCTGAATCGAAGTCTTTTCTGCCTGCTGTTCCACCATGTCCTTCCTGTCGATCCTTTCGGCAGCGTCGGCAAGCGTCGCAAGCTTTTGTTTTCGCCTGTGGGAGACTACTATTGCTCGTTCTGCCACTCGCCCACCGTACCTTGTGCGGCGCAATATCTTACCATCATGCGCGTTGCCCTGTTCGCAAGCTGTCTGGTCGATCTGATGCGCCCGAGCGTCGGCTTCGCGACCATCCGGCTGCTCGAGGCCGCCGGCAGCGCGGTCGAAGTTCCGGCCAGTCAGACCTGTTGCGGCCAGCCTGCGTACCACAGCGGCGACCAGCTGTCGGCGGGCACGCCTACGGCTGGGTCTACCCGGGGCCGATGGGTTCGCTCCTGACGCCACTCTTCGGCGGCATCGACAAAGCGCTCGACCTGCCGCCGGCCTCGACGCTTTGCCCGCCGCGCCGTCACGGCGAGCAGCGCAGCGATGCGGCAGTCCAGCGCCAACGTCCGCTTTCGAGCATTTCCTCAATTCACGAGTCGCTTGCGCGACTTTTACACTAAGCAAGCAAGGAGCGAAATTTCCGAATGATGTCCGAAACCGATCAGGTCCTGGCCATACCGCTGTGGATCAATGGGCGCGCCTATCTGACCATGGCGCCGGCTTTTTTCGATGTCCGCGACGCAGCTAGCGGTGAGATCAAGCGGCGCACGCCCCTGTGTGGCGCGTCCGAAGCGCTTGCTGCCGCCACCTCGGCGCAGGCGGCGCTGCCTGATTGGGCCGCCCGAACCGTCGCCGAGCGTGCCGCGCTGCTGCTGGCGCTGGCCGACGCACTGGCTGAGTACGGTGAGCATTTTGCGGCGCTGATCAGCGAGGAGAGCGGCAAGGACGCTGCGCTCGCGGCAGCCGAAGTTGGCGACGCGCTGAGCCTGCTGCGCGGTGCCAGCCCCGGCGCCGCAAGCGACACAGGAAACTCCGGCAGCGCTGTCAATGCCGTCGTGGCCATCGTCAGCGACGACAGCGCGCCACTCCTCGGCCCGTTGCGGCACGCCGTCCCGGCACTGCTGGCGGGGGCGACCGTCATCGTCAAGCCGAGCCCGAAAGCGCCATCAGCCGCTTTCGCACTGGCCGAACTGAGCGCTCGCAGCGCTTTCCCTGGCGGTGTTTTCAACATTCTGCACGGCGACCTGGCGGCTATCGAAGGTCTTTGTGTGCTCAGCGCAGTCAGCCGGCTGTGCTTTGCCGGCGATCCGGCGCTGGGCGCCAAAGTTGCCGAACTTGCCTGCCGCTACAACAAGCCTTGCGTGGATTGAGCTGAGCCATGCACCGAATCGTCTATCTCGAACGCGACTCGATCATCGCCGCAGTCCGCCGGCCGGATTTTCCGCACCATTGGGCCGAACATGCGAAAACCCTGCAGAGCGAGGTCAAGGAGCGGCTCGCCGGAGCGACGATAGCCATCGTCAACAAACTGCAGATCGACGCCGAACTGATCGCCGCGCTGCCGGCCTTGCAAATGGTCGCCGTCGCCGCGACCGGCGCCAACAACATCGACCTCGAGGCCTGTCGCGTGCGCGGCATCGTCGTCTCGAACATCCGTGGCTACGCCGCGCATACCGTTCCCGAGCACGTACTGGCGATGTTGCTGGCGCTGTCGCGCAACATCTTTGCTTATCGGCAGGCGGTCGTCGACGGAAGCTGGCAGCGTGCCGAACAGTTCTGCTTTTTCGACTACCCGATCCGCGACCTGCATGGCGCGACGCTGGCGCTGATCGGCAGCGGCAACCTGGGCAGCGGCGTCGCCCGCCTGGCCGGTGCCTTCGGCATGCACGTGCTGCGCAGCGAACGCAAGGATGCGCTCAGCGTTCGTCCAGGCTATACCTTGTTCGCCGACGCGCTGCGCCAAGCCGACGCGGTTTCACTGCACTGCCCGCTGAGCGCTGAAACGAGCAAGCTTATCGGCGAAAACGAACTACGTTCGATGAAGCCTTCCGCCCTGCTGATCAATACGGCGCGCGGCGGCCTGGTCGACGAAGTCGCCCTGGCCCGGGCGCTGCAGGAAGGCTGGATCGCCGGCGCCGGTTTTGACGTCCTCAGCGTCGAGCCACCGCGCGACGGCAACCCCCTGCTCGCCCCCGAGCTGCTGGCGCTGCCCAACTTCATGCTCACCCCGCATATCGCCTGGGCTAGCCAGCCGGCGATGCAGGCCCTCGCCGACCAGTTGATCAGCAACCTCGAAGCCTTCGCCCGCGGCGAGCCGCAACACGTGCTGACATGAACAGCGCCACCCAGCTACCGGCGCTTCCCTCGCCAGCGCCACCCATCGCCCCCCTCGCGGGGGAGGGAGTTTCGTGAGTCGCGTGCGCGACTTTCACATTAACGGCCATGACACGTGGAGACACCCCAAGTCATGAAAGTCATGACCGTTTCCCTCTTCCCCTGACCCTTCTCCCGGGAGGGGAGACGGGAGTTTTGTGAGTCGCGTGCGCGACTTTCACATTAAGCCTTCCCCCACAAATCACAACAACATGCGCATCCTGCTTTTCCTCCTGCTGAGCCTCGTCGCCAGCGTTGCCCACGTCGCCAACGCCCAGCCGACCAAAGTCGCTGCCGCCTCCGATCTGCAGTTCGCGCTTGGTCAGATCGCGGCCCGTTACGAGCAAGAGACGGGCAACAAGGTCGCCCTCTCCTTTGGCTCCTCGGGTAACTTTGCCCGCCAAATCCCGCAGGGAGCACCTTTCGACCTCTTCCTCTCGGCTGACGAGGAGTACATCCTCCGCCTCGCCGAGCAGGGCCTGTTGCGTGACCAGGGCCAGCTCTACGCAATTGGCCGTGTCGCGCTGCTGGCGCCGCATGGCTCGTCGCTGAAGGTCGACAGCGAATTGCGCGATCTGGCGGCGGCGATCAGTGATGGTCGCCTGCAGCATCTGGCGATCGCCAACCCACAGCACGCGCCCTACGGGCGTGCCGCCCGCGCCGTCCTCGAACGCGCCGGCCTCTGGGCAGCGCTGCAAGGGAAGCTGGTGCTCGGCGAGAACGTCGCGCAGGCGGCGCAGTTTGCACTCAGCGGTTCAACGCAGGGCGGCATCGTTGCCTGGTCGCTGTGCAAGGCGCCCGAGCTCGCCCGGCACGGCGTCGCGGCGCTGCTTCCCGAGAACTGGCACCCGCCCTTGCGTCAGCGTATGGCGCTGACCCGTCACGCCGGCGAAGACGCCCGCCGTTTCTACGCCTATCTGCAAAAACCGACGGCGCGCGCCATCTTCGAACGCAACGGTTTCTCGCTGCCGGCAAGCAGGGAGCGGTGAGCGCGGTGAACAC
>Ga0209573_1002145_pt1 | contig 26551 bp, 21 predicted proteins | sample TNRBio252014_DNA_FD_185870 | JGI IMG/M metagenome (GOLD analysis project Ga0209573, IMG submission 185870) | Wastewater treatment Type I Accumulibacter community from EBPR Bioreactor in Madison, WI, USA - TNR Reactor_6/25/2014_ DNA (SPAdes)... | ecosystem: Engineered > Bioreactor > EBPR >... | reverse complement strand
GGTATCTAAATACCCGGAATAGCATTCCTCCGGAACGGCTACGGTGTGGGCGTGTTGATTCTTGTGGAGGTTTTGTGCGACAATTTGGTTTGCGCCCAACCCAAACATAAACTTCTCTTGATTTCTAACTAAAATATTGAATCAAAATGTCAAGTATTGCAAAACAAATCATAGCGGAGAAAGCCGCTGACCGGCAAGCCTTTATTATCAAATCATTTACCGACAACTACGCCGATATCATGGCAGGAGACGCTTCAGCGTGGCGGGGCAAATTTCGTAAAATGTCCGAATCCGCTTTTGCTTTTTATCGTGGCGCAGCAGCCCTGTTTTATGCCGATGTCAGCCGCGATGACGACCCGTTTTTGAATGACAAAACCAGCCGTGTCTGGATTCAGGGCGACCTACATGCTCAGAATTTTGGTACATACATGAATAGCTCAGGTACTTTAATTTTTGATGTCAATGACTTCGACGAAGCCACGCTTGCACCTTTTACTTGGGATATTAAGCGGTTTTGTACCAGCCTTGCCCTTATTGGTTTTCAAAAAGCTTTATCCGATATTGAAATCCGTCAATTAATTACTGCAGCCTCGCAAAGTTATGCGCGTCAAGTAGCGCGTTTTGCACCTGGGCACGATCGCAACTTTGCCCTTACACTTGCAAATACCGAATCGGTGATTTTGGATATTTTGCGCAAAGCCCGCTGCTTGACCCGTGTGAACCTACTCGATATGGAAAGCGACATCATTGAGGGTGACCGCAAATTCAAGGACAATAAGTTTTTCATCAAATTGAGCGATGCCGAGAAAATGAAAGTTGAAGCTGCGCTTTCGGAGTATTACGAAACAATACCAACCCGCAAAAAACGGTCAAAACTGACGTACAATGTCAAAGACATTGCGCGTCGCAAAGGGCTTGGCATTGGCTCAGCAGGTTTAAAAATCATCAGTATTCTGCTCGAAGGCGATTCAGAGGCATTAGAAAATGATATCCTGATTTCTATGAAAACTGCTCTGCCTTCTGCCGCAGCTCAGTATGTCAATGATGAAAAAGTCAAAGCCTATTTTAAACACGAAGGACACCGCACAGCCATTTCGCAACGGGCTTTGCAAGCTAATGCAGATCCTTTTTTGGGTTATTCATCTTTGGATGGTGTCGGTATGTTTGTGACAGAAATTTCGCCATTTACCGCTGACCTCGATTGGAGCGATGTCAACGACATGGACGATCTTATTCAATTGGTTACGGATTTGGGACGTTGCATTGCTAAAATCCATTGCGTTTCGGATGATGATAGTGACCAAACGTTGATTGATTACTCGACTGAGCAGGCCATTAATGACGTTTTGGACGGTAGAGAAGCCGACTTTGTGGCCTATATGGTGGACTTTGGCGAACAATACGCCGAATGTGTCCGTACTGATCACCGTTTGTTTGTGGATGTTTTTAGGAACAAACAGATTCCAGGCATCTAATTTTTCATCCATTTAACATAGCAAGGTTTTTTCAAAAAAGACAACCACTTTGCCATAAAATCAGGTTGGTTGCAAAAAGCCGGAAAAATCATGCTCAACTTGTCCCGTACCGACAGGTCGGGATGATTTGACGGCGTGCGGTATAACTTCCGATAGATTCTAGTCGTCTAATAAGGGACGTGTCGAAAATCATTTTGACACGTCCCTAGATAAATGGTTAGCCTCGTAATAAGCACACAAACGATAAAAATCTACATAAAATGATGCCGCACTTTGGTATTATCGAACTTCACAAGATTGAAAACGCAGGAGAGAATGCCGACCAAATTGGTTTACTTACAGCTGATTTTGTCTATTATCCAGACTGCCAACAATTGCAAATATGGCTGCCAAAATCCCAATACTCCAAATCGGATTACGGGAATTATCAAATTGTACATAACCAAACACAAGCCATACAGGAACAGGGACTTGTTGAAAATATTGTAAGCGGAAACGTCAAAATTCTTTTTGATACTAGCGGCTATCCGGAAGGGGAATATATTCTTGAAATTGAGCATCCGAAAAATGGTAAACATTGCTTGCATTTTCAAAAACACGCCGAAGGTTTTGTCCCTGAAAAACTTAGACCGGTTGAGCCGCCGAGTAGCGATGACACTATGCGGGAACTGTTTTGGTAATGACGTACCAGCCTGGGCCTCGTCGTTTACGACTTGTCGCTTTTCAGGGGTTATGACCGGTGTAGGCAGGAATTTTTGCAAGAACTCTCATTGCTGTTATTAACACAAATTACTTATCATATGAAAACATTTAAAAACGCTATTACCTGGTTTGATATTCCTGTTACAGATATCGAAAGGGCGATGAAATTTTATGAGTCCTTGTTTGACATTGAATTTCAACTGCTCAAATTTGATAATGGATTACAAATGGCAATATTTCCAGTAGAAGAAAATACAATTTCAGGGGCACTGTCTTTTCATCCTGACCATTACATCCCATCAAAACACGGGCCGCTTATCTATTTAAATGGAAATCCTGATTTAAGCTTAATACTTGACAAAGTAGAAAACTGTGGAGGGAAAATATTATTGCCAAAATCTCTCATTTCAAATCATTGGGGTTACATGGCTCTTTTTGAAGATACCGAGGGAAACAGGATTGCCCTGAGGTCTAATAAATAAGTTTACAATTCTCTTTTTCCATTGGGCGCGAACCATTTTGTCGTATATGAGAAATATTATACCGCACGCCGTCAAGTTTTGGTCATAACTTTTCCGGCTTTGCGCCCCGCTTTGGGCGGGGTTCGCGCCCACCTGTACTGCGTGAAAGCGTCCCGGAGGGATGCTATCTTTGTAGAAAAACTTGGATATGCATAAAATTCTTGCGCCTATTAATTTTTTTCATGCCCGCCAGGGCATCTGCACACGAAGCGCTTGAACAGGCGAGTGTTAGCGTAATATTGTAGATTCCCTTCGGGAATGACAAAAAAGGGGCCGAAAAGGGCTATGCCCTCACCCACACCGTCCCCCAAAACCCCCGCTGCATCGGCAACAAAACTACCTCTCCCCGCTGAATACCCCCAAACTGCGCGCTGTGGCTCTCTACCCGGTAAAGCCGGTCCTGATAATAAAAAAAGAGGTAATAGCCGCTGGGCTTGCCCTTGTCTTCTTTGAAAAAGCCGAACCGACTGCTGTAAAACGGCTTCTCCGATTCAAAGATAACGGGGGTAGACACCGTTGGATGCCGACTGATCCAGCGGTTGGACAAGCCGGCTGCCAGCGGCATTAACAACGCGGGAATGAGCACACAAAATGCCAGTATGCGAAAGTTGTCGATGGCGTCGGCAGCGTTGCGGCGAAGGAATAGCCAGGCGGCTACCCCGCAGGCGGCGCCGATGGTCATCGACCATAATACCAACCGGCCTACGTTTAGAGTGCGGTTAAACCAGTAGAATTCTTTGACGTACAGGGTGATGACGGCCACTATTAGCAGGACGGCAATGATGTATTTCCAGTATGTGCACATATTGTTTATTGCTTGTGATTGATGTTTTTTTTTACCACAGAGTTAAACGGAGTAAAACGGAGTGACACAGAGTTTTAATTTCACTCTGTGGGACTCTGTGAAACTCCGTTTAACTCTGTGGTTAATAAAACGCCGGGGAACTTTTAACCGCTTGCCGGCCCCTTCCGCTCCATCGCATCCATCACGAGATGCAGGAGTTCGCTGGGCCAGTTGGTGATTCCGAATGCATGCGGTGGAGCGCCCAGTTCGGGGTCAAATTCGCCGAGGTAAAATATCGTGGGCCTGAACAAGGCGGTCCCGGCCAAGCGGGACAAAAAGGCGATGCCTTCGTTGATTTTGCCCTCGCGGCGGATGTCGGAGATGATCAGGTCTATCGCTTCATTTTCGAGCAGTTGCTTTCCGGCTGCCGAGCTGAGGGCACTGGTCATTTCTACGCCCAGCGATTCCAACAGGTTGATCTCGTATTGGCTCCAGTCGGGGTTGTCATCGAGCCACAATATGCGGAAGGGGATGTGCAGGGCTTTTACGCGCGACATGCGATCCATCAACACGTCTTTCTGCCAGCCACTCATGCTCACCCGCTGTTTCTGCTCGGCCATGCCCATTTCGGCTTCTACTCTGAAATACGCCAGATAAGGCTCGGGCTGCGATTTGATTTCTTTTACCAACGAGAATAGTCCGTCAATGATTTTATTGTTGGTGAGGTTTTCTTCGTCTTTGCTTACTAAACCTCTTCGTTTTTCCGATTGCAGTTTTTTGTACTGTGCGCTGAGTGATACGATGTCAGCGGATAAATCGGTATCTGCCATCATAATGAGGTTAAATAACGAAGAGATGGCCTCTTCTACTTCGTTATTGCTGAGCGCCAGACTGACTTGCTGTACGAATTTGTCGAACATGGCTTTTTCTCTTATCTTGATGACCAAATTAATGTAAAAATTTACAATGTCCCAAAAAAACGTTTACGCTTTGCTCGTGGGCGTCAATGCGTATGCCCCGCCGGTGCCCCGGCTAAAAGGCTGTGTGGCCGATGTGGAAGCCGTCCAGGCTTATTTGAAGGCTTTGCCCGCTGTAAAACTTCATGAAGTTTTACTACATGAAGTTTTACTACTCGACGGCGAGGCCACCAAGGCCAATATTGTCGATCAATTTTTATCGCACCTCGGCCAGGCAGGTCCCGATGATGTGGCGCTGTTTTATTTCTGCGGTCACGGCGCCCGCGAAGCCGCCAATCAGGTGTTTTGGAACGCCTCCCGCGCCCTCCAATGCCTGGTGCCCTTTGATGGGATCGTCACGGGCATTATCGCAGATAAGGAATTGCGTTTTCTGATTCACCAAATTTCCCAAAAACATCCCCACATCATCACGATCTTCGACTGCTGCCATTCGGGACAAAATACCCGCAGCGGCACAGATGAGGTGATGGCCCGAAGAATCGACGGCATATTGCCCGAGCGCAAATGGGATGATTTTATTTTTGGTAAAAAAATACAACCCGCTGATTTCGAAAAACGCCCCCTCAGCGAGGTATTGCCCGAAGGGCGACACATACAGATAGCCGCCGCACTGCCCACCGAATCGGCCTACGAGCGAAATGGGCACGGCGTTTTTACCCAGATGCTGCTCGAAGTGCTGCAGCGCTCCGACAACCGGGTCACTTATTACGACCTGCAAAGCCGCATCCGGCAGTACGTCAAAAACAACTTCAAACAAACGCCGCAGGTCTACGCCTCCGAAGAAGCCGATAGCGAGTTGTTCCGCTTTTTCCTCGACCTGGAGGCCGGCGCCGGCGCGCCTTTGTACGGAAATGTGTACGAACGCGACAATGGCTGGTATATCGACCTCGGGCACTTGCAAGGCATCTCAGCGCAGGCCCGGACGGCAAAGGTCGTTGCCGACGGCGGCGCCGAATACACCGCTAAACTGGGAAAAATTCAATCTTCGGAGACACAATTATTGTTTGAACAAAAATTGCCTTTCGGCACATTGTACAAGGGATTTATCGACGGATTCCTCTCCTCCCCTATCAAGGTTTTTGTAGCGCCCACCGAGGGTTATTCCGCCGCCGCTCAATTGTTGCAGGTTGCCTGGCACACCGGAGGCGCCAATATCCACCCGGCTGCCGCCGAATACGAAGCCGACTATACGGTGGTGGTCGATAAGCAGGGATTCGTAATCACGCCGGCAGAAAAAAACCATCGTCCGCTGGTAGCTCCCGTAAAAGAACTAACCGCAAGCGGTGCAAAAACCGCAATGCTTTACCTGCGCCATATTGCCCAGTGGGAGTTTGTGAAAAACCTGCACAATCCCAATAGTTTTTTGTTTAAAAAATTTCCGGTGGAGATTGAGTTTTACCAGGTTGGCGCCGACGGAAAAGACAGCCGACTGGATTTTCACAATGATGTGGTTAAACCTATGTTCGACCCGGCGGTGAACGGCGGCAGTATAAAAATCAGGCTGGTGAATACCTACGACAAGCCGCTGTTTGTGTCGCTGATCTATCTGTCGATGCGGTTCCGGGTTTTCACGGGTTTGTTGCCACAGGGCATTGTAGAATTGCAACCCAATACCGATTGCTGGATACGCGACGGCAAGCCGGTAAAGCTTACGCTGGAAGAAGAGGTGCTGCATTTTAAGGATACTGAAAGCGTAACCTATTTGAAACTCATAGCCTCCACGCATTTTGTGGATGTCAAGCGCTTCGACCAGATCGAGTTGCCCGCGCCACTCGAAAAACCCGACCGCGCCGGCAGGGAAACCTCCGATTACGACCCCGATGCGTCGGATTGGGTGACGAGGCTAGTCGCTGTTAACATAGAAAACCCCGAAGTTACAGGGTGACTGTGCGACTAATGTCCTCAACTTATGCCGATTATTTAACCACGGAGTTTCACGGAGTTCACACAGAGTTACACGGAGTCAAAATCTAGCTCTGTGGAACTCCGTGGAAACTCTGCGTAACTCTGTGGTAAAATAACCTGTTAGTCACAAAGTCAGCCATGAAAGCCCACCAATCCCTCCATAGGATCCACAAGCACCTTGCCAAGATAGAGTCCCTGGGCACTTACCGCCTCAGCTAAAATTTCCCGAAAATGCCAGGCTACCGACCCCGTAAAATGCACCGGCCATTGGCCGCTCTGCGGGTAGATGCTGACGTATTTGGTGAGAAATAATACAAATTGATCATAAGCCAATTTATAAAAATAAAGATGGTCAGCGTGTGAAAGAATGTACGGCGCAAAAGACGCCAAAAAGCGGCTGGGCTTCGGCTGGCGATACACCGCATCGATAATAAAATCATGAGAAAGTTGGAAAGTGGTTTCTAATTCGCTTTTCAGTTCGGCAGGCACGAGACCTGAAAGGTAGTCGGCCAGCAGTTGTTTGCCCATAGCGGCGCCGCTGCCTTCGTCGCCCAACACGTATCCCCAGCCGCCGATATTCGACACAATATCGCTGCCGTCATACAAACAGGCATTGGAGCCCGTACCCAAAATACACGCGATGCCTGGCGAACGCTGGCAGAGCGCCCTGGCCGTGCCCAATAAATCGGTATTCACCTCTACCCTGGCGCCTTCGAAGATATGGCTCATCAGTTGTACCAGTCGCTCCTGCATGGCATCGGCTTTGCAGCCCGCACCGTAGTAGAAGATGCCTCGGGCGACTGCGGAGACTGGGCGCGAACCTGCATCAATATGGCATTGATCTGTTCATCAGACATAAAAAGGGGGTGTAAACCTTCGGTTTTTAGCCTCAGGATTTCTTGGCCATCCCTGCAAAATGCCCAGGATGCCTTGGTGCCCCCACTGTCGACAAGTAATTGCATGATATTGTTTTTGCGTAATATAATCTCTCCCTCCCACACTCACTCCCTCTCTCCCTCTTACTGCGCTATTGCCTTTCTCACACTGCCACAACGCTCCAACAACTCCATCGCGGCTTCATACGTCAAACCTTTCGCCTGCATCAGCATCTTCACGCCGCGATCCACCAATTTAGCGTTATTGAGCTGCATATCCACCATCTTATTATCCAACACCCGCCCCAGCTTGATCATCACACTGGTCGAGATCATATTCAGGATCATCTTTTGGGCCGTGCCGGCCTTCATGCGCGTGCTGCCGGTCACGAACTCGGGTCCGGTGATTACTTCAATGGGGAAATCGGCGTATTGGGCTACGGGCATGCCGGGATTGCAGGTAATGCAACCGGTGGCGATGCCGTTTTCGCGGCAGTGTTTTAATCCATGCACCACATAAGGCGTAGTGCCCGATGCGGTGATGCCTACTACTATATCTTGCTCGTTTACAAACAATTGCTGCAAATCCTTCCAGGCTTGAGCGGTATCGTCTTCGGCGTTTTCCACCGATTTTCGCACGGCGATTTCCCCGCCGGCGATGAGGCCGATTACCAGGTCTTCAGGCACCCCGTAAGTAGGCGGGCACTCCGAGGCGTCGAGGATGCCGAGCCGGCCGCTGGTGCCGGCGCCAATGTAGATGAGCCGGCCGCCTTCTTTCATTTGCCCTGCCGCTGCATCCACCAAGACCTCGATAGCAGGGATAACCAGCTCGACGGCCAGGGCCACGCTTTGATCCTCGCGGTTGATGCCGGTGAGCAATTCGCGGGTGCTTTTTTGTTCCAAATGCCGGTAATGCGAGGGGGATTCGGTGATTTTTTCCATGATACGTACTTTGAGACTATACGACTTTACGACTTTACGACTTTACGATCTCTGCCGGTCGTTGAGCGGAGTCGAAACGGCGACTTTGCGACTTTACGACTATGCGACTTTACGATCTCTGCCGGTCGTTGAGCGGAGTCGAAACGGCGACTTTGCGACTTTACGACTATGCGACTTTACGATCTCTGCCGGTCGTTGAGCGGAGTCGAAACGAACTTCCGTAGCGGTCATTTCCTACAAGCGCCCGGCCTGGCTTTCCACTTCATCAAGCAATGCCACCAGGTCATTCTCCCTTGTAAATGGGTTGGCTAATGTAATGCGCAAATAAGCCTTGCCCCGTAGCATCGTCTGTACAATATAAAAATCGCCTTTTCCGATAATTTGTTGCCGAATGGCTTGATTCAAAACGTTAAGCGATTCGGGGGCGGCGCCTTCGGGCACGTACCGAAAGCAAACGATATTGCACTGGGGCGCCACGGCCAGTTCAAATCCGGGTTTGGCTTCGATCAATTCCGCCATTGTCTTTCCTAAGTCGCACATCTGGCTTACATAAGCGTCCCACAGTTCTAAACCGTGGCTGTACATAACGGCAAATACTTTCAGGCTCATCATCTGCTTGGTACATTCAAAGGTGCGCTTGGCCAGGTTATACCACTCCACCTGTTCGGCGTCGGCCCACAGGTATTGGGCGCGTTGATGAAAGGTATGGTAGCCGTTGTTGCCGTTGCTAAAAATCAACGCCGTGGTTATTGCCGGCGCCAGCAGCATTTTGTGAAAATCCATGACCACCGAGTCGGCAGTGGCGATGCCGTTTAGCAGATGCCGATAAGCGTCCGAAAACGCCAGCGCGCCGCCATGGGCGCCGTCGACGTGAAACCAAAGATCGCGTTGGCGGCAGAAAGCGCCAATAGCTTCGAGGTTATCGAAGGAACCTGTAGATGTAGCGCAGGCGCTGCCTACCACAGCTATCACGGTGAAGCCGGCATCGACAGCCTTTTGATAGTATTCCTCCAGCAATTCGGTTCGCATGGCATATTGTTCATCGGCGGGTACTTTGATCACTCCTGCATCGCCCCAGCCCATAATGCGTGCAGCGCGGTCGATGCAATAGTGTGATTCTTCCGACACCAGCAGTGCCAGCCGGCTTTGGGCGCCTTCTTCCCACACAGCCTCGGGTGCTTTGGCGCTGCGAGCTGCCAATAGCGCCGTGAGGTTAGCCAGGGTGCCGCCTGATGTGAGAAATCCGTCGGCATTTTCACCCAATCCCATGGCGTTGGCCGTTGTTTTGATCACCACGCGTTCGATAGCTGTGCCGGCCATGCCCATTTCAAATACGCCCATGCCGTTGTTGAGCGCATCGACAAGCAGGCTGGATAGAAAAGCAGCGGGCGCCGGCGGATTGATCTGGTGGCCCATGTAATGCGGATGGTGCAAATGGATAGAGCGGGCAAGCGTTTCTTTGAAGAGCTGTTGCAGGTTGCCGTCGCTTTGCTGCCACATGCCGTTCCAAAAATCAAAAGCAGCCTCGGGCGACTGCCAGGCCAGTGCCTGCCATTGATCTGTGTCGACTACATCGCGCAAATAATCGGCCAGCAGGTCGACCAGCAGGTGGCCTTCCCGTCTGAATATTTCAGCATCATAAGCTTCTCGAATAATTGGATGCATAGCACGTGTTTTATTCGCAAAGATTTATCTATTTTTCGGGTAATAAAATCTACCTCATGACATTCGATGAATATCGCCGCTACGACGCATTAGAATTAGCCGCACTGGTGCGCAACAAAGATGTGCAACCCGCTGAATTGCTGGAAGTCGCCATCAACAGAGCTGAAGCCGTCAACCCTTCTATAAACGCCATTATTTATCCATTATACGACCTCGCCAAAAAGATGGCCGGCGAGGTAAACACAACTGCGCCATTTGCCGGCGTGCCCTTTTTGCTCAAAGACCTGGCACTGCACCTCAAGGGATACCCTTTGCAAAACGGTTGCGCCGGCTACAAAGGTTATGTATCTAAAGAAGATAGCTACGTGGTGGAACGTTTCCGGCAGGCGGGTTTTGTTTTTATGGGTAAAACCAATTTACCCGAATTAGGACTGACACCTTACACCGAACCCAGGGCTTTCGGCCCCGCTCGCAACCCCTGGAATACTTCGCGCACCGCGGGCGGTTCCAGCGGCGGTTCGGCGGCAGCTGTCGCAGCCGGTATCACGCCCATCGCCACCGCCAGCGACGGCGGCGGCTCGATACGCATCCCCGCGTCGTGCAACGGCTTATTCGGACTTAAACCCAGCCGCGGACTTATCAGTCTGGGCCCCACTATCGGCGAGATGTGGAGCGGCGCCGTTACCGAAGGCTGCGTGAGCCGCAGCGTGCGCGATACGGCAGCTTTTCTCGACGCCGTCATTGCAGAGACGCCGGGGGAACCCTATCTGCTGCGCCAGCCTGTGCGTCCCTTTATCGAGGAAATCGGCGCCGATCCAGGCCCGCTGCGGTTTGGATTTACTACCAAACACCCGCTCGGCATGGAGGTAGATTCACACAATGTAGAAGCAATTCACAACACGGCCAAACTGCTCGAATCGTTGGGTTATGTCGTGGAAGAAGTGGATTTTCCTTGTAAAAAAGAAGACCTCACCCATACCTTCATCATGATGGTCTTTGGCGAAACCGCAGCAGCGCTGCGCCGAATGGCCGACGATATAGGCCGGCCGGTGCGCCGATCTGACGTAGAAGCCACTACCTGGGCACTCGGCATGCTCGGCAAAGTATATACTGCCGGCGATTTTGCCTATGCTCGCGGCAAATGGAATGACCTATACCGCCGCATGGGCGATTTTCACCAAAAATATGATATCCTGATAACGCCTACCTGCGCCACGGCGCCCTTTGAAATCGGCGCCTTGCAGCCTACAGCTTCCGAAAAGCGGTTGCTGGAAATGGTGGGCGCCCTGAACCTCACCCCGCTGCTCAAAGCCAACGTGGGGCCGCTGGCCGATAAGACCTTTGCCTACATCCCCTTTACACCGCTGGCCAACATGACCGGCCAGCCGTCAATGTCGGCGCCCCTGCATTGGACGCCCGACAACCTGCCCGTAGGCGTGATGTTTACCGCCTCCCTCGGCAACGACGATATCCTGCTCCGCCTGGCCGCCCAGCTTGAGGAGGCCTGGCCGTGGATGGATAAGGTGGCGCCGTGAGGGACTTTGCGACTTTGCGACTGTACGACTTTACGACTTTACGAACTTAGGAGCTTCCCGTATCTTGTATGCTTATGTTCGTACAGTCGTACAGTCGTACAGTCGTACAGTCGTACAGTCGTACAGTCATACAGTCATACAGTCATACAGCCGTATAGCCGCACAGTCGTACAGTCGCACAGTCGCACAGTCGCACAGTCGCACAGTCGCACAGTCGTATAGTCGTATAGTCGTACAGTCGCACAGTCGCACAGTCTCAAAAAAGGCGCCCAAACCACACCCCGTATTGATTGGTAATCAACATGAGGGCGCCCAGGCGCAGGTCCTCAAAATAACAATAGGATCCTTGTCCGGCTTCGATGCCGAATACGCCGTGTTGCAGTTGAAAAAACCGCACCCTCAATTGCACCATATGGGCTAATTCGGGAGTAGAAGTGCCGAGCAGTCCGGCACAAGCCCGCAGGACGAGCGACCTGGTGTGGTCATCGGCGATGACTTCACCGCGGTGTCGGCGGGTTAATTCTGGAGCTATTACTTCGAGGAAAAATCGCATCGGGATGATCGGCGCTTCTCCTGCTTGCAGCCATTGCCGCAGTTGTTGTATGTTTTCATTTAGCATAACGGGTGATTTTATGCAAATGTAAGCGTATTGTTTTAAATTCGGAAATGTTTTGTTGAATTTTTTAACAATATTCTTTCATGTTCAATTTTTATACTTTTTTACACTTTTTCATATTTCACAGACATACTGTTTGTTTGGCATTAAAGACATTTGCAAGAACTAAATTGAACTGCTAAACTAAATTCCTGCAAGTATCATGAAAATTCGACTAACAACTGTATTACTCATCCTTACCGCATGTTGGCCTTTGAAAAGTTGGTGCCAGCCGGTTAATGATGATCCCTGCGGCGCTTTGGTTTTGAGCGCGATGCCCGGTACAAATTGCACACCTACGCAACCGCTAAGTTGGACTAATTCGACAGCTACGCCCAACCTGCCGCATCCGGGGTGCGCATCGTATTCCACGGGGGATGTGTGGTTTACATTCACGCTCAATGAAACATCCAATGTCTTTATTACCACTACAGCCGGGATGGGCGGCAATGCCGTCACCGACGGCGGCATGGCCTTGTATACTGCTGATGATTGTACGGGCAATCTGGTAAAGCTCGACTGCGATGATGACGACGGGTCGGGCAATATGCCGCAAATTTCCCTGTTTAGCCAGCCGCCAGGGCAATATTATATCCGATTTTGGGATTATTACGACGCTACTAGCGGCAATATCGGCGGCATTTGTCTGGCGACTCTCCCTGTGTTGACTAATGTGCCTAATGACAATCCCTGTGAGGCCATCGAACTCAGCCCTACGTTGGATGCAGATACATGTGACAATTTTATCCCTTTTAGCTGGTCGGGCGCCACCCTGACCCAGGGCTTTTCCTTGCCGGAATGCATCGGCTTTATCACAACTGACGTTTGGTTTAAATTTACAATTCCCGATACCTCTTTTGTATACATTACAACACTGGCAGGCGAAGGCCCCAATGGCGTTACAAACGGCGTAATGGCAGTTTATGCTGCAAATTCATGCAGCGACGGGTTTATAGAAATTGAATGCAACAACAACACAGGCGATAATTTAATGCCTACCATTCAAATACCTGCCTTGTTGCCTGGCGAATACTACATCCGTTTTTGGAATTTTACCAATACATTTGAAGCCAATATCGGAGGCATATGCGTAGCCGCCAATGCCATAGAAAACCTTGAATATGTTGTGAACGACGACCCCTGTAATGCCATTGCACTTAACATTAATAACGATACAATTTGCACCGCCGACAATGTACAGTCATGGGCACTTGCCTCTGCAACCCCGAATATTCCCGATCCGCCCTGCGGATCCTATGACACCGGCGATATCTGGTATTCTTTCAGCCTCGCTGAGGCATCAAGAATTGCAATTCATACTTCTGCAGGTACAGATCCATTTGGCATCACCGATGGCGCAATGGCCCTTTATTATGCCGATGCGTGCAATGGCAACTTTAACCTTGTGATATGCGACGACGACAGCGGACCTGGCAACATGCCGCTAATCGACAACCAAATCTTACAGGCAGGCACGTATTATATCCGCTTTTGGGATTATAGTAATAGCTTTTCAGGTAATATTGGCGGCATTTGCGTTGCTGCCCAAGCTGTAGCAGAGGTTGTTCCTAATGACAATTGCACAACAGCAATTCCTTTTCCTGATATTCCCGCCAACGGCGCCTGTGCGAGTGTTCAAGCTAATACGCTTTACGCCGGCGGTACGCCATCCAATAATTGTGACGGCATCGCTGATGACGACGTATGGTTTACCTTTACTGTACCAGCAGACGTTACCATGCTGTTTTACTCCATTACGGCGAATGGGCAAAGCGTCGATCAGGGCATCAGGATTTACTCCGGTAACTGCAACGAGCTTGTTTCTATTGCCTGTAGTACGACAAGCGAAGGTGTTATTTCTGATTTAACGCCCGGTCAAACATACTACTTACGCACGTATACAATCCCGAACGACGATGGGGCAATTTACGATATTTGTTTATCAGCATTCCAGGCGCCAGTCAATGATGAACCATGCGGCGCCATCACAATTCCGGTAACCAACGGCGACATTTGCGATACAAACAACCCACAATCCTGGATTTTCGCTTCCGCTACTCAGGGTTTGGCCTTACCTGAATGCGGGTCTTACAGCAACGGCGACGTGTGGTTTTCTTTTGTGCTTGACGCAAAATCAGATATACGGGTTCAAACCCAAGCCGGAACGGGCAGCCAGGGTATCACAGATGGCGCCATGATGTTGTATTACTCCACTTCGTGCAACGAGTTGACGCCAATAAACTGCAACGACGACAAAAGTCCGCAAAATTATATGCCTGAAATATTGGAATACGCCCTTATTCCCGGTACTTACTACATCCGCTTTTGGGATTATAACGACAACTTATCGGGCAATATCGGCGGGATTTGTGTTGCCGCCAAGCCTTCGGTATCTGAAGCCAACAATGATATCTGCGTTTCTGCTGAGTCCTTCCCCCCTATTCTGCCCGATCAAAGTTGTTCCATCGTAGATGTAAATACCGCTTTGGCGACGGGTAATGACGATCCTAATACTACTGTTGTTGAAGACGACGACTTGTGGTACAAGTTTACAGTACCGTCTGCAACCTTCCGTCTGCTTTATGAAATAACCACGATAAGTGGAAACAGCCAACAAGGGATTAATTTATATGAAAACTGTGGCGATAGCAACCCCATTTTATACTGGTACGAAATAAACCCCGATTCGGGCATTTTTTACGATCTTATCCCAGGGCAAACTTACTACATGCAAGTATTCACCCTTGATGGTAGTACCAGCTCTCATTTCAGGATATGCTTAAAAACACAGCCGCCGCCGCCTGCCAATGACTTGTGTCCAAATGCGTTGAGCTTTCCGACCATACCCGAAGACGGCATATGCGTAGGCGTCACGGTTCATTCCCAATGGGCGGGCAACAACAGCTTCAACTGCTCGTCATTTGAAAATGGCGACGTGTGGTACCGGTTTACCGTGCCCGGCAATACAACCGCGCTGATGGCCCAAATTGAAGTGCAGGAAGGTTCGCTTGATTTTCCGGGTTTTCAGGTATTATCCGGCGATTGTAATAATCTCATCCCGATAGGGTGTTATAACAATGATCTTTTCACCTCCTTGCAAATCCAGGGCTTAACTCCCGGAGCAAGCTACTTCCTGCGGGCATATACCCTCAATAATCAATATGACCAATTATTTGACATCTGCCTGGGGGTAGCCCCTCCCACGCCGCCCAACGACTTATGCGCCAATGCAATTCCATTCCCGGACATTCCTACAGACGGTACTTGTGCTACCATGCACATAGATACCTACGGCGCTACTGGTGATGGTGATAATGGTTGTTTTAACGGAGTTGACGACGATGTGTGGTATTCTTTTACGGTGCCTGTCGGCTACACCGGCCTTCTTGCTGAGCGCTCCAACTTCGGCGCTTTGCAAATTGAAAATATTACCATATACGAAGGAACCTGCGGAAACCTTACTCCTTTTTCCTGTCATTCCCAAGACGAAACCTGGATCAGCGGCTTGACAGGCGGGCAAACCTATTTTCTTTCCGCCTCTTCCTTATTTGCCAATGAATCCGCTGCTTTTGATCTATGTCTGAAAACATATCCCAATAACCCGCTCCCAAACGACGAATGCCCGGGCGCCACCGCATTTCCGGCAATAGCGGCCAATGGCAATTGGGTACAAGTTCAGGGCCTCACGCTGGGCGCTACCGCCTCAGGGCAACCATCCTGTGACGGTTACCCTGACGACGACCTTTGGTACAGTTTCGTCGTACCATCAGGTTACACTAGCATTCTTTACCAAATTAATAGTGAATCCAACGGACTAACCCTTGAATTATTAACCGGTGATTGCGATAATCTACTGTCGCTGGGATGCTTCGATAATAATGAAACAACCCATTTCACCGGTCTAATACCTGGTCAGACATACTACTTGCGGGTATACAGCCAACCGGAGCATGACTTTTTAGCTTTTTCCATTTCCCTGAAAACGCCCGAATTCCCATTAAATGATGAATGTGAAACAGCTATTACCTTTCCTGTTTTACCAACAGACGGTACTTGCATTTCTATACATGGCAATACCGCCTTGGCTACGGGTATCCCCTACTCAACCTGCATCGGCGATGAAAGCGATGACTTGTGGTATTCGTTCGTTGCACCCGATGATAGAACTATTGCCATATTTGATTTAATATGGAATTTTGGAGGAAAACCGTCGCTACAGTTATTTCATGGCAATTGCAATAACCTGGAGGTATTCGAGTGTTTCAGCGGTTTTCCACAAACAGACGATTTTTCATATCTTACGCCTGGCGAGCGCTATTATGTAAGGGTATATTCCCGTAATGCCAATGTTTCAACAGATTTCAACCTATGCATGGCTGCCGGACCGCTACCACCGGTCAACGACAACTGCGAGAATGCCGTATCTGTAGCTGAAGCACCTGGTGTATTCATAAGTCCCGGATTCCAAAGCCTCAGCGGCGCAACGATTTCCTCACAATTGATGTGCGCGCAACAAATCAACAACATATTGCCATTTGATATGTGGTACAGCTTCGTTACCGACTCGGATGGCGGTAACGCTATTATTTCAGCTTTTGAAACCAATGATTTAGACTTCTATTATTACCAGTATTATGAATTAGGCCTGGAAGTCTTTTCCGGCGAATGCGGCGACTTTGAAACGCTTTGGTGCGGTACCGCTCCATTTGAATTAAACAGCGATACTGTACGCGCAGTTATTTATAATCTCCTGCCTAATACGCGTTATTATTTCCGCGTTTTTGGCAACACACAATCCGGTGGATACACTACAGCGGACTTTATGGTTGACGTAAGGGGAACCGCATTATCCCCCATTACGGACGTCGACGAATTAGCGCCTGAAGCTAATAATGCATGGAAAATTTCAAAGGTATTCCCCTCGCCAACCACCGACAATTTGTTTGTCCAATACCACGCTCCCGAAAGCGAAATCACCCGATTGTATATTATTGACATGATAGGACGAGCGGTACTCCAACGCGAGTTCGCGGCACGCGCCGGCGAAAACCGCGAAAGCGTACCAGTGCAGCAACTGGCGCCAGGGATGTACTTTGTATTTATTGCCGCGAGCAATGGGCGTAGCGAGGCGGTACGGTTTGTGAAGGAGTAAGTTGTGGGTTATCGGTTGTAGGTTGTGGGTTTGCAAACACAAACCTACAACCTACAACTGACAACCTACAACCCACAACCTACTGTTTCTGCACCTTCCTCACCAACTCCTTCCCATTCGCACTAATACCCAGCAAATACATGCCGGTGGGCAATTGCGACAATTCAAGGTCTTTGCGCCAGCCGCGGGCTACGGGTTCTTCCCATTGGTACAGCGTTTGGCCGCGGGTGTCCATGAGGCGGAGGCGGTAGGTAGAAGCTTTTGTAGCGTCCATTTCTATGCGTAGCGAATTGGTAAACGGATTGGGAGAAACCACCAGCCGGGTAAGGCCCAATTCGGCCTCAGAAATTCCGCTTACTACTACACTCACCGTGTCGGAAGAAAAAGAACAACCGCTAGCATCGGTCACCAGTACGCTGTAATCGCCCGATTCGGTAGCGGTGTAACTTGCGTCTTGTGTGGAATCTACCGGCTCGCCATTTAGCAGCCATACATAGGAGACGAAGCCTTGCGAAGAGGAAATCACTGCACCGTCAGCCGTTATTACAATAAAAGGCGGATCGGGTTCTACGATTTGAAACTCGAGGCTGCGCGCGCAGCCGATGTTGTTGGTGGCTGTTACGCCGTAAGTGCCGGCAGGAAGGCCGGTGAGCTCGGCATTGCCGGCGCCGGTGCTCCAAGCGATGGTGTAACTCGCTGTATTGTTATCGATGTCAAGTGTAATCGTGCCGTCGCCGGCGCCGGGGCAACTTACGTTAGTCGCCGTGCCCGTCACCTGAAAGGGTTGGCATTGTTCCACTACCCGGTAGATATTGCCGTTGCCGAGGCCGGCCAGGTATATTTCTCCAAACTGGTCTTCGCCAAAGGAGCTGAACTGAGAAGAAGGCCCCTGCATCATAAACTCGTTGGTCCAGCCGCCACCCTGGGTATTGGGGCGAAGAGTCCAGATTCGGCCGCTGCAATAGTCGGCATATACGTAATAGCCGTAGAGATCGGGGAATTCGCTGCCGCGATACACAAAGCCGCCGGTTACCGAGCAGCCTACACTGGAGGTATTTGCATACACGTGAATGGGGGGTATGTACTGATTTTGAGGGCCACAGCCCGAAGTATTGTATGGAGCTAAGCCTTCGTAGCAGCGCCAGCCGTAGTTTTCACCGCCCGTACTGGAGGCCGGTTGAAAGTCGATTTCTTCCCAGGCATCCTGGCCGACGTCGCCGATCCACATATCGCCGGTGAGGCGGTCGAAGCTGAAACGCCAGGGATTGCGCACGCCGAAAGCCCATATTTCAGGCAGGGTATCGATGCTATTGGCGTAGGGGTTGGTGGGCGGAATGGCGTAGGGGTCGCCGTTATCCACGTCGATGCGGATCATCTTGCCCAGTAGCCGCTGCCGGTTTTGGCCGTTGCCGTTGGGGTCGCCGCCCGAGCCGCCGTCGCCGAGGCCGAAGTACAGGTAGCCGTCGGGACCGAAGTTGAGATCCCCGGCGTTGTGGTTGCTGAACGGCTGATCCTCCACGATTAAAATTTTCTCGCTGTCGGGGTCAGCCGCATTGGGGTTGCCCGCCGATACCCGGAACCGGGAAATATGGGTATCGCCGCTGTTATTGGTATAATTTACATAAAAAAAGCCGTTTTCGGCATAATCAGGATGAAAGACAAGGCCCAGCAAACCGCGCTCGTTGGAGGTAGAATTCACCCGGGCGTCGATATCGAGAAAAGGCGAGGGCAAAACTTGTCCGGCGCCGTCGATGATGCGAATAACGCCCCTTTGCTCTACGATAAACAAACGCTCATCCCCGGCGTTTACAATATCTACAGGGCGGGTAAAGCCGGAAGCGTATACCTCTATTCCGACTTTCGGCTGGGCCGTTACTGAAACAGAAAACAAAAAGGCCAGCAAGCCAAATATTGAATTTTTCATAAATTGTTGTTGGTGAATAAAAATAGTTGCCAGATTTAAAACCTAAAAATATTGAACGAGTTGTTAAATACCCCATTATTGTAATAGATTGTATAGCTCCTGTCAAAATATATAAGCCTGTTAAGTCGTTTTGAAGCAGTTGAAATTCGCTGTTAGCATGAAAAAAATCTTATTGCTTAGCTGGTTAAGCCTTCTGGCTTCCGGCGCGCTTTTGGCGCAAAAAAAAGAAGCTATCACGCCCGACAACCTTGTGCGGCTGGATACCTACGAAGACACCATTGCGCTTTTGGCTTATGCCGTAGTCAACGACTCGCTGCCCGAATACCGTTTCGGCGCCTGCCAGAAGTTGATTACCAGCCTGAAAGAAGCTTTGAAAACGCCCAATTCTTTCTATTATCCTTTCCAAAGGGCGAAATCTATATCCATACAATACCCCCCTGACAGCTCGTTCCGGGTATTTACCTGGCAATTGTACGTCGACATCAACGAATACCGCTATTACGGCGCCATCCAGAAACGCGGTAGCGAACTCCAACTATACCCGCTTATCGACCGCTCTCAGCAAATCGAAGAGAGTAACCTGGAGGACTTAGTGCTGCCCCCCGAACAATGGTACGGGTCGGTGTATTACAATATGAAAGAATGCAAAGGCCCCAAAGGCGGCAAATACTACCTGCTATTCGGCTTTGACGCCTACCGCTTTTTTCACAAGCGCAAACTTATCGACGTACTCACTTTCGACGACAAGGGGCAACCTGTCTTTGGCGCGCCCGTATTTGTACACAAACCAGAAGGGAAACCCCAAAGCTTCAAGAAAAGGGTCGTGCTGCAGTATTCCGCCGATTCGTCGGTAAAACTCAATTACGACGAATCGTACGAGATGATCATTTTCGACCACCTGCTCACGATGATGGGACAATACGGCGAAGGCCCCACCAACCTGCCCGACGGCAGCTACGACGGCTATAAATTCCAGAAAGGCGCCTGGGTGTTTGTCGATAAGGTGTTTAATGACTCTCAAGAAACGGCCCCCGTCCCTCATCCGGTATTCGACGAAAAATCGAAAAAGAAAGACATCTTCGGCAATGACAAAAACTAAGCCCGAGCCGCAGTCGCACCATCTTAAGGTGACTCGTACGGCTCGCTATTATTCGCTGGGAACGCCCGGCCCGCACATCAAAACTCTCTGGATTACTTGTCATGGGTATGGCCAACTAGCCGGTCAGTTTATCCGAAAATTTGAAGCTATCCTCGATGAAGAAACGCTGGTAGTAGCGCCCGAAGGCCTCTCCCGCTTTTATTGGGAAGGCGTGAGCGGCGATGTGGGCGCCTCGTGGATGACAAAAGACGACCGTCTCGCAGAAATCGACGATTACGTGGCTTATCTGTCTACGCTGTACGAATATTTTGTATACCAACTCCCCCCTCAAACCCGCATCGTGCTGGCAGGGTTTTCACAGGGCTGCGCTACCCAACTCCGCTGGATAACCCGTCAATTGCCCCATTTCGATGTGCTCCTACTATGGGCCGGCGGACTGCCCGAAGATATCGACTACAAGCCGCTGCTGCCCTATTTCCAGGAAAAATCGCTGCATTTCATCTACGGACTGCAAGATCAATATCTCACCGAAGATCGTTTAGCCACGCAAAGCCAATGGCTGGCCGATACCGGCCTGCCCCTCCAAATCCATACTTTTGACGGGAAACACGAGATTGACCGAGAGGTGCTGCGGCGGTGGGCAGCCGCTATATGACTTTACGACTTTACGACTTTAGGACTTTACGAACTTAGGAGTTTCACGTATCTTGTACGCTTATGTTCGTACAGTCGTACAGTCGTACAGTCGTACAGTCGTACAGTCGTACAGTCGTACAGTCGTACAGTCGTACAGTCGTACAGTCGTACAGTCGTACAGTCGTACAGTCGCTCAATGCATCCTATCCCCGCGCGGCGTCAATGTCTCCATCAACCCGGCCTCAAAGGCCAGGTACTCCTTCCAGCGGGCCCAGGCCTTCTCTTCGCCGCAATACAACTTGGCCAGGTCGATAAACAGGCGGTAGTGGCCGGCTTCAGCTACCATAAATTTGTAATAAAAATCGCGGAGAGACTCGTCGCTGATGTGCAATGATAGCAAGCGGAATCGTTCGCAACTGCGGGCTTCAATAAGAGCGCAGGTGAGCAGTTTTTCCAATAAAGTTTCCTCGCGCGAGCCGCCTTTTTTTTGGAATTGAAGCAGTGCATTCACGTATTCGTCCTTTCGTTGGCGCCCCAGCTTGAGCTGTCTTTTATCGAGTTCGGACAAAACCATGCGAAAATGCCCCCATTCTTCTGTGACTACCGGCGCCAGTTCGCGCACCAGCTCGGCCCTTTCGGGATATTGCTGGATCAGCGAAATGCAGGAAGTAGCAGCTTTCTGCTCGCAATACGCGTGGTCGGTGAGGATTTCTTCCAGATCTATTTCCGCCATATTTACCCAGCGGGGGTCGGTGGGCAATTGCAGGCCCAACACGTGCAGGGAGGATTGGTTTTGATTAGAAGCGCGCATGCCGTTATTTCTCCAGGCAGGTTATTTGGTTAATAAAAAAATCGAGCTGATATACCTGGTATTCTTCATAACCCGTGCTCCAAAACACGAGAATGGTATCCACTTCGCTTTCCTTGAGCAGATTCATCTGACCTCGATCGATGGGGTAATGCACCCGGTAAGTCAGGATCTCGGTTTCGGTATCGTAGCTGCCGCGGTCCATCTTGCCGGCCCGCAGATTGATAAAATTGCCGTCGAGTTGCTTGATCGTAAGCGTACTGCCTTTTTCAATAAAACCGTAGGCTTCTCTCGCATTGGGATAGGCAAAACTAAATTGCAGCGTGAGAAAGCGATAGCCGCCCAGCGAGGTAAAAAAGCCCTCGCAGCGGAGATATTCTTTGTCTTTGAGAAACATACGCAGCCGCTCGTCGGTATGCGTAAACAACAACTGCTTTTGCACATCGCGGCGCCACTGGCCGCTTGCGTCGTCTTTCCCTTCATAAGCCATGCGGCAGGAAGCTGCCGGCGGATTTACAATGAGATCGAGATTGCGGTCGGCAAGTCCGGCAGTAGTATTATCGCTAAGGGGGATCAAATTTTCGAAAGGCTCAGCGGCCAGTAGTTTCTGCGTTTTGCTGAGCTTGGATTGCTGCTGTCGGGCCTGCTGGGTCGACTTAAACTCGGTGAGATAATTGCCTTTTTCGGTGAGTTTTGTAGCTCTCGTCACTTCTTCTGAAGCCCTGCTTTTCTCCAATGTCGTCTCGTTTTCCGCCCGCCGGGCAGCATCGAGGCGAATCTGAACCTGGCGCAAATCGTCCTCGTCTACATCTTGCCTGTTTTTTAGGGCTGTGTACTCTTTTTCAATTGCTTCGCGAGCCTTTACGGCTTCTTTTGCGCGTTTCTCGGCAATGTTCGCTGCATCTTGCGCCAATTGGGAGCGACGCACGGCAATTTTAAAAATATCTTCTTCGGTAACGGATACCGGGCTTTCCAGTGGGTTGACCGTGCCCACAAAAATGGGGTATTTATTGCCTTCTTTTTCTTTTTTTGTTGCAGAATCGGCAGGATCGGCGGCAGGCGCGGCAAAATCGCCGAAATACTGCCAACTGCCATCAGGGTATACTATAATCTTTTCTCCGCGCTCATTTTCGCGAAGTTCTTGCGCATGCAGGCAAAAAACCGGCAACAGCAAAGCGGTACAAACACCGCAAACCCGGATAAATGCGTTAATTTGCATATGCGTTTGTTTTTGGGACTCGTTTTTAAATAAGCAGACCTACAAATATAAAGCCAAAATGGCGTCTATGTATGAAAGGCATGAAAAAGAAAGCTAAAAATACAAGGTACTTTGTACTTCTCACGGCATTATGTGCCGCCGCAACCATGTGGTTTTCTTCCTGCCGGGAAGGCAGCGATGGATCGGCCATCCCGTTCAAATCCATACATATCAGCTATCCTGCCGCCTACCGCGACTCGATACAGGCCGACAGCTTTCACGGCGTGGTAGTGCGCGATCCCTATCGTTGGACAGAGCAACAGCGCGACCGGCGCCTCGCCAAATGGGTTCAAGACCAACGGTCTATCGCCGGACAGTATTTCAAACAAATAGACTATCGAAACGCCATCCGCGAGCGCCTCGGCGACTTCTCGCATTTCGAACGCTATCAAATGCCGGAACGCCGTGGCGACCAATACTTTGTATGGAAAAACAACGGCAAGCAAGAGCAGGACGTGTTGTGCAAAACCACCGGCATGTTCGGCAAATTGCAAACCCTGCTCGATCCCAATTCCTGGGAAAAAGCCGGCAGCCTTAGCGCCGCCGGCCATGCCTTTTCTCGCGACGGCTCGCTGCTGGCTTACGGCGTTTCCCGCAATGGTTCGGCCCTATTCGACATTTTTGTAATGGAAACGGCTACGGGCCGCAAACTCTCGGATACAATCCGCAACGTAAAAAATTCGAACATTGCCTGGTTCCGCGACGGCTTTTTCTACAGCCGCTACCCGGCCAACGGCGCCTACCACCAGGTCACGGCGCCCAACCAATTTCACCAGTTGTATTACCACCGCATAGGCGAAAAACAATCGCAAGACGCGCTCGTCTTTGCCGACCGTTCGTATCCGCGCCGCAACATAAAGGCCGAGACCACCGAAGACGAGCGCTACCTGGTGCTTTTCCTCGAAGAATCTGTCCATGGCAGTGCCGTTTTTTTCCGGGACCTCGAAGCCGGCGACGGCGATTTTACGCCCATCACCGAATCTTTCGACCATTCCTTCCAACTTATAGAAAATCATGGCAGCCGGCTGTTATTTGTCACTACCCACAACGCCCCCAACGGGCGAATCGTGGAAGTCAACGCCGGCAGGCCCGGCGAACGATACTGGGATGATATCGTGCCCAACGCCAATGACGCCGTGTTGCAACATGCCGTACTGGCCGACGACAAGCTCGTATGCGCCTATTCCAGAGTCGAAGGCCCCCAAATCGCCGTTTTTGACCTGAAAGGCAAACGGCAATACCAGATCGACCTCCAGCTACATACAAGCGTGCTCGGGCTGGAGGCCCAATCCGACAGCAAAGAAGTATTTGTCTCGCTGGGGCATTTCCTGCAGCCCACCCGGATAGCCTGGCTCAACTTGGACAACTACAAGTTTTCGTCGTATTTCGCACCCAAAATCGATTTAAAAGATAGCCAATTTGAAATCCAAAAAGTGCGGTACGAAAGTTTCGACGGGCAGCAGATACCCTTGTGGATTATCCATAAAAAAGGACTGGCCCTCGACGGCAAGCGCCCTACCCTGCTTGTAGCTGATGGAGGAGGCCATAGCTCACAGCCCGAATATACCCCCTTCCTGCCGCTTGTGATCGAAAACGAGGGCGTGTATGCCGTGGCCTGTATCAGAGGCGGCGGCGAAGGCGGAGAAACCTGGCGCCAGTGGGGCTCCCTGGGTAAAAAACAAAACGCCTTTGACGACTTTCAGGCTGCTGCCCAATACCTGGTGTCGAATCTCTATACCTCCAAAGAAAAACTGGCTATCATGGGCAGGGGGCACGGCGCTCTTATTGTGAGCGGAACCCTTGCACAGCGGCCCGATTTATGCCAGGTAGCCGTGCCCATCAACGGCATCTATGATATGATGCGCTATCAACACTTCAACAGCGCCTGGCTGTGGGCCGGTGAATTCGGCCGCAGCGAAGTGGCGCGCCAATTTGACAACCTGCTGTCGTATTCGCCCCTGCACAACGCCGTGCCGGCCAAATACCCGGCCATACTCATTGCCGCCACCGATGCCGACGACATCGTGACGCCGGCCCATGCCTACAAGCTGACGGCCATCCTACAGGCCATGCAACAAAACGACAACCCCGTATTGATCCGATTAGACCGCGGAGGCCCCTACCCTGCCGGAGCCCCTGCTACCCGAAGACTCGACGAAGCCGCCGACATAGCCGCGTTTATCTGGTACAACCTACAAGAAAACCTCTCAACTCCCCGGCGATGATGTTTTTATTTAAAATAGGCTTTTTGCCCGTCACCATATGGGATATCCTCGACATCGTCATCGTGGGGTACCTGTTGTTCCAGTTGTACAAATTGCTGAGAGGCAGCAGGGCTTTAAACATCTTTGTCGGCGTATTCCTCCTCTACATCGTTTGGTGGCTGGTCAACCAGTTGGGCATGGACCTGCTCTCCGCCGTGCTCGACCAGTTTGTGAGTGTGGGTGTCATCGTGCTCATCATTATCTTCCAGCCGGAAGTGCGCCGCTTTTTGTTGTTGTTGGGCAACAGCACCCTGCGGCAGCGCTCCCGTTTTTTTGAGCGCATCCTCGACCGCAATTTCGAAGGCGCCGAGCTGCGCAAAAACCAGATCAGCGCCATCAGGCAGGCGCTGGTGCGCATGAGTCATCGCAAGACCGGCGCGCTCATCATATTTGTGCGCCAGGCCAACCTCGAAGGCATCATCAGCGGCGGACTCCCCCTGGATGCACTGATTAGTGAACAACTTATTGTGAGTATTTTTCAAAAAGAAAGCCCCCTCCACGACGGCGCCCTGCTGATCGGCGCTGGTAAAATTCAAACTGCCAGTTGTGTATTACCCGTTTCCGACAACCCCGCCATCCCCGCCTCCGCAGGCCTGCGCCACCGAGCCGCCGTCGGCATCACCGAACGCGCCGATGTAGTCGCTTTTGTCGTCTCAGAAGAAAATGGCAAGCTCTCCTATGCCTATGATGGGCAGCTGCAGCGAGGCCTTTCCGAAGAGGAGTTGGAGGAGTTGCTGGGGAGGTACTATGTATAGCGGTCAACTGTTAGCAGTCAACGCTAAGCCCTAACTGCTGACTGCTGTTTCCTCACCACCTACTGTCCGCCCGCTTAAACGGCGTAGCAAAAAACTTCTGCACCGTAGCATTAAACAACACCGGGTCGGTAGCCGGAATGAAATGCGTTTCTCCAGGGAAAATACACAAATGCGCGTGAGGAATGTGTTGATAAATCTCTACACTGTGCTCTTCGCGTATGATATCTTTGTCTCCCGCCAGCACAAGCACGGGCGCAGAAATACGGCGCAAATCGGCTACGGAAATAGTAGGCTGGTCGCCTAATAGCGCTAATTGTTGTTTCAGCAACTTCCAGTCCTGGGTCGCATCTTTTTTTGCGATCATATCTTCTACCATCGCGCGCGATACTTTTACCCATTGCACCGCCCAGGCGTATACGGCGCTCGTGTCGGGCCGCAGGTTGGCGCCCATGGCAGCCAGTTTTTTTACTTTTGGGGGGTGGTGAATGCCTAAGTTTGACTTTACTACTTTTCCTGCACGTCATGCCACGGCTTGGGTAAGCAGGAACCAAAGGTGGCGAATTTTGGCGGAATAACTACCGACATGGGGTTTAAAATGGCTTATCGATAGTTTGGCCTT